>OJHK01001588.1_pt1 | contig 10206 bp, 8 predicted proteins | sample 1595161 | NCBI WGS metagenome assembly OJHK01 (sample SAMN05416842, study PRJEB24817) | seawater metagenome | isolation source: Sea water | place: Canada:Atlantic | collected 2013-07 | reverse complement strand
GGCGATTTTGATTTGGAGAGATTGGGTCTCATCTTCGTTCCTTCGTCACTACGACCAGACCCAATCTCTCCTTAAATCACAACCTCAAATCTGGGCCATAGGTGCTGACGGGGAACACACCAAGTGTCTCAGCCAGCGCCGGACCCTGTGGCACGAGATGCCCGTCCACCAAGCACGATGACGCCATTGCCTGCGCAGTCTTCGGGTAAGGATGCCCCAATACGGCCAGAAGGCAGGACCCAATCTGCAGATAAACCAGCGCCCCGCACGCCGAGAACATTGACCGACACCAAACCCACTCCACTGCCTGCTCAACAAAGATCACCAGCTACAGCTACAGCTACGGCTACGGCACCGAAACAGGCCTTAACGCAGCCTGTCCATACTACAGCCGGTCCAGCTGGGTCCGTCACCGCTTCTCCGGCGACATTGGAAATCCCAGAACCTTCGACAAACCAACGCCCCAACCCACAGCAACCTGTTGTGCAGGCTGCGGCGACTACAGCGCAGCCATCTCAATCCACTCTGCCACAAGCCATCCCAACTGTAGCTCCAGCTATACCTGCACAATCGGAAGCGCGGCCTCCGCCGGCTCCACCAAACCCAAATCCGCCGCCCGTAAGTAGCCCGACGACGCCAACAATCCCAACGTCGCAACCGGTGCAGCCTCCAAATATTGTTCCACTCCCTATCCCGCCACTTGCTCCAAGCGTTAGCTGTATCCCAGCGACACCGCCTATTCCACAGCCAACACAAGCGCCAATTGCAGCTGAGCTAACGAGAGTTGCGGCATCAAGCGGGCAGTCTCAACCAGCGCCAGCGCCTGCATTGTCCGCGTTCGCGGTGCCACAACCTGCTGTGATTACGGATCGATCTGCTGCGCCACCCCTGGCTCAACCGGCGCAAGCGGCAAACGTTGCGCCAGCACAAGCGGCACCACAACCGGCCCAGGCTTCGCCAGAGATACAGGCTGTTGTTCAGGTGCTCACGCGCCCGCCCGGCCCTGAGACAGCAGATCTATTGCGCACAAGCCAACCAGCCGCGCTAGAGCAACAAGCTGCAAATGCAGACACTGAAAATGCAGCAGATGACCCAGATGCTGATGTGCCAGACCTGCGGCTAGACCTGATCGCCGCCCCCCTTGATCGCAACGGCGGTGGATACCGTTATGATCAATCAAACGGCGCCGATACGGCAGAGAATGATGCACTCATTGCAGAAGCAGACTTGTCTGTTTTGGGATTCTTCAGGCTGGAGACACGCCCTGCCGCTCAAGGCTTGAACGTTGTTATTCGCCACGCTGAACCCTTGAACGCCGCTGGACTAGAGGCGCTTGGTGCAGCGGCAGAGGCTGAGGCTCAACGGTTTGGTGTTCAAGCCCGGGTTAAGTTCCGCCATGAGCCTGAACTAGAGCCGACTTAGCGCAATTATTTCGCTGCCTGCAGCACCGCGACATATTCTTTGGATGTCATTCCAACTCTGCCGCCAGCGCGCTCCGCCAGGCTATTCACGACCGAGAGCACGCCCGTATCCCAAGCGGATCGAGCGTCCCCGATGCGGGCGCTGGTGGAGGCAACTGCAGCAGCCGCTATGCCCATGCGTTCCGCCGCAAACACGCGCTGTACGCCAGCATCGTCTTTCCCACGCCCTGCATCATTCAGGATCACACCAAAAAGCGGCGCTTTCAGAATATATGATGAGTTGCCAGCAAACAGGCCACCATGGGAGCCGCAGACGACAATCTGGCCAGCGTCCTCATCTTCCTTGATCAGTGAGGCAGAATCGCAGCCAAAGACTTTGCGTTTGCCAGGGACCTCATCAATCTGAAACCGGCTTTCTGGCAAGCTGGGCGCATCGCCCGACCACATCGCTGATGCCAGCATCAATTTCGCTGCATCCCACGCCGCCATGCCAATTGAACATCCAGCTTTCGCTACAGATGCATTCATCCGTGAGATCAAGCCGTTAGCGGCCATGTCTTTCCCGTCGCCAATTCTGGCAGACATGCAATCAACGACCGCTACTGGCATGCCGAAGCCATCCGCCCAGTCGAGCGCGCCATATCCAGCGCCATCCAGCCCGCCGCCTGCGTCATTCAAAATGACGCCGCGGCCATGGCCCAATGCCGCTAAATATCCTGCATAAACGCCGCCATGGGATGCAGCGATTAGGACCTTGCCAAAGTCCTCGGTCTCGATTTTGGTAACGCTGTCCATTACCAGAATGCGGTCATCTTGCATGGCCTCAAGCATTCACAATCGCGTCTGAAATCTTCTCAGCGGACATGATGGTTGGTGCGTTGGTGTTGGCGCAGGGCACTGTCGGGAAGATCGACGCGTCAACCACCCGAAGGCCTTCGACACCGCGCACCCTGCCCTGATTATCTGTCACCGCCATCGGGTCATCGTCCCCGCCCATGCGGCAGGAGCAGGTGGCGTGCCAGGTGCCTGTGGCGTTGGCGATCACGAATTGATCAAGCGCCTCATCATCAGCCAACAGGTTCTGTAGCGTCACACCGCCGGTGATCACCTTCTCAATCAACAGCTTACGCACGGGTGCCGGGCCATCCATCACTTTGCCCAGCAGCCAAGTGAGCGCCTTGTTACGCCCATTGACCTTACTGACCGCGCGCACTTGCTCTGTATAGGCAGTTGGGAACGGATCAATCGCCGTGCCTTGCAGCGCATCGGACAGATAGAGCGCGGCGCAGCGGCGGAATCCGTCCGCCAGCCGGTCAACGTCCCGGCGGTCTGAGCAAAGACCGAAATCGACCGCAGGCTCATCCCGCCAATCACGACCGGCCAACTTCACTTCGCCAGTGGAATAAGTTCGGTTAACCCAAACCAGCATTGATCCCATCCGCTTACCAAGGTCGTGCCAAGCGGATTTGGCAACCTGGGCCGCAAACATATCGCCCGCAGGGGCATCGTGCATGTTGGAGGAGAAGCGCCAGCCAATATGCATATGCCGCACATCATCGCGCTGAATACGGTCCTCTTTCTTCAAATATGAGGACAGGCTGACCGAAGGGTGGTCTTGCAAGTTTTGGCCAACGCCCGGCAGTGCATGACGGACTTCAATCCCCATTTCCCTGAGATGACCTTCTGGGCCAATGCCTGCACGCATCAAATGCGCAGGGGAATGGAGGGAGCCGGAGCACACAATGACTTCCTTGGCCGCACTATGGCGTTCCATGCTGCCGCCTTTGGTGCTGGCCATAACGCCAGAGGCGCGCTTGCCTTCAAACAGAATTTCACCGACGCGAGTTTCTGCCATAATGCGCAGGTTCTCACGGCGACGCGTTGGCAGATCCAGATAGCCGATGGCGGCAGAGACGCGTCGGTCAAAGGCGTTGGAGATTGTTAGCGGGAAGTATCCATCCCGAAACGCGCCATTCTGGTCCTCAATATAATCGTATCCAGCGTCAGCCAGCCCTTTTTTGACGGCATGGGAATGGCCAGCCCATTGCTCCTCAAACAGTCGGCGGACTGTAATCCGGCCTGAATCTCCATGCCATTCGCTTTCCGGGAAATCGAGATCGCGTTCCGCCTTCTTGAAGAATGGCAGCACATCATCCCAGCCCCAACCTTCAACGCCCATATCCCGCCAACCATCGAAATCCGTCGGCGCGCCGCGATTGAAGAGTTGGCCGTTGATTGATGATCCACCGCCCATGATCCGCGCTTGCTCATATGAGCGTTTTGGCGGGGAGAAGCTTGGATCGTTGTGACGCTTTGGCTGCGTTGTCACTTTGAGTTCGGTCCAGTGAAAACGCGGGTCGAAATACGCCACACCTGGATAGCTGGACTGTACTTCTGCTGGGACTTCACCTTGAGGCGTATCCGGGCCAGCTTCGATCAACAGCACCTTATTGCTCGATTTTGCCGACAACCGGTTCGCCATGACTGATCCAGCAGACCCGCCACCGACGATAATGTAATCCCATTCACTCATAGTGCTGACGTCCCTCTCCTGCCGAATTCGGCGGATGCGTTATTTCTTAGTCGGACGGGCTTCAGTGGCACCGCCGGCTTGTTTCCAAGCGCCATAGCCACCAACAACGTGCGCAACTGGGCCAAAACCCATATCCTGCAGTCGCTTCGCTGACAGCGCAGACCGAAGGCCCCCTGCACAGAACAGCACAAACTTCTGCCCCGTGCCAAAATCGTTGCGGTAATAGGGGCTTTCAGGATCGACCCAAAACTCCAGCATATCGCGCGGCGCATGAATGGCACTCGGAACTTGGCCATCACGCTCCAGCTCACGGATATCGCGAATATCGACGAGCTGAACACCCTCATCATATTGGGCCTGCACCGCATCAGCAGCAGGCATATTCTCAATCTCCGCCATTGCTTCATCGCAGAGCTGCTTGACGCCTTTTGTGATTGGCATGGGGCTTATCCCTTCTTCTTTTCTGGCAACGGTACAACATCCAGCCCAGCTTCCCGCCAAGCCTTAATGCCGCCAGCCATGTGGGCGATATTGTTCATGCCCATATCCTGCAAATCCTTGGCTGCCAGCGCGCTGCGCCATGCACTGGCACAATACAGGACGTAGGTCTTGCCCGGGTCTGCCAGCCAGTCCTTGAAGTAGGGGCTATCTGGTGCGGCCCAGAATTCAAGCATGCCGCGCGGCGCGTGCCGAGCGCCAGCCAGCATGCCCTCACGCTTTAGCTCGCGCACGTCCCGAATATCCAAGATCACCATGCCCGGATCGTTCTGGCCGGCGTGGACTTCCTCAACGCTAAACGTTTTGACCGCTGCGTCAGCATCTGCCAGCAGCGCTTTGTAGCCTTTCGTCAACGCCATTTCGTGGCCCTCCTAATTCGCTGTCACTCCAAAATGCTAATCCCAAGGAGACGTCAGTGAAAGCGTCTGTACGCCATCGCGTTAATCCCTTTGCCGGGGCGCCATTAGGCCGGGGATGACGCCAAATTAGTTGGCAAGCGAAAACCGCATCTTTCGAGCAAACGGAAAGCGGAGCGCGACACTTTCAAAAGCCCAACTAGGGCGCACTGCTGCCCGGAGGCACACTATGAACCATTATCAGGGCACCTATGCCGACGATCACCTGATCGGCACGCACTACAACGACAATCTCGATGGCAAAGCTGGCGACGACGTTCTCGAAGGTCTCGGCGGCGATGATATCCTGATTGGCGGCGACGGCGACGACGAGCTGTTCGGCGGCGATGGCCGTGACAACCTTTCCGGCGGCAAAGGCCATGACTGGCTTGATGGCGGCAAAGGCGACGACGAAATGAACGGCGGCGACGGCGACGACAGCATGTATGGCGGCGAAGGCAATGACTGGATGGGTGGTGGCAAAGGCCACGACTACATCAACGGCGGCGACGGCAATGACCTGATCACCGGCGATGAAGGCCATGACGCCATCCACGGCGGCCTTGGCTACGACATGCTTAACGGCGGTGCTGGCGATGATTTACTGACCGGTGATGATGACAACGACATCCTCAAAGGCCAGTCCGGCAATGACCGTATGCACGGCGGCAATGGCGACGACACCATGGCTGGCGGTAATGGTCATGACTTCATGACCGGCGACAAAGGCGATGACCGCATGAGCGGTAGTAACGGCAATAACGAGATCCATACCGGTGAAGGCCATGACATGGTCTGGGGCGGGGCAGGCAATGACCTGATCACCGGCGATCGCGGCGACGATACCCTTAAAGGCGAAGATGGCTACGACAAAATCTTTGCTGGCAATGGCGACGACGATGTCTATGGCGGTGAAGGCGACGACATCATCCATGGCGACCAAGGCGACGACATGATGTACGGCGACGCTGGCAACGACATGGTCTTCGGCGAAGACGGCAATGACGAGCTCCACGGCGGCGATGGCAACGACAAGCTTGAAGCTGGTAATGGCGACGACGCTCTCTACGGCGGCGACGGCAAGGATGACATCTGGGGCAGCGACGGCAACGACTATGCTGAAGGCGGCAATGGCGACGATGAAATCTCTCTCGGCAATGGTCATGACGGCGCCTGGGGTGGCAACGGCAATGACTGGATTGATGGCGGCAACGGCGATGACCACATTGATGGTCAGGGCGGAAACGACATCATCTACGGCGGCGAAGGCGATGATCGTCTGTTCGGCAATGTTGGCGATGACATGCTGTTTGGCGGCAATGGTCAGGACCGTCTGCTGGGCGGCGCTGGTTCCGACAAAATCGATGCTGGCGATGGTGACGACTTCGGCTTCTTCGTACTCGGCCAGCAGAACGCTGGAGACTACGACAAGTATGACGGCGGCAACGGCTACGACCTCCTCGTACTGCGCCTCACGGGCGATGAAGCCAATGATGTTGATGTGCAGTCAAAAGCTGTCGGCCTGGATAACTTCATCTCAGGCAATCAGTACGGCGCTCATCACGGCCAACATTACAACTCAGGCCTCGGCCTCTCGGTCCAAAACTGGAAGAACTTTGCAGTCGAGATCGATGGCGTGCGCCATAACGACCTGGACGGCCTTGGCTGGTACTAACATCTAACTCAAGTTACCTGCACGACGGCAGAGCGGCTGGGTCCATTGGACCTGGCCGTTTTGTTCTTTTTGGTTTCACTGGCTCTTAACGCAGCCGCAGCTATGCATTTGCTGATCTATATTGAATTTCAATGGAGCAGCCAGGTGCCAAACGTCGTTCATCACATGAACGCAGATCGACGGCAGGGAACCGAATTCAGGGGCCGCCGCCAAAGCGATGATCCAGCGAATGCTCTGTTCGCCATCACTGGTCCTTTTGCGGCTCTGACTGATCCAGTGCTCCTGTTCGAAGGTTCCAAGATTACCAACGGCAACATTGCTGGCCTTGATGCGGCCAGCGATCCAGAGCTCGTTAATGACCTCCGAGAAGCGGTGCTCCACGCCCAACAAGACAACGTTAGCGATCGTGTCACCACACCGACCTTGATCGATAACCGTGAGCGCATGATTGAGTTTGAGGTGACGCCTTGGGGCTCAACCCACGCGCTCGCAATTGGTCGGGACATCACGATCGCTGCTGGTATTCAGGATGCGCTGCGCGTGTCCCGGGAACGATACCGGAGCCTGCTATCGCTGGCGGCGGACTGCGTTTGGGAAACAGACAGCAGCGGCAATATTTCGATGATCGCGCCGAATGATATATTTGGCAAACCTGCGTCTAGCTTCATAGGCGGCCCCTTGCAGGAACTCTTGACCTCACGGACCCCTGAATTGTTTTCGGGCAGCGGCAAACCAAAATGGATCCCCGCCGCAATTCAGTCCGCGAATGGCGAACTGATGCTGGGCGCTGCAATTATGGAAGTTGTCAGCGATCCTGATACGGGCGAGCGCACCGGCGTCCGCGGTTGCTTCCGCCAGAAATATGGCGTTGCAAACCGCTGACGCAGGGCTGAGGGCTAAACCGCCAGCCGGTTGATTCCATCGAACGCAGCAGTCTTGTAGCATTCCGCCAGCGTTGGGTAGTTGAACACGGTGTCGATGAAAAAATCGACCTTGCCGCCAAGCGCCATTACAGCTTGGCCGATATGCACCAACTCACTGGCACCTTCCCCAATAATGCAAACGCCGAGCATTTCATGCGTTTCCAGGTGGAAGATCAGTTTCAATAGCCCAGCGCCATCACCCATGATTTGGCCCCGCGCGGTTTCCCGGCAGCTGGCCTTACCGATCTCATAAGGGATGCCCGCCTTCGTGAGCTCTTCTTCGCTTTTACCGACAACGGAAATCTCCGGGATCGTGTAGATGCCGTATGGGAAATGCGGGCTCGGCGGTGTTTTCGTGAGCGCTAGCGCATCACAGGCAGCAATCCGGCCCTGTTCCATTGATGTCGAAGCAAGGCTTGGGAAGCCAACGACATCACCGACGGCATAGATATGCGGCACACTCGTCTGATATCGCTCATTCACGACCAACCGGCCGCGCGAGTCAGGTTCAACACCAGTAACGTCCAGGTTCAGCGTATCAATTGCACCCGTGCGTCCGATTGAGTAAAGCGCCTTTTTGGCCTGGATGACCTTGCCGCTTTCCAATGAAATCTGCACGCGACCGCCGTTTGCATCGTCAATGCTCTCGACCGATTGTACCGCTTCGCCCAGGCGCAGAGTGACACGGTTACGGCGCATCTCATGGATGAGTTCGTCAATGATTTCCTGATCGACGAAATCAAGCAACGTCTCACGCTTATCAATCAGCGTCACGCGGACACCGAGTGCGGCAAACACCGTTGCGTATTCGCAGCCAATAACGCCGCCGCCGATGATCGCAATCGTCTTTGGCAGGTGCTCCAACTCTAGAATTTCATCGCTGGTAAACACGCGTTGACCATCGAACGGAATGCTCGGGTCTTTCGTGGATTTCGTGCCGCACGCGATGATCACCTTATCCGTGGTGACTTCCCTATGTGCTTGGCCGTCGCCCGTTGTCAGGCGGATTGTGTGGGCATCAACAAACATCGCGTCCGCTTCCCAAAGCTCGACACCGTTACGGCGGAGCTGGTGGCGGATGACGTCAATTTCATTGCGGATCACCCAATCGGCCCGGAACAAAAGGTCCGACATGGTGATATCTGTTTTGACCGTATAGGCCGCGCCATAAACGCCACGCTCGCGATAACCGGACAAATGCAGCGCTGCTTCACGGAAGGTTTTGCTGGGGATTGTGCCGTGATGCAGACATATGCCGCCAACAGATGCCATACGTTCCGCCACGGCGACCCGGCGCCCGGCCTTAGCGGCCTGGATCGCGGCGCGCTGGCCCGCAGGACCAGAACCGATCACAAAAAGATCGTAATCTTAAGGGGATGGCTCAACTGGCGTCGTTTTATCAGCAGTGAGCGGAATAGCAGAGTTATCAAGCTTGGTCATAGGATCCTCCAGGACTGCGGCGCCGTCATTCGCTTTTAAGCCGGTTTTGGCCATGCGCGTCGCCCCCTTGCGGATATTGATAGCTGACAACTACTAAAGAAACGTTTTACCATACTCCTGATGAATAATCTTGCCGCGGAGAAACAGTTCCATGTCTACAGTGCAAAATCTTGGCGATGGTGAAGTTCAAGTCACCGCCCCGCTTGCTTCATTTGCTGCAAATATTGGCCACAATGAAACGCCGGCCGACACCCGCGAGGTTGCGCGCCAATGCTTGCTGGACGTTCTTGGCGTCACGCTGGCCGGTGCCAAGGAGCCTCTCGTCGAGATGCTATCCGCAGAGGCCGAGGAAGCTGGCGGTGCCCCACAGGCAACCGTCATCGGACGTGGCTTTAAAACGTCGGCTTCACAGGCTGCGCTCGTCAATGGCAGTGCCGCCCATGCGCTCGACTATGACGATGTGTTGAGCGCCATGTCTGGCCACCCGACGGTTCCAGTGTTCCCAACCCTACTGGCTCTGGCAGAACGGGACGGCATGTCTGGCCGGGATGTCATCACCGCATTTGTCGCCGGCGTTGAGGTTGAGGCCAGGATCGGCTTGATGATGGCGCGCGGCCACTATGCCAAGGGCTGGCACTCCACTGGCACCATCGGCACCTTCGCTTCTGCTGCTGCTGCAGGCCGCCTGCTTGGCCTGGACGAAGACACAATGGCGAAAGCGTTTGGCATCGCTGGCACCCAGGCTGCTGGACTCAAATCCATGTTCGGCACGATGTGCAAGCCATTCCACGCAGGCAAGGCCGCAATGAACGGCATGATGGCCGCATCCCTTGCCAAGCGCGGCTTCTCAACCCGTGAAGACGTGCTGGATTGCGAACAGGGCTTCACCGCCACGCAGTCCAACGGTGGCGTAAAAACGTCCGCTGCGGTCGAAGGCTTAGGTAAGGAGTTCAACGCCCAGGACGTTCTGTTCAAATATCATGCGGCCTGCTACGGCGTGCATGGCCCGATTGAAGCCGCCATTAAGGCCGCTGAGCATCCAGCATTTGACCCTGACTTGATCGAGCGAATTGATCTCACAGTGAATCAACATTGCATCGGCATGTGCGATATCGCCGAGCCTGTGACAGGCCTCGAAGGCAAGTTCAGCATGACGCACAATGTGGCACTTGGCCTGCTGGGCAAAGCAAACGGCGCGCTCTCGCTCTACGAGGACGAGCGTATGTCGGACGATGCCCCTGCGAAGCTCCGGTCAAAGGTTTCCATCAAAGGCGTTCAAGACCAAGGCCCGTTTGAAGCGAAGATTGCCGCTGTCTCTTAT
>OJHK01001587.1_pt1 | contig 10216 bp, 9 predicted proteins | sample 1595161 | NCBI WGS metagenome assembly OJHK01 (sample SAMN05416842, study PRJEB24817) | seawater metagenome | isolation source: Sea water | place: Canada:Atlantic | collected 2013-07 | reverse complement strand
GTATAAATACCCAACAAATCGCTGCAAAAACAATCTCGAAAGTTCAACAGATCCTAGTTATTTTAGATGTTATCTGAAAAAAGCTGATCTTGATCAAGTACCTGAGTAAATTGCTCAGGTACTATTTCAACAAGTTTTAATATTACCAATTGAAAATGATCACTTAGTTAGTGTGATTGGTATAAATTTTATTTATCTATCTGGAGTAATTTATGGGTTGTTGTGGTGGTTGTGGTGGCGAAGGTCACGATGAGAAAAAAGAGCAAGAACAAGCTCAAGATAAATCAACTGAACAAACTGAAGCTGCTGAAAAAGAGTAATTGATACCAAAAGGATTAATTACTCTCTATCCACTGTAGTTTGTACAAATGCCGATCAATTATCCTAGTTAGTTGATCGGCATTTTTTTATACAAATATTTATTAACTTGTAAAACCAAAAAACTAATTATCCATGCTCTTTGATTAACGCGAGAAAAGGTTGTCCATAACGAGATAACTTCACGTCACCAATACCACTAATGCTCAGCATCTCACGCGACGTTTTCGGCTTTATACGAGCCAGTTCAGACAAGGTAGCATCATTAAAGACAATAAACGGCGCAATATCTTCGCCATCAGCAATACCTTTTCGTAATTCACGTAATTTTGCAAATAAAACACGGTCATAGCTTTTTTGTGGGCTTTTTTCTTGCCAGTAGCTGGCTTTTTGCAGACGAGGGCTGGCTAACATTAAGGGTTCTTGTGCTTTTAATACTACACCTGAGGCCTGTGTTAAACATAAAATAGATTGCTGTTCGATATCTTGCTGTAAATAACCTAAATGTATGAGCTGGCCAATAATTGAGAACCAGTAACCTACCGTTTTTCCTTTACCTATACCAAAAGTAGACACTTTATCATGGGCTAATTTTTTAACCTTGTCAGTGAGTTCACCGCGCAGTACGGCAATAACATGATTAATATCGCCTTGCTGCTCGATTCGATAGACGCATGACAATACTTTTTGCGCTTCGACAGTGCCATCAAACTGACTTGGTGGATCTAAGCAAATATCACAATTTCCACAGCCTTTTTCGGTATATTCGGCAAAGTAATTTAATACAACTTGCCTGCGACAGGTTTGTGCATCAATAAAGGCATCCATGGCAGCAAAACGTTGCATTTCAACATTCACTCGCTGTGGGTTATCACCTTCACTAATGCGTTTCTTAATACGGTTTACATCTTTTTCGTCCACCAAAAATAGCGCTTCTGCATTTAAACCATCTCGACCCGCGCGGCCAATTTCCTGATAGTAAGACTCTAAAGTTCGGGGTGGCTCAAAATGTATAACATAACGCACATTGGGTTTATTAATACCTAAACCAAAAGCAACGGTGGCGACCACTATTTGAATATTATCTTTAGTAAAGTCTTCTTGTACTATTGAACGAATTTCATTTTCTAGTCCTGCGTGATAAGCAGCACAATTAATGCCGCTAGCCGCTAAATACTTAGCTAACTTTTCCACTTGCCAACGGCTATTACAATAAATAATGCCACTATCTTCACCCTTCTTTCTGATGTAGCCCAATAACTGCTTTTCGCCATTATATTTTGGCGCCAAGGTAAAGCGAATATTAGGTCTATCAAAACTATCAAGATGGATATATGGGTTTGGCAGGGCAAGTTGATTTAAAATATCTTTACGCGTTGTCACATCGGCCGTTGCCGTTAACGCCATAACAGGTACGGTAGGGAAATTTTGCTTTAAGCATTGTAGCTTGGTATATGCGGGCCTAAAATCGTGACCCCATTGGGAAATACAGTGCGCTTCATCAATAGCAAACAAGCTTAGCTGTAGTTGGCTCAGACTCTGTAAAAAATAATAATTAGTTAACCGCTCAGGCGCTACATAAAGCAGTTTAATTTCACCACGCCCTAAGCGCGAAAAAATATCACTGATTTCGCTTTGTTCTAGACTTGAATTAATAAAAGCGGCTGAAATACCTTGCCTAGTTAAGCCATCGACTTGGTCTTTCATTAAGGCGATCAATGGAGATACCACAATGGTTACACCGGGTAACAACACCGCAGGCAACTGATAACATAATGATTTACCACCACCAGTAGGCATTAAAACTAATGAGTCCTGTCCTTGCAACAAACTATTAATAATTTTAGCTTGTCCTTCACGAAAACTTTCATAGCCAAAATGATGTTTTAGGGTATCTAGTAGTAAATCACTATTTTCTTTACTAATATCTGTACTGGCTTCTGCTGTGGCTAAGGAGGAATTCAAGAAGTTGTCGACTAATTTTCTTATGGATAATGCCGCTATTTTAACTCAGCGAAGCCGTGAAAACCTAGTACAGAAATTTTTTTTTATAACCTGAGCAAAATCATTATGTTATTTAGAGATAAATGGATTAGTACTGACATGTTTACGCAGTGAAAAATCATCACTTAGCTTTAAATACTTGAACATCTTAATGACGTGTTATCATCCTCGCTCTTTTCATACCTTATAAATTTGAACAAATAATCATGAGTGCATCTGCCACCGACCAACTTGAAGAAAACAGCAGCCGCAATGGTGCGCTAAGTGCACTAATTGCCTATCTCTTATGGGGTTTTGCACCAATATACTTTAAGTTACTCATCGACATTGAACCAGGTGAGATCTTGATGCATCGTATAATTTGGTCAACAGTATTTTTACTGGTGATGATTATTGTCATGAAAAAATGGTCGCCACTAATTGCCATTTGCCGACAACCCAAAGTATTACTGCAGTTATCATTATCGGCGAGCTTTCTAGGGGTCAATTGGTTTCTCTTTATTTGGGCGGTAAACAACAACCATTTGCTTGATGCTAGTTTGGGTTATTACATTAACCCTTTGTTTAACGTCCTTCTGGGTATGATATTTTTCAATGAACGCTTACGTCGAAACCAATTGATAGCGGTTTGCTTAGCGCTTGTGGGTGTATTGATACAACTCATTGCTCTGGGCACGCTACCAATGATTTCATTAGTCTTAGCCAGTACCTTTGCCATCTATGGTCTATTGAGAAAGAAACTCCCCATTAACTCCTTTATTGGACTGTTAATTGAATCATTGATGATGCTACCCATTGCTCTTATTTATTGGTATTTCTTTGTTGAAAGTAATACAAGTAATATGGCAATAAATACCACTAGCTTAAACGTTACTTTGATCATGGCAGGTATAGTGACAACTGCGCCACTGTTGTTTTTCACTGCTGCGGCAAAACGATTAACCTTATCCACACTAGGTTTTTTTCAGTACTTAGGACCAAGTATTATGTTTTTATTAGCGACATTTTATTATCAAGAAACCATGAAAAGTGCTGAATTAATCACCTTTGTCTTCATTTGGGCGGCACTAGTACTTTATAGCTTAGACTCATTTAAGAAGCGTACTTAAGCAGAGGTTTATAAGCTTGCAAAAAAATAGCGCTTAAATAAGCGCTATTTTTTTTATTCAGTATCTTAAGACTTTCTAATCTTCTAGATCTGCACCAAAAACGACTATCTGGTTGCGACCGTTTTCTTTGGCTGCGTATAACGCATTGTCAGCTTCATTCATTTGCTTAGGAAATTCATCTAGGCTATCAAACACCACACCTAAACTTAACGTTATTGATATTGTTGTCTCGCCTGCTGGAATAGAAGACACTGAAATTTCTCGTCTAAAATCATCTAACTTATTATACAAATTATCTGCATCTAAGCCATGTAACAGTACTGCAAACTCCTCACCGCCTAAACGTGCGGTAAGTCCTGAACCAAAATGTTTACGCATATACAGTGCAATAATTTTTAGCACCTGATCACCGATATCATGGCCATAGGTATCGTTTACTTTCTTAAAGAAATCAATATCTATCATAGCTAAACAATATGGCACTTTTTTATCGATATATTCTTTAATGCGCGCCTCTGCACTGCGGAAAAAGGCACGACGGTTAGCAAGATCAGTTAAATAATCGGTATTAGCGGCATGCTGAATTTTAGCAATGTTATTCAAGCTTTCGATGTTTTGTGTAATACGACAATAGAATTCTTCAGGGCAAAACGGTTTACGTAAAAAATCATCCGCGCCATTTTTTATAAAACGTGCTGAATGAATGCCATTGCTAGCACCTGAAATACCTATCACGGCTAATTGTTCACGTGTATAAATACGACGAATTTCATTGGTCAACTCAATACCATCCATTGCCGGCATTTCTAAATCCGTGATGACCATTTTAATATTTTTATGTTGGCCAAGTTTTTCTAGCGCTTGCACGCCATTATTGGCAGTAATGACATTAAAATTACGACGTTTTAATAGTTCTACTATGTGGTTTCTCGCAGATGATGAGTCATCAACGACTAAAATAGTATTTTGATTATTGGTTTGCTGCCAATGCAAAACCCGTTTTAAATACAGAAAGGCTTGGCTATTCTCTTTTGGAATATAATCAATGACCGGTTGTGACAGTATTTTCTGACGAGTCTCATCATCCATTTTCCCTGTCATAACGATGCTAGGGATACCATGAGATAGGACACAAGCTATCGCCTCACCATCTAGTGCGTCAGGTAAGGCGTAATCAATAGTCGCCGCAAAAAAATCAGTATCTGTAGATAAGATATTTTCTACTTGCGCTAAATCAGTAGCAATAACCACATCAAACTTTAACGAGCGCGCTATCTGCTTGATAACGGTCGCTATTGGTTTACTGTCTTCTACTATTAATAATCTTTGAGACATTTCACTACCTTCTGATTTTAAATAAACTACTTTTGGGCTGGTAGCGTCAATGCTCAAAAAGTACCTCAATAAACGAGTACTAAATCAAGCTAATAAACAGTTACATCGCTTGTAAATTGGCGTATTCCACCACGAGCCACTTGCTACCAACATCAGCGAAATTCACCTGAATACGTGATTGAGCACCACTACCTTCGTAGTTAAGTACCACACCCTCACCAAACTTAGCATGTTTAACCTGCTGCCCCAACTTAAAACCTGTATTTTCAAAGGTTTCAAGTGTAAAGGTATTTGAAAATTTACCAACTTTACTAGGACGTTTCACTTGAGATTGCATACGAATTTCTTCGATGCACTCTTCAGGTAATTCACGTAAAAATCGGCTCGCTTTATGAAATTTTTCTTGTCCATATAAACGGCGGCTTTCTGCGTGACATAAATAGAGTTTGCTCATTGCTCTGGTCATACCGACATAACATAAACGACGTTCTTCTTCTAAGCGGCCAATTTCTTCAACTGACTGTTGTGAGGGAAACATGCCTTCTTCAAGACCCGCAATAAAGACCAAAGGAAACTCTAAGCCTTTGGCTGAATGCATTGTCATTAACTGCACAGCAGCTTCAAACTCATCTGCTTGAGATTCACCTGACTCTAAGGCTGCATGGGTCAAGAATGCTGTTAACGGCGTTTGTTCTTCTACTAATTCAGGGTCGCTTTCAAAAGTTTGGCATGCTGTGACTAGCTCGTTTAAGTTTTCTATACGCTGTGCAGCTCGTTCACCTTTTTCAGCCTGGTACATCGCCTTCAAACCACTGTGGCTGATAATAAAGTTCGCCTGCTGATCTAAATCTAAATTGGCGGTATCATCTTCTAATTGTTCAATAAGTTGAATAAAAGCAGTGATCGTCTTAGCGCCTCGACCCTTCAATTGCTCTGCTTGTATCATTTGCTGACAAGCTTGCCAAAGCGTTACTTCAGAGCCCCGTGCTGCGTCTCTCACTAATGATAACGTTTGATTACCAATACCACGTGTAGGCGTATTAATTACACGTTCAAAGGCCGCATCATCATCACGATTATTGATAAGACGCATGTAAGCAAGTGCATCTTTTATTTCTTGTCGTTCAAAGAAACGTTGACCACCATAAATTCGATAAGGTAATTGCCCCTGCAATAATGCTTCTTCGAGTAAACGTGATTGTGCATTTGAGCGGTACAATATGGCAACTTCATCGAGTTTACCGCCATCGTCACGCCATTGTTTGATGCGACCAGCAATAAAACGCGCTTCATCAATTTCATTAAAAGCAGTATAAATGGATATTTTCTCGCCCGCTTCTCCGTCCGTCCACAGCTCTTTGCCCATGCGGTTATTGTTATTGCAAATTAATTGGTTAGCTGATTTCAAAATGTTAGCAGTTGAACGATAATTTTGCTCAAGACGAATAGTTTTAGCTTCATCATATTCTTGCAAAAAACGTTCGATATTCTCGATTTTAGCGCCGCGCCAGCCATAGATTGATTGGTCGTCATCGCCAACAATCATCACCTTACTGCGGGCTTTGCCCAGCATAGTAAGCCAAGCATACTGAATAGCGTTGGTATCTTGAAATTCATCTACGAGAATATGACCAAAACGTTGCTGATAGTGATCTAATAATGCTGGGTTTTTCAGCCATAATTCATGGGCACGAAGTAACAGCTCGGCAAAATCAACTAAACCTGCTCTGTCACAGGTTTCTTGGTAGGCTTTATATACTTTAACAAACAATTCTTCAGTCGGGTCGAACTGAGCATCAATATGTTGAGGGCGTAAACCTTCATCTTTTTTACCATTGATGTACCAAACAAATTGTTTAGGAGGCCATTTTTTCTCATCAAGTTCTAGCGACCTAACGATTCGTTTGATTAGACGCAATTGATCATCACTATCTAATACTTGAAAGCTTTGCGGTAAATTAGCTTCTTGAAAATGCATGCGTAATAAACGATGCGCCAAGCCGTGAAAAGTACCTATCCACATACCATGCGTATTACCATTGGTCACTTGCTCTACACGAGCACGCATTTCTGCTGCCGCTTTATTGGTAAAAGTTACCGCCAAAATACTATGGGAGGAGATCCCTTCAACTTGCATTAACCACGCGATTCGTTGCACTAATACTCGAGTTTTGCCACTGCCTGCGCCAGCCAAAATAAGCATATTTTGTTTTGGGGCGGCAACAACATCACGCTGTTTATCATTGAGTGAGTCGAGTAATTCTGAAACGTCCATAGGGAAACCTTTATTTAGGTGGCGAAGTTGAGGTGGCGTAATCTAATGAAGTAGAAAGTAGTACTAAATAAAAAGCAAAAGTATATCACCATTTAAGAGCAGGCGTAAAACTTACTGGTTATTATTACAGTACCTACTCAATTTGGCAATCTATCTACTACTTAAGCTTTTCGAATCAGTTGTGACAGGTCGCTTACTAGGCTTAATTCAATATGAGGTATTTGCAGTAAATTTTTACCCACTCCGTATTGCGGTAACCAAGCCGTTTGGCAACCAGCATTTAATGCGCCATGAATATCGGCAAAACCACAATCACCAACATGTAATAACTGTTCAGGTAAAATATCGAGTTGCTGACAAACTAAGGAAAACATATCTGTTTCTGGTTTTTGTCTTAGCAAATGTTCATTTTTATCATGGATAGCGGTTTGAAAACCGGCGTGGTAAATATGTTGAAAATAATGATCAATACCTAAGGCTTTAGTATCTACATTACCATTACTAATTGAAACCAACGGAAAGGCTTTGCTTAAAGTCGTTAAGAGTTCATGGCTCGATTTGGGTACAGTAAAGTCACTGCGTAAGTTAATAAAATAATCTAAACCGGCTTGTGCTTCCATTCTTGCCTCTTCTGCAGAGAGGTTGTACGCCAGCAAACCTAAACGATAACTTTCAAAACGCAGTCTGACCACATCGTGAGAAATATCTTGATGTGCTTTTATCGCTTGTTGTCGATAGGGAGCCCAAAAACGTCGATTAAAGACTTGTTTTGGATCAAGTAGTAGTTCGGGTGCCCAAACAGTAAATTTTTCAGTAAAGTAATCCGCCATTTGCTGTTCAACCGACTGCATGATTGGTCGGTTATTATATAAGGTGTCATCTAAATCAAAACTGATGGCTTTAATCGCGGTTAAACGTCGGTAAAATTGCATAGTCTCACATATTCCTTAGAATTCTTACAACGCTAAGTGTTGCGGTATTTATTGGCTTAATCTTTCTGCTTTAAATAGATTAACTCTTCGCACAACTTATATCGATAATTGTTGGTGCAATAATTTAGCTACCAAGCGTTTAAATTGATTAAGTAACAAAGTATCCATACGTGGGTCAAAGTGATGAGCATCTTCACTGCCAATAGCTAAAAATCCAACCGCTTGTTCGTCATGAACTAGCTTAATTAAAACTACTGAGCCAGAACATGGTTTAGCAAAAATGAGGTTTTGTTCGCTTTCTTGCAAGCGACCAAAATAGTACTCATCTTTAGTCAGACGATTTTGCATAACACCAGCACAATCATTGGTCGACAAACTATGGTGGGCAACCTCAGTATTATTGCCAGGAACTAACCATAATTTAAATGAAGATAAAGATAACAGTTCCGTTGTCGCTTGATGCAAACAATCGAGTAATTCTTCAGCTGATTGGCAATCAAGTAAGCGTAAATACAAATCACTATAAAGCACAAATAACTGTTCATTGTGGTTAGCTACCGACATTAACTGCGTGATTTCATCTTCTAACGCATAGACTTTTTGGCGAAGCTGTTGTTGCTGACGTTCTACTAAAGAAACAGTACCGCGGTGCTCATCATTGAGACGTAAGCCTGTCATTAAGGCATTGTTGCGATTAAAAAACTCAGGATTATCTTGTAAATAACTTACCACTAACTCATCCGTTAATGGAATATCATCACTATTAATAGCTTGTTGTACATCATTCATATTACTAGGTTCTTCTTTCATGTGGTCGCCAATATAATTGGGAAAAGTAGCCGCTTAAGCTTAAATGGATATTTGACCATCAAATACATGTGTTGCAGGTCCAGACATTTTTACTGGGTGACCCGGCCCTTGCCAAAATATTCGTAATTTTCCACCTGGCAGTTCTACGGTGACTTGTTTCGCGAGTTTTTTCTGCATATAACCAATAACAACGGCTGCACAGGCACCACTGCCACAGGCTAGGGTTTCTGCAGCGCCACGTTCATACACTCTTAATTTAATGTAATTAGGGCTAACAATTTCCATAAAACCGACATTAGCATCTTCAGGGAAACGCTCATGTATCGATAACTCTTGTCCGAGTGTTTCAACATTTGCTTCAGCAACACTGTCTACGGTCACAACACAATGAGGATTACCCATTGATACAGCGCCACATAATACGGTTTCACTTTCACTACGAAGAATATACGTACCTTCAGTTTTTTGTGCGGTAAACGGAATTTTTTTAGGTTCAAATTGTGGCACCGGCATAGTGACTGAAATATTACCATCACGCTCTATGTGCAAATTCATTTTACCTGTGCTGGTAGAAACTTTTATCTTATGTTTATTACATAAACCTTTCATACGAACAAACTTTGCAAAACAGCGAGCGCCATTTCCGCACTGCCCTACTTCACTACCGTCTGCATTATAAATACGGTAATGAAAGTCTAAATCTGGATCATAGGGAGGTTCAACAACTAATAGTTGGTCAAAACCTACACCGAAATTTCTGTTGGCAAACTTAGCGATTTGCTCAGGCGATAAAAAAACATTTTGCGTGACATTATCAAGCACTAAAAAGTCATTACCTAAACCATGCATTTTAGAAAAATTGACTAACATTATTGTTGCTCTTTAACTTGGTCTGTGGACTGGCCTACTGTTTGCTCAATTGGCGATTTAACTACTTGTTTCTTTTGTGCTTCTTCAAGCATAGTCACTGACTGTGATTCAACGTTTTCACTCACACTTTGTTCTTTGCTGTCATCACCTTGCGCTGCCGCTTCAACGTTTGGGGTAACAGCTTGCTCAGGTGTTTGGTACAACTTTCCTTTAATACCACAAGCAGATAAAGAAGTGGCGGCAACAAGGGCCAGTAAAATTGATTTAAGTTTTAATTTTTGATCTAGCTTTTGATGTAAGTAATGAAGTCTAATGGTACGCATGATGGTTTTTTGCCATGAAAGTCGTTTAAATCAAGCTTTTTAGCGTAACTTAACCGCTCTGTATCTATATTTATTTTGTCTGATTGCTATTATACTCACATGCTTATCAACATATATACCAATTCTAATAAGTTTATTCTCACTCAGCGAGAGTTAAAAGGCTTAGAGGCAAGGCATTGATTGAAGATAATAATCATTTTATTATTGAAATTAATAACGCGGTATATAAGCCTTTTAAAC
>OJHK01001586.1_pt1 | contig 10220 bp, 11 predicted proteins | sample 1595161 | NCBI WGS metagenome assembly OJHK01 (sample SAMN05416842, study PRJEB24817) | seawater metagenome | isolation source: Sea water | place: Canada:Atlantic | collected 2013-07 | reverse complement strand
ACCTCTCTATTCGTCGGCAGCGTCAGATGTGTATAAGAGACAGTTTTCAAATGATAAAGTAACGCCTTTATTGTAATCTGTTGCGCTTGCTGTATGAATATATAAAACAGAAAACACTAGAAAACTAAGACGAAATTTAATGTTAAATTTAAACTTCTTACTTTGCTTAGCCATTAAAATTGCTCCTGATCATTTTTAAACATAATTTTAAATAAAACTATTACCATAATTTTTAACATATCTATTATTTAACGATCATTACCCCGAATTGGGGTATCAATTATTGTGTTAAAAAAGGTTATTTTTAAGGCGTGAAAAGTAATTTGTATAAATTACGCGCAAAAAAACTAACGACTCTCTAGGTTTTATAAATGCAGCCTAAATTCTGGACACACTTATGCTGTAGCTAGCTAGATATTGGCGGACGGTAAAGAGATGTGCTTTGTTGGCTTAAAGCCACACTGGAGGTATTTAGTATTTTCTCTGGATTAAGAATAAAAAGGTTTGGCGCTAAACTATTGATAATGCTTGCAACATTCGAACAACCACCGGTATAGCACTGACAGTTTTTGTTACAACAGTCTTGATTTGAACTTTCATCTGAATCAGAAGAGGTTCCTGACATATTGTGCATACTATGATCCATCATAGACATCATATTTTGGGGCGATGAATCTGAGTTTAGTTCTGTACTTACTTCTTTATCTAATGCAGAACTCATATTCATCATACCCAACATTTGATAAGACATAATAGTAGACGCGATTGCCTGACCCACAAAGGCCATACAAACGATCAGAACTATTGATGTTTTAGCTAATGATTTTGCGTAGTATGCGAACACAGGTGTTCCAAAAAGAGAATAATTAGCGGAATGGTCGCACAGCTACGGGTTATATTCAACGAAATCATCTTTTTCTAGTGAATAAACTTACCGCCCGTGATAAAAAATTATGTAATTAATTAACATCGATACAAACAAACGGTTTATTATAGCGCCGCTTTGAAAAGAATGGTTATAAAGCCTAACGTACAAGATTATTAACTAACTTTAATAGTGCATATACGCTTTTTCATAAGCTATTACACCTATTCGTTAATCGTTACAAAATTAAGCTTATTGCAGGGTAAACGTATTATTATTCCTAGAAAAAGTGCTGAGACACTCCAACCACACAGCGTCTCGCCATACCAACCTAACCTTTTGTTATATGTTAATAATTAACAAACCTAAATCAATATATTAACGCTTTTTACTTGGAAATTTAAAATGTTTGAAATTGTTATTCTATCGTTAGCTTTAAGTATGGATGCTTTCGCAGTTTCTATAGGTTTAGGCGCTAAGCATACCCAAAAAACTAATAATCTCGCCATTTCTTGCGGATTGTATTTTGGTTTTTTCCAAGGGTTAATGCCATTAATTGGTTATATGGGCGGTCGAGGAGTTTTAGGCTGGGTAGAGTCTTACGCGCTTTGGATTGCCTTTTTACTACTGGTATTAATTGGCTCAAAAATGATTTATGAATCCTTCTCTCAGAGCATCGAAAATGATATCGCAAAAATCACTCATAGAATAATGTTAGTACTTGCCATAGCAACAAGTATTGACGCTATGGCTGCTGGGTTTTCGTTAACCCTACTAGATATCAACCCGTTAATTGCTTGTGCAACCATAGGCTTTACCACACTATTTTTCAGTGTGTTAGGGGTTTTTATTGGCGCAAAAAGTGGCACATGGCTTGAAAGCAAAGCTGAACTCTTAGGTGGTGTTGTTTTAATTCTTATTGCGATAAAAATATTATTTATTTAAAGCATAATTAATTCAATCTTAACTAAGTTAGGGCTCAAATAAAAAACAAATATCTCGGTAATTTTATTGCAATATTCAGCTAATCTTAAGTTTAGTCTGGTATGTTATTAGCACTATATTTTTATTGCGAATTGCTTGTGAAAGTTTTAATTATTGAAGATTCAACATCTTTGAGAAGAAGTTTAAAGATTGGCTTATCTAATCTAGGTTATACCGTAGATGACACCGGCGACGGTTCTGAGGGCTTAAGTATGGCACTCTCTGGCGACTATTCTCTACTTATACTTGATTTAATGCTGCCATCTGTTGACGGTACCTCAATTCTAAAAGCGATAAGAAAAGCAAATAAAGATCTTCGGGTTCTTATATTATCAGCACGCGATTTAACCGAAGATAAAATTGAAGGCTTACTTAATGGCGCTGATGACTACCTCACCAAGCCGTTTTCTTTTGATGAACTACATGTTCGACTACTTTGCTTAATGCGCAGAGGCTCATTAAACGTTAATGACAACACTATTAACATAGGCATGTTTTCATTGGATCTGCACTTAAAACAACTTTTTTGTGATGGCGTAGATACAAACTTAACCCCCAATGAATATAAATTAGTGGAATGTCTTTTTAGTAATCAAGGTAAAGTTATATCACCAGAGAAATTAAGTGAATACTTAGCTGGACAATACGACGCCATCGCAAAAAACTCAATTGAGGCGCATTTATCTACAGCGCGTAAAAAAGTTAAGTCGCTTGGTTACGATTTACCCATTAAAACTAAGCGTGGCTTCGGCTATTTTTGTTGAGATTAATGAATGACTTCTATTAAAAAAAAGTTAAGCCGCTATATATCAATTTCGATATCGATATTATTAGTGTCGATACTATTGATCACCGATATAGCGGTTGATAGCTGGATTGATGTTGAATTTGACCGAGCAATGACTAACAAGGCTAACTTGCTTACCACGCTAATAAGTGAAGATAGTGATGAAATACATGGTATTGAATTTGATTTCGCAGATGAATTTATGCCTGAATTTTCTGGTAATAATGATCCTGAATATTTTCAACTATGGCTTGATAATAAGGTATTCGAACGTTCTAAAACATTAGCGTTGTTTGATATTAACGATCTCCCTCGAACAACAGTTAAATTAAACCAATCCGTTATTATTGACATAACCTTGCCTGATGGTCGCTCAGGTAGAATGTACTTTACTAAATTCAAACCTCAAATAGATACCGACGATAGAGAAGGTCTTGTTGATCTCCTCCAAGTAGTACAAAATCAAAAAACCATGGAGTTGGCTTACGCGGTGAGTAATGAAGGGTTAAACCAAATACTTTGGTTTGTTGATATTATTTTTATCTTAACTTCGCTTGCTGCTGTTTTCGCGGTTAGGTTAATTGTTTTTAAAGTTGTAGATCGCGGTTTAAAGCCTATTGAACAACTTAATAATGAGTTACAAAAAATCAATTTAAATTCTGAAATTAGTGCCATAAACACCGCCAATTTGCCAGACGAATTAATCGTAATTGCTAACGGTATTAATCATTTTATTCGAGAAAACAAAAACCTTTACTCGCGAGAAAAACGCATAACCTCAGATATTGCACATGAATTAAAAACACCCATAGCTGAGTTATTGAACTTAAGTGAAGTTGCCATTAAATTCCCACACGAGAAGCAATTATCTGATAATTTTAAAGTTGATGTTCTTAACATTACTGAGCGCTTACGCAATATTGTAAACAGCATACTCTTACTGCAAAAAAGCACGAATAGCATCAAGCTAGCAAAGCAAAAAATTGAACTAAAGCAATTAATTAATAACGTTATAAAAATTGAAAATAAAGCAAAGCGAACGATAAATTTCACTTTGGATAAATCATGCGAAAGTATTCAAGCGAATGAGTTCGCATTAACAACCATTTTATGCAACTTAGTAAATAATGCACTTTTTTATAGCCCAGATAACACACCCATTACTATTTCAGTGTTACCTCATTCTGAAAACAAGCAAGTTATCTTCAGCTTAACTAATGTTAGTGAACACCATTTTTCTGAACAAGATTTTGCCCTGTTTTTCGATCCTTTATGGCAAAAAGACGCTTCACGTACCTCAACTGACCGATATGGTTTAGGCTTAGCTATTGTTAAATCTTATTGTGAAAATATATCGGCCACTTTACAGGTTGCTATGTCAGCAGAAAAAGAAATAACCTTTACAATTATTATATAAATGCCAGGTTAATTAACAATAACTCAATAGCAAATAAGCATGGCATATAAACGATATACTTAACGAAATGTTAAGTTTATTCTAAGCTAAATATCAGTTTTCCCTAAGCACTTCTTAAGGTTAGCTAATTAACATATAAACACTGACTAATAAGTGTTTATATGATGATATTTTTACAGAAACTTAAAAATTTAACCTTAACAACAAACCAATTGTTATTTTTTACTTGCTGTTATATTGCGCTAATTTTAAACCTGCCCTTTTTAACAAAAGCCACTAACGCTATTACCGCTTTAGATGATTACAATATTATGTTTTTAATCTCATTACCGGTATTTTTATTATCTTTAACTGTATTAGTTCAAGGGGTGTTCTCATTTCGATGGCTAACCAAACCTTTGCTTATAGTTACGGTACTTATCTCATCACTGATATTCTATGGCACGATAACTTACGGCATTGTTTTTGATTATACTATGGTACAAAATACCGTTGAGACAGACACTGCTGAAGCACTATCTTACCTTAACGTTTACGCTAGTTTATTTTTCTTATTTTTTGGTATTTTGCCTGCTTTTTTAATCTATAAAGTAAAATTAACCTATAAGCCTTTTATTAGAGAATTATTAAGCCGTTTAAAAGTTATTAGCTTGAGCTTGGGGACAGTATTATTAATCGCCAGCGTTTTTTATTCTAACTACGCTGCTGTTGGCAGAAACAATAAAGATTTATTAGGCTATATTACGCCCTATAAAATGATAGATGCCAGTTATAAATTTATTAGAAATCACTACTTTTACCCGCCGCTTAAGTTTCAGGTGTTAGATACTTTACCTACTATTGTGCGCGATAATTCCCGTAAACATGTGACGGTTATGGTACTAGGTGAAACCGCAAGAGCGCAGAGCTTTTCACTTAATGGCTATAGTAAGCCGACAAATATAAATACCGAAAAGCACGGGGTAATATCGTTTTCAGATGTTAGTTCATGTGGCACAGCTACTGCGGTATCTGTACCTTGCATGTTCTCTAGATTAAACAAAAAAAACTACAATAAACGTAGTGCGACAGCGCAACAAAACGCCATAGATTTAATACATTTAGCAGGCGCTGATGTATTATGGATTAGCAATAATAATGGTAGTTGCAAAGGCGTATGTACCCGTGTAAAAACAATTCAAGTAGCAACTGATAAATCTAACCCTTTATGTGATGGTGAATATTGTTTTGACGAAGCTTTACTTGCGCATTTAAAACAAAAGCTGAACTCACTTACACATGAAAATACCTTGATAGTTTTACATATGATTGGCTCTCATGGTCCTACCTATTTTAAACGATATCCGAGTGATAAGAACGTATTTACGCCTGACTGTCAGCGTAGCGACATTCAAAATTGTAGCCCTGAGCAACTGCTTAACAGTTACGACAATACTATTGCCTATACTGATTTTGTTCTCTCAAAAGTTATCAACGAATTAAGTGTTTTAGATAAAAAAGATAATATTGAATCTTCAATGCTTTATATATCAGATCATGGCGAATCGTTAGGCGAAAGTGGTGTATATTTACATGGTCTGCCCTATGCCTTCGCCCCCGTAGAACAAACGCATGTCCCGATGATATTTTGGACCGACAATACCCAAGCTGATTTTAATACTGAGTGTTTGCGAGATTTGTCAAAATCACCTATGAGCCATGACAATATTTTTGATACTTTGCTCAGTATTATGTCAGTTAAATCGAAAGCATATCGTATTGAAAACGATCCGTTTATTGACTGTAAATCCGAGCATGCAATAGCACGAACTACGCCTTCTAACTCATTAAAGATGGAGATTACAAACTAGTGTTTGACAATACCAAAAAGCCTAAGGGCTTAAAAAGAATAGTTTTAGCTTCGTTTAACTCATTTCGAGCAATAAAATGGTTATACCAAAATGAATCAGCATTTCGACAAGAGTTATTGTTACTGATGATTGCCATTCCAATATCTTTTGCATTCGACATCAGTGCTAAAGAGCAAGTGACGTTGATACTAGCCGTACTGTTTATTATTTTTACCGAAATAGTCAATACCGCAATTGAAGCAGTAGTCGACCGAGTTGGTTTAGAGATACATCCATTGTCTGGGTTAGCAAAAGATTTAGGCTCAGCCGCCGTTTTATTAAGCTTAATAATTGCTAGCAGTATTTGGTTAGTAGTTTTACTTTAAACCTGTAACAGCGCTGTTTTAATACAGGTTTTTGCTGAATATTTCACAATAAAAACCAGAAAAACTTTCTCATTAATAACTTACTTAAATGCATTTATGCAACCACTTAAGTAAGTTATTAGTTTGACCCTACTCGTTTTTTGATGTTTAAATATAATCTCTATTAACTTCTTTATCTAACTATAAAGCTTAGCGATAAGGTTAAGGCTGCATTATGTTAAAACAAGCTAATATTTTAATTACAGTTTTTTTATTTTCATCCCAACTCAAGCTATAGCTGCTTTAAACAAAATAACCTGTGCTACAACTCACTACCCGCCTTATACTATTTTTAACAAATCTAGTCAGACATTTACTGGATTAGATATGGCTATAATTACCCCCTTATTTATACAACTAAATTATGATGTCAAAATAATTAACCTTCCCTGGGCCAGACTTAAAAAAGAAATAGTTAAAAACACTTATGATTGTTATTTTTCATTAGCTAAGTTTAAATATAGGGAAGAAACACTAGAGTATTCTTCAATACCAACCCATGTTACTCGTGTGTCTATTTTCCATCCGAAAAAAGAAAAAAACATTAGTTTTAAAAATAAAAATGTCGGAATACACCGCGGTATTAATTTTCATAATGATATTCTCTCGTTTTATGACTTACGAGATGCGAAATTTCATCGACTACCTTCAAATGAAGCACTTTTTCAGATGCTTTACCGCAGGAGGATTGAAGCGGTAGTAACAAGTAAATTAGTCGGAGAATATATTTTAGCAAATCAATATGCTAATTTTTCTGTCGATGTTTTAGATATAGAAGAATATAAATTACCTGTTTATATTGCATTTAAAAAGGGAGTTGTAAACATAAGTCAAGTAAATGAAGCGCTTACGAAGATATTAAATGAAACTGAGCCTAAGGTTCAAATAAAGCCATAGCCCCTAAAGATTATAAAGTACCAGCTTAATTTCAGTTTAAATTAAGCTTTTCTTAAGTTTCGTTTAATAAAGTAGCACCGTGTTCTAATTGCGGTATTACTTTTAATGTTCAAAACAACGATTTATTTACTTCGCCCATTTATTCTATTTTCTGCATTACTTTTACTAACGTTATTCATTTCTCGAATGGGATTAGCGCTTTGGCAGATTGAACGGTTCGAAAACTTTAGTGCTCTATTAACGCTAGTTATACACGGCTTTAGGATTGATTTAAGTGTTCTGGGTTATTTACTGGTTTTACCTGCCACTTTACATCCTTGGTTCATACTTTCTAAATATCATAAAAAATGGCTAATAATCTTAAAGGCACTATTTTTCTTTATTTTTATCTGCGTATTCTTTTTTGAACTGGCCACCCCTGCTTTTATTAATGAATATGGCTTTAGGCCTAATCGGTTATTTATTGAGTATTTACCCTATCCTAACGAGGTTTTTAAAATGTTAGTTAACGGCCATTTACTCACCTTAGTTGTCGTTTTATTAACGTTAGGCTTAAGCGCAAAATACCTTGGTTCTTATTTAAATAGCGTTATTCAGCATAAAAAACAGCAGCATAAAGTAACAATATTGGCATCGGGCTTATCATCTGTATTTTTATTATTAGTATTAGTCCTTTGTGCTCGTGGTACGCTTGGCCATCGCCCTATAAACCCAGCATTAGTCTATTTTTCAACTGATCCGTTAATTAACTCATTAACGTTAAACTCTATTTATAGCGTGGCGCATGCCTTTAAACAATTGGGTGATGAAAAGAATGCTTCAAAACTTTATGGCAGTATGAGTACTGATAAAGTCATTAGACTCGTGCGACAAGAAACGGGGTTAGCTATAGAAAACTTTAGCAATAAATCATTGCCTTCACTCGCGTCACGTTTACCGGTTTATCAAGGTAAACCTAAAAATTTGGTTATTATTTTAGAAGAAAGTTTAGGAGCGCAATTTGTTTCGTCTTTAGGCGGTTTAACTTTAACACCAGAAATTGACAAGCTTAATGATGAAGGCTGGGCTTTCAAAAATTTATATGCCACAGGTACGCGCTCTGTTCGAGGTATAGAAGCAGTAATTACAGGTTTTACACCAACACCTGCAAGAGCTGTTGTTAAGTTAGATAAATCGCAAACCGGCTTCTTTACTATTGCAAGTTTATTGGCCAAGCAAAATTATCACACACAATTTATTTATGGTGGAGAAAGTCATTTCGACAACATGAAGAGCTTTTTTTTAGGTAATGGCTTTAGTGATATTGTTGACTTTAAAGATATTGAAAATCCGCAGTTTGTTGGGTCTTGGGGCGCTAGTGATGAAGATGTATTCAATCAAGCCAATGTTGAACTCAATAAACTTCACAACCGTAAGCAACCTTTCTTTAGCTTTATATTTTCATCGAGTAACCATGACCCTTTTGAAATTCCTGAAGGTATAATTACACCTATTCAATACAGTAAAGAGCAACTTGTTCAATACGACGAAAAAGAGCTATCACGCCATAAAGCAATACAATATGCTGATTATGCTTTAGGTAAATTTATAGCGACAGCAAAACAGCAACCTTATTGGCAAAACACAATATTTTTAGTCGTCGCTGATCATGACGCTAGAGCATTAGGTAGAGACCTTGTACCGATCAAAAACTTTCATATTCCTGGCGTTATTCTTAACTCAGAAAAACAACCTTTTGTTGATAACAGAATTGTCAGCCAAATCGACTTAGCGCCAACATTATTATCGTTAATGGGTGTTACCAACTTTTCTCCAATGCTAGGGCATGATCTTAATAGAAGCGATATTTCTGAACGGGCTATAATGCAATACGCAGATAATTTTGCCTATATGAATGCCAAGGGCGTGAGCATTTTACAACCACAAAAAGAGCCACTAAGTTTTAATTACGACTTAAAAAGTCAGCAACTAATGCCGGTATTAGATAACAAAGCCTTAACAGATATTGCTTTAGCACATGCTTTATGGGGAAGTTTAGCTTATGAGAATAAGTGGTTTGCTCTGCCTGATGATGTGATTAGCAATATAAAATAATAATGTTGATTACAGATCAGCCATAGTTGACTTAATAAATCATGAATAGATCAGAATTAACGAAAACGGGTAAATAACCTGAACACTGGATAAGCAGCGCTCATTATCCAGCGTTCAGGCTAAATATAAAATTAACGTTAATGTTGTAAAGTGAAAAATAAAGCTTAACTGGCATTTATGCTGATAAGCCATTTACTCCTTATATTCAACAGTATCAATATGCACAACAGTTGATTTATTTTTGTCTAGTGGCCACTCAATTTCTTGGCCAATTGATAAGCCAATTAATGCACTTCCAACGGGAGTTAGAATTGACAAAGTGCCACTTTCCTTAACATCTCTAGGGTAAACTAATGTTAAAGAGAAAGTTTTATGTGTTGATTGCATGGTAAATGTCACGGTTGAATTCATCCGCACTACATTGATAGGCAGCTTATTTTTCGGGACAATCTTTGCTCTATCTAGTTCGTCTATCAGTAAGTCATGTGAAGGCATAAAGTCTTCTTTCTCTAACATAGCCTGTATGCCATCGTAATCTTCATTACTAACAATTATTTTTGGTTTAATCATTATATACCGCTTATTTATTAATTATTTACCCTGTAAATATTTTCATTTTAAAGCCGTATCAAAAATCAGTTTTTAACGTTTTGGAAAGTGCTGAAATTAACTTAACCGCAACAAACGCTTCATAAGAATCTACGGGATCAAAACTGCGATCGTATAGCAGCTCAAGTGTATTTAGTCGTTTAGTTATTAAGCTAATATTTGCTTGATTGTCATTGGTTACATCGTTTGTTGCATTCTCGATTAGCTCTGATGTTTCATAGAGATAATTCCAAAAATTATTTTGCATATAGCGGTTCTCAGAATTAAATCTGTCTCTTATACACATCTCCGAGCCCACGAGACCTCTCTACAT
>OJHK01001584.1_pt1 | contig 10229 bp, 8 predicted proteins | sample 1595161 | NCBI WGS metagenome assembly OJHK01 (sample SAMN05416842, study PRJEB24817) | seawater metagenome | isolation source: Sea water | place: Canada:Atlantic | collected 2013-07 | reverse complement strand
CGAGATGTAGAGAGGTCTCGTGGGCTCGGAGATGTGTATAAGAGACAGATTGTAGGGGTTGCTGATAGTGGGGTTGACGTTAGAGAGGTCTCTGCGGATGCAGATCAGAGTTCCCACATTGATGTTGACGTTGCAAAATCTTTTGATGTGGTTAATCAAGTTGTAGGCAGTGCGTCGGACGAAAATGGACACGGAACTCATGTCGCAGGAATCATTGCGGCTCCTCGCAATGGTCAATTCATGCATGGAATCGCCTTTGATGCCCAGATCGCGAACTATAAAATAATGAATGCAGCTGGTATCGTTGTTGCTACTGATTCGCAGCTTGCAAATATGCTCTCTCGTGCGAGGACAGATGGCGTCAACATTATGAATAATTCTTGGGGTTCCTCTGTATCAATATCAGAAAGCGGTGCCGCTGCACAAGTTGCCGCTCTCTCACTTTATTCTGGTGAAGCACAAACGTATGTCTCATCTGGCGGGGTTATTGTTTTCGCTGCAGGTAACTCGAGTAAAGCAGATCCAAGCGCTGAGGCGGGTATCCCACAATCAGTCACTGGTCTGGAAGCAGGATGGATCGTCGCAGTCGCAGTAGACTTAAATGGATTAGAGCCGTTATATACGAATAGATGCGGAGTTTCGGCTAATTACTGTATTGCTGCGCCTGGCGGTGGTGATAATCAGGCTGCGCAGGGTATCCAATCAATGAATGGTAATGGTGACGGTTTGGTTCGCTTATCCGGCACATCCCAGGCGGCACCTCATGTGTCGGGGGCTCTGGCTGCTCTTAAAGATCTATTCCCTTCTCTGACATTGCAGCAAATCCGTGCAAGGTTATTTACTACTGCGAATAAATCCGGTATCTACGCCGACGCGACTATTTTTGGTCAAGGTCTGATGGACCTTAATGCTGCGTCAAACCCTGTGGGTGGCCTCTCAATACCGATTGGTGCGAACTCAAACGGCCCAGTCTCAGGCGCTACGAGTGGGGGTGCGCAATCATTGCAAATAACACATCTAATCAGGCTGCCTGAGGCAATAAAAAACTCGCTATCAATTCAATCAAATATTCTATTAGTCGATAATTTTCAAAGGGCACCATTTTTGATCTCATCTAGTAATTTTGTCCAGTTCGTTGACAGCAGCCCATCCTTACAATCAGAATTTGCACGCTATACCTATACAAAAAATGTGAAAAATGGCTCAGGCCAATCTGTCGTAAGCTCTTATAAAGACGGATATCGAGGATTCAGTATGGACGCACCGTTCGCAAGATTAGGGTATGCACTGGGGACTAATGTAGCATCGAGATTTCCTGAAGATCTAGATTTGTTCTTTACACCCAAACTCCAATCTAGAGCAGCCTCTAACTCTTTAGCAATAGGTCTTATGAGAGAAAAAAAGGGTATTGAGTATGGTTTTTTCTTTTCGGATTACTTTGCACAGGGTAATCGCGAAGAAGTTGAATTAGATGATTATGACTCGAAATTTGGTACGTTTCGTGCATTGTCTTTAATTGGGGCAAATAAATTCAGCGAATCCTCTCAACTTGGTCTCTCTCTTACCTTGGCCGATAACTTTCAACAGCCATTGGGATTTTACACGGAGGGTGTTTTCTCGCCTGATGATGATAAAAATGCTCTTGGAGTTAGTTTCAATTCGTTAAGTTTAGTAGGACATCAAACCATTTCTTTCGATTTTGATATCGAAACATTTAGTAAGTCCGGCGGTGAACTGATTAATCAGGAGCGTACGAATATAGTCACAAGTTCCATTGGTTGGTCTACCTCCATTGGTGGCGCCAGTAAAATTTATACTCGCTCGACTTATGAAGAATATTTGTCTGGGGAAACCTACTTTCGTCTACCCCTAGGTGTTTCGTCTGAAGGTGTTATTTCATATGGTAACTATCAAATTAATCAGAATGATTTCTCGGCACGACAGAGCTTTTCCCTTGGTTGGGAAACAAAAAGGAGTCATAGTCTAGATTTGGGGCTTGAATTTTTGCATCAAAAAATAGGTGTGATGCCTGAAGTATTTGGTGTTTTTTCTCGAATGAATTACACCTTTTAAGACGTACGGCTATGGCTCAACGTAAGTGCATTATTGTTAGAGCATTCCATGATCAAATCCTGATTAAATTGAAACATTGCCTGGTGCGTTATCGGTAAGGTCTTTAATAACAATAGATTGCGGTAAGCTTTTTTAATTAAATAAAATTCATCATGGGGTAACTCATATGGAAATTGGGAAGCATATGAAATTAATTTTTGCGTTAATTCCGTTATTAATTATTTCGTGTAAAACGGTTGAGGCTGTCAGTTCGTTTGAAACGATTCAGATGTTCTTGCCGCAACACAGCGAATCATTCAGTTTTAAGCAGATTTCTTTCAGGCAAGTAAAAGAATTAACTCGAGAAAGTGTGAAGGGGTCACGCTACCCAAAACAATATTTTTACTTGGGCATGGCGCCTACGCAACCTAGCTCTGGCTACTCATTAGAGATGAATGTTGCTATAGGAAAATATGTTTTTTGTCTGCGTGAACCAGATAAGAAAAATAAATTTGCTCAGTCATTAGGGGTTCCTGCATCAGTCATTATTACAACAGATCAAATTAGTTTGAGAGATGTGGTCTACTTAGGAGATTGCACGTAAAAAAGGTTGGTAATTTATTTAGCCTCTTCGCCGTATTCTTAGCTTGGCAAGTTGAACGCGATTAGAGCGTAGTGCTGCGATTCGGTTTCCTAATACGCTATTTGTTGTATCTTCTCGGGTATCTATAGGTCACGTAGGCTTGGGTAGGCCATCCCTCGAGTGCTTAGGGGTGGAATAAAGGGTACAAATTATTACAAAGATATGGTACGAATAGAGTATGAGCACCAAGGTGGATGGGTACAATCCCAACATAGATTTGCCATTTAAAAAAAGAGAAGAAGAGGGCATGACATTGACGGTAACTATAGAAGACTTGCATCAATCTTACCCGGACACACCTAAGGGCATGAGTGACAATGAATGGCACGCACGGGTTGATTTGGCGGCGGCCTATAGGCTTACGCATATGTATGGCTGGACCAGTGTTGTCTATAACCATATTACGCTGCGTATACCCGATACCGACACCTTTCTAATTAATCCTTTTGGGCTTCGTTATGATGAAATCACCGCCTCGAACCTTGTCGTGATCGACCTTGATGGTAATAAGGTTGGCCATGATGATGGATGGCCAGTCAACCAGGCGGGTTATCTGATCCACGCTGCGGTTCATAAGGCTCGGCCTGACGATTTGCATTGCGTTATGCATACGCACGAACCGTTTAGCCAGAGCATGACGGCCCTTAATGTAGAGGTTTTGCCAATGGTACAGGAGGCCTGTCAGTTATTTGAACGTGTCGGGTATCATGATTTTGAAGGGATTGTTCTTGATGCCGGTGAACAAGATCGGGTTCGCGATGCATTAGGGCCAGTTAAACATACATTGGTTCTTAAAAATCATGGACTATTGACAGCAGGCTCATCTGTTGCATGGGCTTTTATCCGACATAGTGTCTTTATTCGTAATGCTGAAATTCAATTGCGGGTTATGGCATCTGGCGGCACGATCAGCAAAATTTCTGATGATGTTATGCGGCATACCCGCAACCAGTTTGAAGGCGGTGACGCGCAGGCTGGTGCGGCGGTTCGACACCCAGAATGGCCGGCCTATATCCGCCTGCTTGATAAGATTGACCCTGGCTGGAAGTGCTAGTTGTTTTAAAGAGACAGCTTAGATATTGAAAACAATAGTTTTATGGATATCTTTTTTCCTATTTGTATCGTCTGCATATGCGTCGCCATAATGCAGAAGCGAAACGTTATAAAAATTATGAATGCTTGAATTCGCAGGTCGTCGGTAATGCAGTATCTTCAGCAGGCACTAAGAAATCAGTCATAGGCCCGATACCCATTCGCTCAACATCAAATTCCACGCGTTCACTGCCGGATTTTTTAAACGTAGATACGTATAAAGGCTGCATTAACTGGTGATTATCAGCCCGAATCCATACCTCACCAGTAGCCCCCATATATCTAGCGTTTTCGAGTGCTCTTGCAACCTTGAGTGGGTCGGTTGAGTTCGAGTCATTGATGGCGATGACAAGAAGCTCCATCGCGTGCTTCAACGATAGGAAAAATAAGTCATCATTTTCTTCGGGGAATTTGTTGCGGTATGCTAAAACGAGAGCGTCAGACGCTTCTCCGCCCGCATTGACGTGCCACATGGTTACTTGCTTCACACGATTTGCGGCAGCTTCGCCCATCGCTGAAAGACCGCCTACGATGCCAGCATATTGCGTATAAAAACTCACATCTAATCCTGCGTCACTCGCGGCTCTTACTAATAGAGCGAGGTCTGCTCCCCAATTACCTGTAATGACTGAGTCTGCTCCTGAGGCTTGAATTTTAGAAATATACGGTGAGAAATCTTTTATCTTACCGAGTGGGTGTAAATCATCACCCACAATTTGGATATCCGGACGTTTATTTCCCAGCATTAATTTTGAGGCATCAGATATTGCATGGCCAAAGGAATAATCTTGATTGATCAAGTAAACCTTTTTAACCGCAGGATCAGCTGCCATCATAGTGGTCATAGCCTGCATCTTCATATTTGCATCAGCATCAAATCTAAAGTGCCAAAAATTACAGCGCTCATTGGTTAATGAGGGATCGACTGCGCCATAGTTTAGATAAACCATGGCGTTCTCAGGGTTTCGCTCATTATGTTTCGCTACAGCCTCGTTCAAAGCCGCTGCAACTGCCGACGAATTTCCTTGAATCAAAAATTTGATGTTTTGATCAGCTAGCTGTCGAAAAGCAATCAATGACTCTTGAGGATTACCTTTGCCATCGATCGGTACTATTTCAAATTTTATGCCGCCTAAAACGCCACCCCTATCATTGACTTGCTCAACGAATAATTGAAGCTCTCTCAAGACATGCTCGCCAATATTGGCAAATGGTCCAGAAAGGGGGTCTATATATCCGAGTTTAATGGTCTCTTGCTTTCGGTCGCAGCCCGATAAGAAAGTAAGAGATAGAATTACCGCACTTATACAAAAGTTTTTAAATACCTTCATCACTTTAATTCCTCATCTCTAAATCAAACATCACAGCAATCATTTGAAAGTCCCGCGCACTCGATTGAGCAAACTTTCGAGGTCTTCCGGTAAATCATTTGATCTCCAAGCGATCATTAAATCTGGTCGAACTAAAACAAATTTTGTCTCATAGAGTCTTGCTGCATCATCATTTTCTATCAATACTATGTGCAGCGGCAAGCCGATTGCGGCAGCCTTGCTCTCTATGGGTTTAGTATCGCATGCTTCAAATTTGAGCAATGTAAATTCAGAACCAAACTTATCAAGTATTGAAACACCTTCATCTAACCAAATATGTGGCGCGCGATGACCTGGTCGAGCAACAGGTATGTAAGTTCTAGGGTTGTCCTCTGGCTCCGGCGTTCCATCTGGGATCACGATCGGAGATCCTTCGTACCGGTAACCCAGCAAAGTGCCTGATGAAGCAATAAGCTTTTCTTGACTCTTTAGATCTCGCCTTAATTGATCGCGAAAAAGATCACCATCTATGCCTTCTTCATCTAATTCATCACCAAACTTCATCACGGCATGTAAGCAATCGAAGCAGTCAGCGGCTTCAGAGGTGTTGCGGACCCCAACAGCGTGGCGTTCTGCGAAATAACTATCAAGAAGATGTTCGCCTCCCCAGCCCTCTAACATAGCTTTTATTTTCCAAGCAAGATTGATCGTGTCTGAAACACCAGTATTCATACCAAAGCCACCAGTTGGAGTAAAAAGATGAGCCGCATCCCCTGCAAGAAAAATACGACCATTCCGGTATTGGTCAGCTACTAGAGCATGGGCAGTCCAAGGTTGAGTTGAAATAACATCGATTTCCGTAGATGCGCCAAGCACGGCGTCTATAGCTGCCGTGGGATCAATGTCATTCCATTGCTGTTTATCTTGAAGCATTAAGTGGTAAGTGAATGTCGTACCGCCATCCCAATTTAGTATGAAACCAGCGTAATCTCGGTGCAGTGGAAAAAATATATTTGCCTGGCCAAACTTATGACAGTTCTTGAAATCTGGCGCGCGGAAGTAAATCGACACGAACCGAGCAAGATTTGAACGGCCACTCAAAGCAATATCTAATTGTTCTCGAACAAAAGACCGCCCACCATCACAAGCAAGTAAATATTTACATCGAATTACCTCAAGTTCACCAGTATTTTGGCATTGCACTTCGCAAGTGACACCTTCGTCATCTTGCTCGAACCCAACAAGTTTTCGATTAAAGGAAAACGTCAAAGACGGTGTTGACTGGACATAATTCAATAAGGCATGTTCAACCTCATTTTGTCCAGTGATGGTTTTCAAATAAGGTGACCACGTATGCTCATCTTTAACATCGACCTGATTTTGATGAACTTCTTTCATTTTTTTAAATGCGGGTAGAGATATATGATGAAGTTCTCGACCATGCAAGCTCGAAACCCAATAGTAATCTGCAGGATGGTCCGGAGGTACCCCGGCTTCCGTAATGGTCTGATCAATGCCCCAGCGGCGATAGTATTCCATTGTCCGATTGGCTACGGCATTGGCTCTGGGGTGAGGGTTTAATGCTTCACCTTGATCGAACACTAAACATTCAACGTTACGCCAACCCAATTCGGCTGCTAGGGAGAGCCCGACTGATCCTCCACCACAAATAAGAACAGGAATTTCTTTAATCATTTCATTGCACTTTATAAAGGCTTCAAACAGATTGGTTGTTTTTGAAGGAGGCTAGCGTTAAGTGTTCGTTAATGAACAACCTTAAAGTGTTGTTGAAAGCGTCTGGTTGTTCCATATTAGAGAGATGACCCGCCTCTTCAATTATCTGCATGCGGGCACGAGGCATTTGATTCATCATGTCATTCCCAATGGATGGAGGGGTTAGCTTATCGTGCTCCCCATAAATTAGTTGTACAGGGACATCAAATTCGGCTAGGCGGCTACTCACGTCAAAGGTCATGCTCGCAGCAATTGTTTTCAGATAAGACTCAACGTGTAGATCTGAAATGCTTTTGTACAATTTAACTTTAACGTCCTCACTGCAATTAGGACCAACCAAAGAGTTGATTAAGTCTGGCGCAATATCTTCTAAGCTTTTTCCTTGCTTCAATGGTTCTTGCCGTAGGGCAATAAACTCCTGCTGCTTTTTAGGGCTAAGCGCACCTTGAAAACTATAAAAGCAATCACACAGTGTTAATGTGGCAACCCGATCCGGGGCAATCGAAAAGAAATCCATCAAAATGCGGGCGCCCATGGATAGACCAACGAAGTGAGCTTTATTTATGTCGCAAGAATTTAATAGCCGGACTAAGTCACCACTGAAGTCACTAAAATTGAGTGCGCCGTCATGATCGTCGGATTTGCCATAACCCCGAGCATCCCAGGAAATTGTGGTGCAAATGTCGGCCATCGATAATTGCTGATCAATCCAATTTGTGCGATTCCCACCAATGCCATGTAAAAAAATTAGAGGCGGACCGCTTCCAATTTCGTCATAACCAATCTGAGGATTCCCGCTCACCCATCCTTCGGTCAGACTAGCCACGCCCATTAGGATAGTTCTCCTACTAAGCGTCCTTCCTTAATGATCTCAAGATCATCTAATTTTATTGAGCAATTACGCATTGGTAGATCAAAGTGACACCTCGTATACCGATTGGAAAATTCATTAGCACCAGTTGAAATTAGAAAACTTCCTGCTAGTGCTCGTAGCTCGGTACCGTTGATCTGATGTTTGTCATACATCATGAGCGCTTCCCAACGCGCGCGAGGATTCAGACCCCATCCCAAATGAGAAATGGCATAAGCATTAGGGTCAGCCCAACCCTCATAGTAAACACGCATGAGATCTGCATCTAAGCCTTTACCTTCAATGGATGTGACGAAATCATTCTCAATGTGTAGCGTGACGCGAGACTCAAAATAGCGTTTAAAAGTTAGATTGACGTCGCCAGACTCAAGAACGACTGTACCGTTTACTGTATTGGCTAAAGGGAAAAATAAAGCGAGTCCTGCCGGCCAATACGCAACCTTCTCTCCTGCAGATAGGTATCCTGCACCGCCTCTAGAAGGAGCACCCTTAACTTCAGCACTCAATTTTGTGCCAGATAGGGAGGTTACCGTCATAACGTCGGCTCGACTAAGCAGCTCGAGACTCTTGTCAATTTTAGGCTTTAATAACGGGTCAGGCATGCATCTTTCGAGTATTTCTGGATGTTCATTTGAGATCATGAGAAAACGCGCACCTTGAGTAATTAAGGTCTGCAATTCTTTTGAGTGAAGCATGCCTTCTACCGTAACATCGACAATCAAATCACAAGCTGCCAGTGCTGGCAGTAACGTTTCATATCCTTCAAGCGCATAGCAAGCCCCAGTTGAGCGCACCGGCAAAATATCTTTTAATGGTGGTGAGGGAACTCGAACTTGAATCGGTTTTGCACCCAGTCTCAAGAGGGCGTACTCCGACAGTTCCGTCAAGACTGGTCGTGATTGCGACTCGGACAGGATGGCTACGACGTGTCCGCTGGTAACACCACTTAGAGCAAAACTTTTTTCAAAACAGTCAATCCACTTAGATTCTAAATGTTCTCGCAACATATGCTTGCTCCGCTTTTCAAGAATATCGTAACAATGAATTTATACTACTTTAAATCCAGACATCAGGAGTCAGCGATATGGGGATCATGTAACAATCGTTCCCTAGAGCGCTTAAGAAACATAAGAGCCGGTCTACAACGCCCTTGGAGAAGCAAGCCGACCGCTGCTAGATCGACACTTAGACTGCCTGAGCTCTTCTAGGAAGAAGGACGGAGTGTTTAGGTTAACTAAGTGATGCGGGTGATCATTGACCAAATAGATAACATCACTACAACGAGTAGGCAGGTAGCCATAAAAAAATTTATGTTCTTTTGAGTACGATAAGGCAGTTCCAATCGATTGACCTTGACCCCTGCGTACAGCCAGAGCAAGTGGAGTAATATCCAGATGAAATTCGCAATCAAGAGTTTTAGCGCAGTCTCGATGACTAAGCTTTCAGGATAAAAGGCAAAGCCGCTAAAGAGTGTCGTATTGACGGCATACGCTTTTGGATTGATTAACTGAAGCGTTAAGCCGGCGACAAACCCGGGTTTGGGTACGTGAATAAAAGCGATTTTAGAACCTGAGAAAGCGATTCTGAAGGCGAGAGAGCCAAGATAAGCAGCCGATGCTACTAATAATACTGTTCGAATAGTTGGATCTGCCAGCATGACCGTTGCAAGACCTGAAATCACGGCGAAACAAACAAGATTAGTGCCAAAGAACAGACCAACAAGGTAACTAAGGCCTTGACGCCATCCAAATGCAGCCCCTACGCCAGCTAAAGATAAAACACCTGGGCCTGGTGAAATAATTAAAAGAAAAACAGCTAATGCAAATGCGATCATTTAAAGTAAACCTCAGCAAATATTGTGAGCATATGTAATGAAAATAGACGCTCAAAGTCCCATGGTGCTCCACATTTAAAAATAAGGTCATACCCCCAAATCAAGCCGAATCAAAACCAGTAAGTTTGATTTAATGAGAAATATTCTTAAAAATTGCCTGGTTCCTTAGGATTCCAAGATCTATCACTCCAACCTTCCCAAGGCTAATAAGACATTTTAATTTTATTCTGCTCTCTAGATTAGTTATTTAGCGAATAACGTTCAAAAGGCTGGTGGTTATTGCATGTATCGTGATGTTGATGGAAACAAGGCCTCCATTGAGTGGTCGGGTACTGGAACCATCGGTGATATGAGGGGCGACTGGAGATGGGTTTCTGGTGACGGCCCTTACGCTGATCTCGTCGGTCAGTCAGGCGGCACGTTCCGCGGCGTGACGATCACTAATTGGGAAGATGGAATGGCGACTGGTGTTGCTTATTGGAATAAGTAAATTTAACGTAGTAAAAGTATGGCGCAGGGAAAAGGGGAGCTAAAGCTCCTCTTTTTGTATCTCCCAAGCTACCTATAGATCACGTAAGCCTGGACGGTGAACAAGTCCGTCGGTGAGAGATAAACGGCTTGTTGTACCTAAGTTTTTTGGATAGTTTTTTGGATATCCTAATACACTAATATTGTTTAAAGTATATATAAAAC
>OJHK01001580.1_pt1 | contig 10252 bp, 11 predicted proteins | sample 1595161 | NCBI WGS metagenome assembly OJHK01 (sample SAMN05416842, study PRJEB24817) | seawater metagenome | isolation source: Sea water | place: Canada:Atlantic | collected 2013-07 | reverse complement strand
CGCTAGTTTTTTCTAAAGAAAATGCACAACAGCTGTTGTGGTATCTTAGAAAAATCTTAGCAGAAGATGTTATGACTATTTAAAATCTTCGTTGTACGTGAAATGGATTTAAATCTAATGACGATTTTTGATCTGAAATAATTTCTGACACCAATTTTCCGGTAGCTGGTCCTAAACTCCAACCCATCATGGCATGTCCTGTGGCAAAAGTTAAATTATTGTACTGAGTTGTCTTACCAATATAAGGTAACCCATCTGGAGTTACCGGTCTTAAACCGCACTCAGCAGCCTCTTTGTCTTCAGTGCTAATTTGTAATCCAAGATAATATTCAGAAGCAGAATTAGCAATGGCATTGACTCTTACAGGATTAATTTTATGGTTTATTTTATCAATCTCCATGGTTCCTGAAAATCTGGTAAATCCATTCATGGGTGTTACAGCAACTTTAGCCTCTAACAATACGGTTGGTATGGTAATATTGGTTTCTTGGGCTACATTAATTCGATAGCCTTTACCTGGCTGTAACAACATTTTAATACCAAGTTTTTTACTAATAAGAGGAGACCAACTTCCTGCAGCCATTACAAATTCGTCTGCGGTAATTTCTTGTTTATTGGTTATTACTTTTTTGATGGAGTTATTTGAAATAATGATATCCTTTACTTCTTCCTCAGCGAGTATAGTAACTCCTTGACTTTTGAGGTAAGCCAGCATATTTTTCATGAAACCTCCGGGTGTCATATGTGCATCTGAATGAAAATAAACGGCTCCTTTAATGTTTAGATTGGCCTTAGGTTCCAATATTTTAACTTCTTTTGCCGTTAGGTTTTCTACCTTTAAACCAAGCTGAATCGCTTTTTTACCTACCTCCCATTCTTGTTCACCTGCTTTATCATGTTTATAAGCCATTAACAATCCTTTATGCTCAAAATGAAAATCTAAGTCTCCAGATGATTTCATTGCTATATATAGCTCTCTACTAAGTATATTAATGTCTTTAATTACAGGAATAGATTGTGCAACTTTTTGTTTAGTTGCAGAACGTTTAAAGGCCCATGCCCACTGTAAAAAATCTTTATTTAATCTTGGTTTTACATAAAATGGACTTGAAGGATTAAACATCCATTTAAGTCCTTTAGTTATAATTCCAGGAGCAGCCAAAGAAATGATGTGACTTGGAGTAATGTATCCTGCATTTACAAAAGAAGCTCCGCTAGAAAAATTTGATTTATCTATTATGGTCACTTCATGCCCCTCTTTATTTAGGAAATACGCTGAGCAGACGCCCATAATTCCTCCACCAATAATAACTACTTTTTTTGACATTTGTACTCGTATTTAAATCACAGAAAACCCGTGTGCATAGGGGTCGTCTTCATCATCAATGATAATGGTATTGTATCCATAAACCTTAGCCCATCCTTTTATACTTGGGATGATCGCTGGATAATCACCTACAATAGCTTCTTCTTCTACACAACCTACAAAAGTGCTTCCGATAAAACTTTCATGAATAAATTCAACTCCCTTTTTTAATTTTCCTTTGGCGTGTAATTGAGCCAAACGAGCTGATGTTCCTGTTCCACAAGGAGATCTATCTATAGCTTTTTCACCATAAAAAACTGCATTCCTACCATCAGAACCTTTATGTATTGGAGTTCCTGACCATAATAAGTGTGTCACATTTTTAATGCTGGAATCTTCAGGATGAATGAATTTATTTGGATACCTTATATTAATTTGTTCTCTAATTTTTTGTGAGTATTGTACGATTTGACTGGCTGTGAAATCTTGAATACCTGAAAAGTTTTTTTGAGGATCTATGATTGCATAAAAATTACCACCATAAGCAACATCAAAAATAATATCTCCGAGATCTGGACAATCTACTACTAAGCCTTCAGCTGCTAAATAACTTTTTACATTAGTTATTTTAACCCAATCTACTTTATTTTCTGTTTGCTTATAGTCTATTTCAACAAGTCCTGCAGGGGCTTCCATTCGAATTTTTCCTGGAACTTTTGGAGTTATTAGCCCCTCCTCTATAGCAATAGTAATGGTTCCTATAGTGCCATGACCACACATGGGTAGGGCTCCAGAAGTTTCTATAAATAGAATTGCAAAATCATTTGTAGGATTATGAGATGGATACAAAAAAGATCCGCTCATCATATCATGCCCTCTAGGTTCAAACATCAACCCTGTTCTTATCCAATCGTATTCTTTGATAAAATGCTGACGCTTCTCACTCATGGTTTTTCCTAACAAAGGAGGATGACCACTTTTAACAACTCTTACTGGATTTCCACAGGTATGACCATCTATGCAAACAAAAACTGATCTCATATGCTTTCAGAAGATTGACTTCCATTCACAGTTCTTAAAATTTGTAATGGATTTTCGTTTTTTAATTCATCTGGCAACAGATGATTCGGCCAATCTTGGAAGCTAAACGGACGAACCCAACGCTTAATAGAATTGATTCCAACAGCTGTGAAACGACTGTCTGTAGATGACGGATAAGGCCCCCCGTGAACCATGGACGGCGAAACTTCTACTCCAGTAGGCACACCATTATAAATAATTCTTCCTACTCTGTTTTGTAGTGTTGCTATTATTTTAGAATGGATTTCTATTTCATTTGTTTCGGCTATAATTGTGCCTGTTAACTGCCCTTCTAAGCTGGAAATAATTTCCTCTAATTGATGAATATTTTCACATTGTATCACCATAGAAAACGGCCCAAAAACTTCTTGATGTAACCTGGTATTTTTTAAAAATGCTTTCCCTTCTACTGTGGTGATCATTTGTTTGGCAAAATTAGGCTGTACCTCACCGTTATACTGAGTAACAACCTCTAGATTGGGCTGTGATATCGCTTCTGCCTTATTTGCTTCATAGGCTCCAATTATATTGGGGTGTAACATTACGGAAGGATGAATTTGTAAGATTTCTTTTCCTAAGTCTTGAATAAAAGCAGATAGCTCTTCACTTTTAACTCCTAAAATTAATCCAGGATTGGTACAAAATTGTCCGGTTCCTAAAGTAATAGAACCTGCATAGGTTTTGGCTAACTCTTTACCTTTTTTTTGAAGAGCTTCTGGTAAAATAATTACCGGATTTACACTCCCCATTTCAGCAAATACAGGAATTGGTTCATCCCTTTTAGCTGCCAAATCGAACAAAGCTCTTCCAGCTTTGATACTTCCAGTAAACCCAACTGCTTTTATTTTTGAATGTTGAACTAAATCTACGCCAACTTGTATTCCACTACTATTTAAATTTGAAAAAATACCATTTGGCATCCCAGTCTTTTCAGCAGCTTTTATAATAGCTGATGCAACTAACTCTCCAGTTCCTGCATGCATTGGATGCGATTTCACAATAACTGGGCAACCTGCAGCTAAAGCTGCGGCTGTATCTCCCCCTGCTGTAGAATATGCTAATGGAAAGTTACTGGCACCAAAAACAACTATTGGGCCTAAAGGAATTAACATTTTCCTTAAATCAGGCTTTGGTGCTGGTGTTCTTTCAGGGTCTGCAGAATCAATAGACGCTTCAACCCAAGAACCCTTGTGAACTAAACTTGCAAAATTTCTTAATTGTCCAATAGTTCTTCCTCGCTCTCCTTTTGCTCTACCTTCGGGTAATCCAGTTTCGGAACAATAAGTTTGAATCAACTCATCATCTAAAGCCAAAATCTCATCAGCAACGGCATGTAAAAAAGCTGCTTTTCTCTTTCCGGAAATAGTTCTGAATTCTTTAAAAGCATCAGACGCTAAAGAAACTGCTTTATTTATTTCTTTTTGAGAAGCTTCATAGTGAATTGATGAATTTTCAATATTAGAAATAGGATCAAACGTTTTGAAGGTTTTACTTCCTTCCGCAGACAATTGATTTCCAATGTGATTTTTTCCTGTAATCATCCTTATTTATTTTTTGTTTTTTTTCAAATTGATGGGTTTAACTTATTAAGTCCAGTACTTCAAGCCTTTCTTTTGCCAGAATATATCTTGCTTGAACATCATCAATTTCCTGTTGAGTTAATTTTTTGCCAAGAGTACGAAGTCCTCCAGAAACATCATTATGATGAATTCCCATAGCAAGCTTAAGATATTCCATAAGCAATGGCTGAGCATCCAGATACGATAATGAATTTAAAGCCTGAGAAATTTTGTTAGCGTTAGCCCATTCTCCTTTTGTAACGTATTCTTGCATAGTAACACTAGCTTTTGGAAAGATACAACCTACACCTGTAATTCCACCAATTGCTCCAGCGAGTGCTGCATGCACAGTGACTGTATCTACTCCTGCCAAGATCTTTAAATCTTTGTTCGCTAACATCATTGTTTCAATAATTGAAACATCAATAGTTGATATTTTTAGTGCAGTTACATTTGGAAGATTAGCTAGCTTTAAAAGAAGCTCAGTTGAAAGTGCATGATAACCAGCTGCATCAGGATTGTTATAAGGCATAATGGTTATGCCTACATCTTTTGCAGTTGCTTCAGAAAGAGCATAGTACTCGAACATCTCTTTATCAGAAGGAATCGCCTTAGTTTTAGGTGGCATCACCATGATAGTATCAACTCCAACTGTTGCAAGGCCTTCAATAATTTTGGCAAGTTCTTCCTTAGTTTCTGCCGCTGCTCCACTAATCAAAGGGACATTGTATTCTTTAGCAACTTCAGAAAGAGATTTGAGTAAGGAAAGACGTTGATTGCTGTTCAGGTAGCTATTCTCACCGAGAGTTCCAGAACCGACAAGTCCGCTCATTCTGCTTCCACCCTTTCCTTGAGCTTTTAAAATTCCTGCAGCTTGTTTTTGTGTTGCTTCAAAGTCAATTTCAAGAGAGCTGGATTTTGACTCTTTAAACCATGTAAATACTGCCGGCATTACACCTTCCCATTTTATACCCATTCTTGTAATTTTGTATATCTATTATTTATTTATTTCTGAAGTGAATAAAAATTCGTTCATTAACTTTAAACTTTCTATTGGATTTTCCTCCATTGGCACATGACCTGAATTCTCTAATACTTTTAATTGAGAATTTACCATAATACTATCCATTCGTTTTCCATTGTCTAAAGGAATCCAATTGTCTTTGGCTCCCCATATTAAGAGTGTTGGGGTTTGAATACTTTTAAGTTTATCTAAATTAACTGAGGCATCTAATTTAAAATCTGTTTTTGCCCTATCTATAAAAGCCTTTCTATTCCCTGCTCTTAAAGCCATTTTATGGTAACGGGTTATTAGGTCCTCAGTAATTTTAGAATCATCTTCATAAACCTCTTCTATATTTTTTTTAATTAAGAATTTTGGAGTTACATATAAAAAAAGTGAACTTAAAACAGGTGTTTTTGCCATTTTAAAAATTGCTGGTGGTTGCTTATTTGTGGGCAAGCCACTCGCATCAACCAAAATAAGTTTTTCAACCATATCTGGGTGATCAGCTGCATAATTCCAAGCAATATTGCCGCCTAAAGAATTTCCTACAATATGAAATCTTTCAAGACCAAGTTTAAATAAAAAAGTATGTATAAAATTTGTGTATGCCTTTAAAGAATAATCAGCATTTTTATTTGGACCAGTAATTCCAAAAGCTGGTAAATCCATTCTTATAACTCTATTGGTTTTTTTTAACTCATCTGTCCAAGCATCCCAGGTATGCAAGGATGCTGCTGTTCCATGAATTAAAACAATTGGAAAGCCTTCGCCTTCATCTCTGTAATGCACATTCATTTCATCTACTTCAATGAATTGAGAGTGTTCATTTGCATACTCGTTTTTTAGATCCTCAACAGGGATATCGGAATAAATACCACTTCCAATAGCTAAGGTTAATAAAATAATTAACGAGTAAATAAAGTACTTGATTTTTTTCTGCATTTTTTAATTATTAATTTTATACAAGACAGGTTTACTTGGGCTTGCATCATTTTCTATAGGGGCTATCATTAAGTTTAAAAAATAGGTACCATCATTAATTGTATTTGGCACATATATAAATTCAGTAATGGTAGCATCTAAACGTAATTTACCTGATGTATTCCAAAAAGCATTGTGAGAGAGTAGCTTGCCCTCGTCTTTCTCTTTGTCTACAGAAGGTAGGTCAATTAACAAATGGTTAACTCCTTTTTCTCTCAAAAACACAGCGCCCTCTTCCATTAAATATGTTGGATTTGTGTGGGAATATTGCATTGTTTTTTTGTCTGATAAATTGGGGAGTGTTCTAATTACAATGGCATCTCTCTTCTTATTACCCAATGCATATTGTAATTGTTTTTTTGTAATTACAAAATCATCATTAATTTTTTCTGGCGGAATAGTTACTACCTCTGCTAAAAAGAAAAATTGTTGTAAATTTTGATGAATAGAATGAACTTTTTTTGTGATGTGCCCTACTGTTTCTGTGTGGGTACAATGTGAATGAGGATTAAAATGAATCGTATTGAAATTTACATCAGCTCCTTCTTTAACGGAACATATCCAATCATCAGAAACTACTGGAAATATTTTAGGGGGTTCTAAATACCATGCATTCACATTATTTTTGCCATCTCTTAATGGAATAGAAATATCTAAGGGTTTAGATAAATCAATTGTATATTTTTTTGAGTTGTATTTTATATCTGTAATCAAGGCATGTCGAGTTTAAATAAATCAGCAGAGATACCATCTGATAAAAATTTTCCTTTTTGAGTTGTTTTTAATTTTTCGTCTTCAATATACAATAATTCTTCAGCTCTATATTTTTCTGATTGAAACAATAAATACGTGTAGTATTCTTTTCCAAATTCTCTGGTTACTTTTTCTAAAGAAACTCCCCAAATAGTTCGTAAACCAGTCATTACATATTCATTGTATTGATCAGTAATTGACAGTAATTCTCTCTCTATCGGTAATTTATTTTGTTGAATAGCTGAAATATATTTTGAATTGTTTTTCACATTCCAACTTCGTTGTTTACCATTAAAAGAGTGAGCGGAAGGGCCAATACCTAAGTAAGACTTTCCTTTCCAATAGGATGAATTATTGATGCTAAAAGCTCCACCTTTTGCAAAGTTTGAGAGTTCATAATGAGTGAAATTATGTTTTGAGAGTTCCTCTATTAATATGTAAAACTGTTCTTGAGCTTGAAAATCACTAACATCTTCAATAATTCCTTTTTTTATTAATGATTCTAGAGCAGTTTTTGGTTCTACAGTTAAAGCATAACTTGAAATATGAGTAATTCCAGAGGAAAGAACTATATCAATATTTTTTTTCCATTGTTTATTTGATAAACCTGGAATTCCATAAATTAAATCAACAGAAATATTTTTAAAATAATATTTGGCTTCAGTTAAACAACTTATAGCTTCTTGAGCGTTGTGTGCTCTGTTCATTAATTTTAAATCATCTTCAAAAAAAGATTGAATGCCAATACTTAAGCGATTAATTCTACTTTTTGATAATTCTATAATTTTTCTCTTGGTTAAATCATCGGGATTAGCCTCTAATGTAATTTCTGGATTTAAAATTACCTTATGATTTTCATATACAGCATTAATGATACTATCTATTTCCGATTGATTCAGCATGCTTGGTGTACCACCACCGAAGTAAATAGTTTCTATAACCTCATTATTCAATTCATTTTTTCTTAACTCAATTTCGTGAATAAGACTCGAAATAAGTTCATCTTTCTTTTTTAATGATGTAGAAAAGTGAAAATCACAATAAAAGCAAGCTTGCTTACAAAAAGGAATATGTATGTAAATGCCGCTCAATATGAATTACTAAAATTATTAATTAATTTTTTTTGGATTTTGCTTTACAAAAGCACCCCAACCAGAATAATTTTTACCCTGAGTGATTTTTCCAGCGTTATAAAAATGACAAACAGCAGCTGCTAATCCATCTGTAGCATCTAAATTTTTTGGTAATGTTTTTAAATTTAATAATGACTTTAACATAAGGGCTACCTGCTCTTTTGAAGCATTTCCATTACCTGTAATTGCCATTTTAATTTTTTTTGGTAGATATTCAGTGATAGGAATTTCTCTTGATAGGCCTGCTGCCATAGCAACACCTTGGGCACGCCCCAATTTTAACATAGATTGTACATTTTTACCAAAAAAAGGAGCTTCAATAGCAATTTCGTCTGGGTTAAAAGTATCTATTAACTCAAGTGTTCTTTCAAAAATAAGTTTCAGTTTTAAATAATGATCATCATACTTTTTTAACAACAACTCATTCATCTGGATAAACTCCATTTTTTTACCTACAATCTTTATAATACCAAAACCCATAATGGTGGTCCCGGGATCAATACCTAATATGATTTTTTCTGAATTCAATGTTACGTTTATTTTGTTTGAGAATATAAAAACCGCATTTACAAATTTAATCAATTCTTACGGCATGTATTTAACTTCAAAAACTATTTATTGAAATGTTTATATTTTCAATAAAAAAGCACAAAATGATAAATAAAGAATTGGCCAATTTTACTCAAAAAAAGCTTTTTTTGATGTTTTTTAGTTAAAAAAGGTCAATTTTATTCATTTTTTAACTAAAATTGAACTTTTTTGAAATATAAGAAAATTAATATTATTTAACCTATTTATGCAATTTAATCGAATAAACTTGCCATAATATTTTCAGCCTGATTCCAAAGGAATAATACTAATATTAAAAGCATAATTAAGATGAGACCTTTTTTAGGTTTTGATGCTCTTCGTCTACCAAATTTTCTTTGAAATTTCATGGTTGTTTTTTGTTAAGCACTAAGGTAGAAATTTAGATTCAATAAATATATTATTGAAACCTTAGAAATATTATATTTTTAAGGCTCGCAACATTTCTCGTTTTCCAGGAGGACCAGGTAATCTTTCTACGCTAAAACCAACAGATTGCATCGCTCTTCTAACACTTCCTTTAGCTGCATATGTAACCAATACCCCTTTTGATTTTAGAGCTATAAACATTTTTAAAAAAATTTCCTCAGTCCATAATTCTGGCTGAACTCGCGCACCAAAAGCATCAAAATAAATAACATCAAACTTATTTTCATCATCAATTTCATGAAAAAATTGTTTTCTCTTTAAAAGAGAAAATTTAGAAGTAATTTGGTGTTTCTTGTCCCAAGAACACGAATGAAATGATTCAAAAATTTCAGCAAATTGAGTTGCACCTAACTCACTAACATAATTTAATTTTAACAGTTCTTCTTTAAGAATAGGGAAGGCCTCTACTCCAATATAATCAATGAACATTTCCTTTTCTTGTGCTTGTAAAAACGTCATAAAACTATTTAAACCAGTTCCAAAACCAATTTCTAAAACAGTTATTTCATTAGTAGTTTTATAATTTAATCCGTGTTGGATATAAACATAATTAGCTTCCTGAATAGCACCATGGATGGAATGGTATTGCTCATTCCATTCAGGAATATGAATGGTAGTTGATCCATCTGAAGTTGTTATAATTTCTCTTTTCAAGGATGAGGAGCTAATACTTATTACTTTTTTAACAAAACACCATTAGCTTCAAAGGCAAACTCCATAGCAGGTTCAGTAATGTCAGCGATTTCCTCAGGTGATTTACCTGCGTCTTCAGCATAATGTTTTAAATCTGCTACAGACACTTCATTTACAAATGCCTTACCGGCAACAATTACTTCTTTTCCAGCAGCATCTAAAGGCATGAAAAAACCATAATCTTTAAATCGAACCATAATAGTTTCATCATCATTACCAGCTGGTAATGTCATCCAACATCCTTTTTTAGCACAAACATCTTTAATATTGGCATTAAATTTTAAATTGATGGTGTCTCCTATTTTTAATGCTTTATAATTTAATAAAGCGTCATTAAATGATAAATAATCTAGAGTAGATAGGGAATCTCCAAAACTGCTATAAGTAGTATTTTCTTCTATTTTATTTTCTTTATTAGTATCATTTTTAGCCGAATTACAAGCTGCAATTGCAAAAGACAACAACAAAACTATTCCTATTTTTTTCATATCAAAATAATTTAATTTTATACAAATCAAAGATAGTTGTTAAAATAAAAACTAGGAGTGCTTTTTTACTTAAAAAAACAAACAATTTTGTTTACATTTGTTTTAATACACTTATAATTTAGCATGGCTACTGATATCATAATTAAACCCGTAAAAGATTCTAAAATCGGTAATGTAGACTTTAGTAACTGTCTCTTATACACATCTCCGAGCCCACGAGACCTCTCTACATCTCG
>OJHK01001576.1_pt1 | contig 10271 bp, 8 predicted proteins | sample 1595161 | NCBI WGS metagenome assembly OJHK01 (sample SAMN05416842, study PRJEB24817) | seawater metagenome | isolation source: Sea water | place: Canada:Atlantic | collected 2013-07 | reverse complement strand
AATTTAAAGATTCCTTCATTAATTTTTTGATAATATATTTCATTATTTACTTTATAAATTTTAGTGATGGCCGTCTCTGATTCAATAGTAGCAATGGTTTTAAATTTGCCATCATATATATAAATTTTATCTAAAGATTGAAAAAGAATCCACCGATCAAGTTCTAATATATTCCAGAATTCTTCGTCCTCAGTTAAAGAAATATTTTCATTTGAAGTAATAGAGTTATACTCTAAAGTTCCAAATTCATTTTTTTCCCAATACCCAAAATCCATATAACTACCGGTGTAAATTTTATCACCAATAACTTTAACAGATCTAACAATAGATGAATTTTTTGATTTATAAAGTTTCCATCTAGCCCCATTATACATTAATAGTCCCTTGTTATTTGCAAAGTAAATAGATTTATCCTTTCCTTGAGAAATACTCCAGTTTTGATCTTCCGCACCATAATCTTTTGGTTTAAAAACTTCTATAGGCGGAAGTTCTTGTGAAAAAACACTGAACTGGACAACTATAAATAAATAAATAAAATTTTTAAATTTCATTATTTTGGCTTAAAAAATTAACCACAATTATTAGAGTGAATTTAATCACAATCAAATTTTTTTTTAATTGTTTGGTTACTAAGTTACATTAAATCTATTAAAAACAATGACTTTTAATTTTCTTGTATTGTTTATGTTAAGGTTCATGTTTTTTTTAACTCTTTAAGTATAACCAATAAAACTAATAATTAACACCCCTTTTTAGTAAGGGAAAAAAATAAAATATTATATAATTATAAGTTTTTGTAACTTATGCTTTTAAAATACAAATTCATAAACTATGACAAACTATACGTTGAAAATTAATGGAAAAAAAGTCACTGTTACTGCAGACGAAGACACTCCGCTTCTTTGGGTATTGAGAGACGAATTATTAATGAAGGGTACAAAATTTGGCTGTGGAATAGCTCAATGTGGTGCGTGTACTGTTCATGTTAACAATATTGCTGTAAGAAGTTGTTCTCTTCCTATTTCCTCTATTTCCGAGGAATCAATTACAACTATTGAAGGGCTCTCAGAAAATGGAACTCATCCAGTACAATTAGCTTGGAAAGAAATTGATGTCCCTCAATGTGGTTATTGTCAGGCCGGTCAAATAATGACTGCTTCCGCTTTCTTAAAAGTACAACCGGCACCTACAAAAGACGAGATCAGAGAAGCAATGCATGGGAATATTTGTAGATGTGCCTCTTATAATAGAATAGAAAAAGCAGTTAAATTGGCTGCCAAAAACTCATAAATTAACTCACTATAAAAAATAATGATGTCTCAAAATAAATCACTTAGTTTAAGTAGAAGAAATTTTCTAAAAACATCCTTACTTGCTGGAGGAGGTATGTTAATTGGTTTTAATTTGTTAAGTGCCTGTAAGCCAGAAGCCATTTTACCAATTGATATATCCAAGCTAAATTTTAACGATTTTAATGCATTTATAAAAATTTCTGATGAAGGCTATGTAACAATTTTTTCACCAAACCCTGAAATAGGACAAGGTGTAAAAACAGCTATGCCAATGATTATAGCTGAAGAGTTAGATGTTGATTGGAACAAGGTTTCAGTGGCACAAGGAATTTACGATCCAAAAAATTATCAAAGGCAAGTTGCTGGAGGTAGCCAATCAATTCGCTTTGGTTGGGACGCCCTTAGACAAACAGGAGCAACTACGAAACAAATGTTGGTTAATGCCGCAGCAAAACAATGGGGAGTTAACCCAAGTTCTTGTTCTGCGTCTCAAGGTATTATAACCAATGCAAATGGTGACACTCTTGGTTATGGAGAGGTTGTAAAAGTAGCTGCTAATTTAGAGGTCCCAGAAAACATTATTCTTAAAGACCCTAAAGATTTTAAAATTATTGGACATGATATTACAAATGTAGATATTCAAAAAATAATAACAGGAAAACCATTATTTGGAATAGATTATAGTTCTGAAGGTATGGTTTATGCTTCTGTTTTAAGACCACCAGCTTTTGGAGATAAACTGAGTAGTTATGATGATCAAATTTCTAGAAGTATTAATGGGGTTTTAGACGTTATTAAATTTGGTAACAAGATTGCTGTGTTAGGAACTAATACTTGGGCAGCAATGAAAGGTAAAAAAGCAATAGTCTCTCGTTGGGAACAAGACACAAAATTAGAAAGTACAGATGACCATAATTTTGAATTACTTAAGATTTTAAATGGTAATAAGTTTAAGACAAATAGGGAGGATGGAAATGTAAAAACTGCTTTTAAAAATGCAGACAAAATAATTGAAAGAACGTTTGAGTCTCCTTTTCTTCCTCACAATTGTATGGAACCAATGAATTTTTATGCTAATGTTACTGATAAAAAAGTTCATCTTGTAGGACCAATTCAAACTCCTGCATGGTCTTCAGGGAAAATAGCAAAAATTTTAGATAGAAAACCTGAGGAAATTCATTTAGAAATGACTAGAATGGGGGGTGGCTTTGGAAGAAGACTCTATGGCGACTTTGTTGAGGAAGCAGCTCAAATTTCAAATATTACAAAAAAACCAATTCAAGTTATTTTTTCAAGAGAAGATGATATGGCAGCTGGAACTTACAGACCAGCTATAAAATACAGAATAAAAGCAGCGATTAAAGATGGTAAGCTTACTGCTTACCATCTTAAAGAAGCTGCTATTAATGGAAATATGTATGGACTGATTGCAAACTTCTTTCCTGCAGGATGTATTCCAAATTACAAGGTAAGTACTGCAAATTATAAAAGCAATATAACCACTGGTGCATGGAGAGCACCTTTTACAAATTTTTTAGCATTTGCAGAACAGAGTTTTTTTAGTGAAATAGCCTCCGAATTAGAGATAGATCATCCTCAGCTAATTATTGATCTTCTACAAAATGTAAAAGGAACGACAGATGAACGAATTCAATATTCGCCTGAAAGAATGGAGGAAACGATTAACTTAGTTATTAAAAAATCCAATTGGGGTGAAACACCTGAAGGAGTTTATCAAGGTTTTTCAGCTTATTATAGTCATAATACTCATGTAGCAGAGGTAGCTGATATTGAGTTGAAAAATGGGATGCCTGTTGTTAAAAAAGTAACAGTGGCTGTTGATTGCGGTATTGTTGTGAATCCTCTTGGAGCAAAAAATCAAGTTGAAGGTGGGGTTATCGATGGAATTGGTCATGCCATGTATGGTGATTTTTCTTTTAAAGCTGGAACTCCACAGTCAGTAAATTTTGACAAGTATCGTCTAATTAGAATGGAAGAAACACCTGAAGTAAAATCTTATTTTGTTGAGAGTAATTTGTCACCAACAGGTTTAGGAGAACCAGGTCTTCCTCCAGCTGGAGGAGCTGTAGCTAACGCTATTTTCAAGGCAACAGGGCAACGCTTGTTAAAACAACCTTTTATCAATCAATTAGAAATATCTGAAAGTAAAATCTTAGGATAATTTTAATAGTTTCTGATAAGCTTCTTTAGTGTCAACGTCAAAAAAGGGAGTCTTTGATGTCATTTTTAAGACTTCTTTTTTATATTTTTTAACTACGGGTTTTGCACCTTCATTATCAGATAAGATTGATAATTCATTAAACAACGATTTATCAAAAATAGCTGGAACCCCAGAAATTTCCTCGTAGTTAGTGAGTATAATTCGTTTACCTGTTTCGTCTGATAATGAAATTAATTCTTCATAATGCTCTTTCGTCACAAGAGGAGTATCTGCAAGTGTAACTAAAACTCTATTGTAATCATTTTTCTTTTTTATGAGTTCAACCCCTTTACTTATAGAGCTTCCCATACCATCTTCCCAATTATTATTTTTGAGAATGGTTACTTTTTGACCTCTAATGGATTTAAAAACGTCAGCAAAATGAGCACCGATAACAATAAAAACATCTGCATATTTTATACTATTAGCTTGTTCAATAGCGTGAAGTAGTAATGTAGAGTTATTGTAGGGTAATAATTGTTTGGGTTCCCCCATTCTCTTAGACTCACCGGCAGCAAGAATTAATATCGCAGTTTTAGGCATCATTGATGTATTCCAATTTGTTTATCTTTCAAATATATGGGTTTTTGATTTCTAATGACAGATAATATTTCAGCAAGAATAGAAATAGCAATTTCTTGAGGTGTTTCTGCCCCTATGTTAATTCCAGCAGGACCGTAAATCTTATCAAAAAAATCTTCAGAAATTAAATCATTTTTTTCAATTAAATCATTTAATAATTTTTCTCTTCGTTTACTTGGGCCAAGTAATCCAATATAAACCACTTCTTTTCCAACAAGTTCAGACAGGTATTTTAAATCTCTCACATAACTATGAGACATAATTACAACAGCTGTTTGAGAATCAAAAGAAAAGCCATTTAATTCTTTTTCATTGATTCCACAGTAATTAGTGGCACCAGGAAAATCGTTAATTGTTTTTAGCTCATCTATTGGAGCAACAATGTCAACATCCCAACCTGTTGCTGATGCATATTTACATAGTTGAACTGCATCATGTTCACAGCCAATAATAATTAATTTAAACCCTTGCTTAATAGTTTGGCTAAAGAGGGGCAAATTTTTTTTAGGGTTTAGTTCTGATACAGATAATTCTTGATCATTAAAATGAAAACAAGAACTTCCCTGATTTATTTTTGAGATTTCTTTTGAAAAATAGGAGTTAATGAGAAAAGGTTTTCTTGAAGAGCATTGCTTTTCAAAAGCATCAAAAAATTTGTTAGTAGGATAAAAAGGTTCAATTAAAATATATAATATACCTTCACAGCCAAGACGATACCTCCCATCATACTCCATTAATGTTGATGAATTGGTTTTAAAAACTTGTTGTGCTTGACGTAAGATTTCTTTTTCCACACAACCACCACTTACAGCACCAATCATTCTACCATTTTCTTGAATAGACATTCTAACTCCTGGTCTTCTATAGGATGAGCCATCCAAAGAAACCACTGAGGCAAGTACAGTTTTAATGCCTTTACTTTGTGCAATTTTAGCAGAACGTATGATGTCTTTTAGTTCGTGTATCATAAATGAGATTACCAAATTACAAATTTTTGAAGTCTTCTAAAGAAACATTTTTAAGTTTTTAAAAACTTTATCTTTACTTAAAATAATCAGTGTATGAAAATTTCAATATCTATTATAAGTCTATTTGTTTTTGGAACGATATGGGCTCAAAAAAACAATGTAGCAGTTGATAATTATTGGTCTCAAGGGAAAGCAGAAGTAAATGTATATGAAGTTTCCCAAAATAGATATCAAGAAAATCACTCAGGACAACTTGTTAGTGTTTTTGTAACAGAAGATTTTTTAACAGATAAACAAGTAAAAAATGAGCGTTATATAAATGAAAATTCTACATGGATTTTAAAAAATATTCAATTAAAAAAATTTACCACAGGGGTTTATGATTACTCATTGTTTAACTCTGTATTTACTCCGATAAATAGAAATAAATTTCCGAAATCACTAAAAGTATCCGCTTCCTCTCAAGAATGGTGTGGTACCATGTATACTCAATTTAATCTCATTTTAGATACAGATTACAAAGTTGAACACCGGTCATATTTTGAATCTGAGGGAGATAGAGTCACAAGAATTAAAAAATCATATCTTGAAGATGAAGTTTTTACAGTTTTAAGGATGAATCCATTATTATTACCAGTAGGCACTGTTCAATTAATTCCTCCTGCCAATTATATTCAGTTGAAACATTTACAAATAAAATCCTATAAAGCGATTACCTCATTAATTCCTTATGATAAAAAAGAGATTTCTGGTTCAAACTTAATGCAATACAAAATAGTTTACCCAGAACTGAATAGAAGTATACGTATAGTTTTTGAAAACAAAGCTCCCTATAAAATTATGGGGTGGTTTGAAAAATTCCCTTCTTCTTTTGACGGAAAATCTAGAACTACGAGTATTATTTTAAAGACTCAAAAAATGCTCCCTTATTGGAGGCAAAATAGCCTGAAGGATAAGTATCTAAGAGAGGAATTAGGGCTACATTAAAAGAAAATTTCTTGTGCTAATCTGAAGGTATTAGCATGCGCATTTATAATCATTTTAATATCAGGAGAATAACCTCCACCCATGCTACACATTACTGGAATATTATGATCTTTGCAGGTTTGTAGCACAAACCTGTCACGTTCTTTACAGCCCTCTATTGTTAGAGAAAGTTTACCAAGTTTATCGGTTTTAATTACATCGACACCACATAAATAATAGATAAAATCAGGTTGTTGTATTTTAATTAATTCAGGCAAGGTTTCTTTTAAAATAGATAAATATAAAGCATCTTCTGTTTCGTTATCTAAGGGAATATCTAAATCACTTTTTTCTTTATGAAACGGATAATTACTTTTTCCGTGCATTGAAAAAGTAAAAACTGTAGGATCACTGTTAAATATTTCTGCAGTTCCATTTCCTTGGTGTACGTCTAAATCAACAATTAAGATGTTATTTGCTAATCCTTTTTCTTGAAGATACCGAGCGCCAATGGCTTGGTCGTTTAACATACAAAACCCTTCTCCTTTATTGGTAAAAGCATGGTGGGTTCCACCAGCAATATTCATTGCAATGCCATATTTCATTGCAAATTCACTAGCTTTTATAGTGCCATCTGCAATAATCATTTCTCTAGCAATTAAGTCTTCATTTAATGGGAATCCAATTTTTCTAGCTGCTTTTTGATTGAGAGTTAAATTCATTAAATCTGAAACATACTCTGCGTCATGGACGATAAAAAAGTATTTATTATTTGGTATTTCAGGGGTAAAGAAATTTTTTTCATTGCAGGTGCCCTCATAAACTAATTGTTGTGGTAAAAGATCATATTTTTCCATCGGAAATCTATGACCCTCCGGTAAATTGTGGTTGTAAATTGGATGATATGCTATTTTAAGCATTAACTTATTTGTTGGCCGTTACCTACTTTTTGCTCTGGTTCCACAAAAGCTAATTTTCCATTTAGGGTATCTGTCATTAAAATCATTCCCTGACTTTCTACCCCTCTAATTTTTCTTGGTGCTAAATTGGTTAATACTGTTACTTGTTGTCCAATAATATCTTCAGGAGAGAAACTTTCTGCTATTCCAGAAACTATAGTTCTAACATCTATACCAACATCTACCTTTAGTTGTAGTAATTTTTTAGTTTTTGCAACCTTAATAGCTTCTATGATGGTTCCAACTCTTATGTCTAATTTGGTAAAGTCTTCAAAATCTATAGTTTCTTTTTGAGGTTCTACAGTTTTGTTTTCTTCCTCATTGGCTTTTTTAGTGGCCGCTAGTTTTTCTAATTGTTTAGTAACAGTTTTATCTTCAATTTTTGAAAATAATAATTCTGCAGATCCAATTTGATGATTTGCTGGTAGTATGATGTCTTTTTCTGAAACCTCATTCCATGAGCTATCAGTCTCACCACAAATATTAAGCATTTTTTTCAATTTGTTTGAGGTAAAAGGTAAAAACGGTTCAGAAACTACCGCTAAAGCTGAGGCAATTTGGAGGGCAATATACATGATTGTTTTTACGCGCTCTTCATTCAATTTTATTACTTTCCAGGGCTCTTCATCCGCAAGGTATTTATTACCTAGTCTAGCAAGATTCATCAATTCTTGTGAGGCTTCTCTGAATCGGTATCGTTGAATCGACTTTCCAATACTCTCAGGAAAACTTTTGATTGCTGCCAAAGCATCTTCATCAACTTCTGTTAATTCAGTTGCTGTGGGAACTATCCCGCCGTAATATTTATTTGTTAAAACTACCACACGATTGATAAAATTTCCAAAAATAGCGACTAACTCATTGTTGTTTTTTGCTTGAAAATCTTTCCATGTAAAGTCATTGTCTTTATTTTCTGGAGCATTTGCTGTTAAAGTATAGCGCAATACATCTTGTTGATCCGGGAAGTCTTCTAAGTACTCATGAAGCCAAACCGCCCAATTTTTAGAAGTTGACAATTTATTTCCCTCTAAATTTAAAAATTCGTTTGCTGGAACATTTTCGGGTAAAATATAACCACCATGTGCTTTTAGCATGCTAGGGAAAATAATACAATGAAAAACAATATTATCTTTACCTATAAAATGAACCAGCTTTGTGTTTTCATCTTTCCAATAATCTTCCCATTCTTTTCCTTCTCGCTCTGCCCATTCTTTAGTTGAAGAAATATAACCAATAGGAGCATCAAACCAAACATATAAAACTTTTCCTTCACCTCCCTTTGCAGGAACAGGAATTCCCCATTCTAAATCTCTTGTAACCGCTCTTGGTCGCAAACCATCATCAATCCATGATTTTACTTGTCCTAAAACATTAGATTTCCAATCTTTTTTATGGCCTTCTAAAATCCATTCACGTAAAAAAGATTCATGTTTATCTAGTGGCAAAAACCAGTGTTTAGTTTTCTTAAGTGTTGGGGTATTTCCTGTAATAGCAGATTTAGGATTAATTAAATCTGTTCCATTATGACTGGTTCCACATTGCTCACACTGATCTCCATAACTTTCTTCAAAACCACATTTTGGACAGGTTCCAATAACAAACCTATCTGCTAAAAATTGATTAGCTTCAGCATCATACAATTGCTCGGTTACCTCCTCTACAAAGGCTTCTTCCTTGTGTAAGTGTTTAAAAAAATCTGAGGCTGTTGTATGGTGAATTTTTGAGGAAGTTCTGGAGTAATTATCAAAAGAGATCCCAAAATCTTTAAAAGATTGCTTAATGATTGCATGATATTTATCAATAATTACCTGAGGAGAAACTCCTTCTTTTTTTGCTCGCATTGGGATAGCTACACCGTGCTCATCACTACCACATATGTAAGCAACATCATTCCCTGTTAAACGTAAATATCTGGCATAAATATCTGCAGGAACGTATACTCCAGCTAAATGACCAATATGAATAGGTCCGTTAGTGTAGGGTAAGGCTGCGGTAACAGTATATCTTTTGGATGAACTCATAAATATTTTTTTGAACTAATTTTGGTTAACAAAAGTACAAAAAGCAAGTTGAACATATTTTTGAAAGCCCAATGAATTTAGATACATTTACAAAAATCATTTTTATGAAGAAACAAATTAAATATGTATTTGCAGTTTTATTCTTTGTTTCTTTTTTGTCTTTTGGACAAAAAAAGAATGATTCAATTTCAAAACGTATGAAATTAGTTCAACCAAAGTATCTTGAAGCAGGCGATAGCATTGCTATAGTAGCTCCAGCAGGAATTCTTATTCAGAGAGAAGAAATTATTAATCAAGCCAAAGAACTAGTAGAAAGTTGGGGGCTAAATGTTATCATTGGTGACCATGTTTTTAACCAAAACAATCATTTTTCAGGTACAGATGAGGAGCGAACTAGTGATTTTCAAAATGCTTTGGACAACCCAAGTATCAAAGCAATTTGGTGTGCAAGAGGAGGGTACGGTAGTGGGCGTATTTTAGACAATTTAGTTTATGACAAATTTAAAGTAACCCCAAAATGGATTATTGGGTATTCAGATATAACTGCTTTCCATAGCCACATTCATAATCTTGGAATTCAAACCATTCATGCTATGATGGCAACTAGTCTGTCATTTAATCCAGAGGAAACGGAGCAAAGTATTGAGACTTTGAGAAAAGTGTTGTTCGGTGAGGAGTTGAGTTATAATATAAATTCATCTGAATTTAATAAAACAGGGCAAGCAGAAGGAATACTGGTTGGAGGAAATTTAAGCATTTTACAAAATATGTTAGGAAGTGTAAGCCAAATAAAAACTGATGGGAAAATTTTATTTATTGAAGAAATTGGCGAATATAAATATCATATCGATAGAATGCTACAAGGTTTAAAAAGAGCCGGATATTTCAACAATTGTAAAGGGTTAATTATTGGTGATATAAGTAATATTAAAAAAAACACGACTACTTGGGGAAGTTCTATTGAACAACTTATTTTAGATGTAGTTAAAGAGTTTGATTTTCCTGTTTTATTTAATTTTCCTGCTGGTCATGAAACAGATAACAGGGCCCTTATATTTGGAAAGTCAATTATGATGAATGTTAAATCAACCACCTCTGAAGTTATATTTAAATGAAATTTATAGAAGATAGTATTGCTTTTTTTGCCTCTTTTATTTGGGGATATCCTTTGTTGTTATTGTTAATAGGTGGAGGAGTTTACCTTCTCATACTCTCAAGATTTTTGCCTTTTAGATATTTTGGGCATGCCATTCAAGTATTGC
>OJHK01001574.1_pt1 | contig 10293 bp, 9 predicted proteins | sample 1595161 | NCBI WGS metagenome assembly OJHK01 (sample SAMN05416842, study PRJEB24817) | seawater metagenome | isolation source: Sea water | place: Canada:Atlantic | collected 2013-07 | reverse complement strand
CAGCGTTCAATCTGAGCCATGATCAAACTCTTCAATTAAAAATCGTTTGTGATGTCATCCGCTTACCGAAGTAAACAAGTGAACATCTGCTCAATGAATTCTGTCGTGATATCTACCCGAAGGTAAATATCGCATTACATATATAAGTATATATTTATCTGTGTGACATCATCATTAAGCGTTTTTTGTTCCGAAGAACTATGTAAAACAACATTAATGTGAGTGCTCACACAAATTGCATGATAACTAATTGTTAAAGAAAACGTTTCGATTGAAACGCAGATGAGAGTCGCATTCGCTCTTCACCGTGGCTACCTTAAGTAGCGTTGCTCGTTGCTGTTGCCCCGAAGCAGGAGGCGTATAATACGCTTCCGAGTTTTGATGTCAACGTTTATTTTAAATTATTTTGAAAAAGATTTAAAACTTTATGTTAACTTACGTTATTTCTCGCTAAAGCGTGTAGATAACGTATCAAAACAGTTCGTTGGGGTATCCCTTGGAACTGGTGGCGCATTTTAGAGACTTTTCACTTTTGATCAAGGGTTATTTTGATCTTTTTGTTTGTTCGCCTGTTTATTGTACACATAGCTTTCTTATTGGGCTATACAGTACGATCATAAAGGATCTTTGCTAGGTTTCTTCTATAATTTACATTTTCTAAAATGCAATTAAGCCAACGATTCTTCTCGTTAAAGACCACAATACCGTAAGATTATAATCTGATTTTCTCTTCAAACATAAAAAAACCGACACTAAGGTCGGTTTTTTATAATTATCTACACGATCAACAGGTAAAATAAGTTAGATCTCAAAAGTGATCTTACACTTTACTCATCTATGTATTTAATTAGCTATTTTCTTGCTCACGTTCCATCGCACGATAAGCGATGTCAGTTCTAAACTCTACACCTTGCCAGGTAATTTGATGTAGTAATTCATAAGCAGCCTGTTGTGCTTCCGTCACTGAGTTTCCTAGCGCGGTTGCACAAAGTACACGGCCACCATTAGTCACTACTTCGCCTTGTTCATTTAGCTTGGTGCCAGCATGGAAAGTCTTAGCCGATACATTGTTGTTGGTATCTAAACCAGAAATTACATCACCCTTAGGGTAATCTGCTGGGTAACCTTGTGCAGCAAGAACAACACCTACAGCTGCGCGACTATCAAATTCAATAGTAACTTTATCTAACTCTCCACGTGTGGCAGCTAAACATAAGACAACTAAATCAGATTGTAAGCGCATCATGATAGGCTGTGTTTCAGGATCACCGAAACGGCAGTTGTATTCAATAACGTTAGGTGTGCCATCTGCAGCGATCATTAGACCTGCATATAAGAAACCACTATACGGTGCATCTTCGTTAGCCATACCTTCAACCGTTGGCATAATAACTTCAGCCATAATACGATCATGAATCTCTGGTGTAACTACCGGTGCTGGAGAATATGCACCCATACCACCTGTGTTAGGACCTAAGTCACCATTTAATGCACGTTTATGATCTTGGCTTGTTGCCATAGGTAAAACATTCTTACCATCAACCATGACAATGAAACTTGCCTCTTCGCCTTCAAGAAACTCTTCAATTACTACGCGATGACCAGCATCACCAAATGCATTACCCGCTAACATATCTGTAATCGCGTCTTCTGCTTCAACTAATGTCAATGCAACAATAACGCCTTTACCTGCTGCTAAACCATCGGCTTTAACAACAATTGGTGCGCCTTGTTCACGAACATAAGCCAATGCTGGTTCAACTTCAGTGAACTTTGCGTAGCTACCAGAAGGAATCTTATTACGTGCTAGGAAGTCTTTAGTAAATGACTTTGAACCTTCAAGCTGAGCAGCCTTGGCACTTGGACCAAAAATAGCTAAACCTTGCGCTTGAAAAGCGTCAACAACACCATCAACAAGTGGTTGTTCTGGGCCAACAATAGTTAAGGCAACGTCTTCACTTTGAGCAAAAGCAACCAAGGCAGCATTATCACTAACATCAATAGCAACATTTTCTAATTTTGCTTCAGTAGCTGTACCCGCATTACCTGGGGCAACAAACACTTTAGTAACCTGACTTGATTGAGCCGCTTTCCACGCTAATGCATGTTCACGACCACCGCCGCCAATAACTAAGATTTTCATATGTTTTTCCTATAAATTTTCTTTTGTGTTAAATCAGCAGTTACTTAGCTGGTTTAACAAATTTTAATGTCATGCGATCACTTTCGCCAATCGCTAAATATTTTGCTCTGTCTTTGTCTTCAAGTGCTAAACGTGGTGGTAATGTCCACACACCTTTTGGATGAGTCGCCAAGTCTTTTGCATTCGCATTAACTTCACTTGAGCCAGCAAATCTAAAACCAGCCGCTTTGGCTTGTTTAATAGTATTTACTTCAGATACATAGCCTCTTGCTTTTTCTGGGCTAACACCTGCTGGCAATCTGTGTTCAACAATACCTAAAACGCCACCAGGTTTAAGTGCATTAAAAGCATCTTTAAATACTTGTTCTACACCCGCGTCTTTCCAGTTATGCAAGTTTCTAAACGTTAAAACTAGATCAGCAGTACCTTGAGGTGCTAATTCGCTTTTTTGACGTGGTGTGAAATCAGTTAAAACAACTTCACTAAATACAACGTCAGATGCAAGCTTCTTCACCAATTTTTTACGAGAATTGCTGTAATAGTTATCTTCACCCGTATCAGGGTAATGGGCACCATATAGCTTACCGGTACCTCTTAAGGCTGGAGCTAGTATTTCAGTGTACCAACCACCACCTGGTGTAATTTCAACAACAGTCATATTTGGCGTAAAACCAAAAAAGTTCAATGTTTCAACAGGATGACGATATTGATCACGCGCTTTATTTTTAGCGGTACGGTGATCACCTGCAACAGCGTTTTCAAGTGCTTTTACTGAGGCAGTATTTTCATGTGCATGAGTATCATGCGCTGTAGCTGATAAACTTAATGCACTACAGCTTAGGGTGACTGCAATAGCAATTGATTTAAGCGCGTTTGTTTTAATTGTCATAACTATTTTCCTTGTAAAAATTATTAGTATTTTTATCAATACCATTAAAGATATTAATTTATGGCAATATTTATAACAGATATCATACCAATTACACTAATTAAGAATTCATTTTCAAATGGTTTAAATATCCAATAACGTCGTTGCTTTCAATCCCAATAGCCAGCTATTAGCCAATCAAGCGCCTTGTTATTAAACTTTGATCCTCATTGAAAGCTGTAACCTTAATTAATCTAAGTGGTATTAAACAAACAAGCAGTGTTGATTTTATTTCCATACTAATTTTCATTGTAAGTAAATAAATCAACACTGCTCTTCTGTACTTCTATCTCACCCTAAGGAAGGTTCTTTAAGCTGGATCTCATCAACACGATTAACAAACAACCTTTAAGCTAGAGGATTCAAAATCAAACGATAAGCACGGAGCGTATAACTATACGTGAGTACTTATCGTGAAGAGTTTGTGTTCTCTAGCAACAAGGTTTTTTGTTAATGGCGGAAGTGACGCATTCCAGTGAATACCATCGCGATGTTATGCTCATCTGCTGCGGCAATAACTTCGTCATCACGCATAGAACCACCTGGCTGAATTACAGCAGTAATTCCTGCTTCAGCAGCAGCGTCTAATCCATCACGGAATGGGAAGAATGCATCAGAGGCCATAACAGACCCTTTTACTTCTAAGTTTTCATCAGCAGCTTTAATACCCGCAACTTTCGCTGAGTATACGCGGCTCATTTGGCCTGCACCAACACCGATAGTAGAGCTATTTTTGACATAAACAATCGCGTTAGATTTCACAAATTTTGCAACTTTCCAACAGAATTGTAAATCACGCATCTCTTCATCAGAAGGTTGACGTTTAGTTACAACCGTTAAATCATCACTTGTTACGCGACCTTGATCTGTGTCTTGTACTAATAAACCACCGTTAACGCGTTTAAAATCAAAACCTGTGGTTTTATTATCCCATTGGCCACATTCTAATAAACGTAGGTTAGGTTTAGCAGCAACAATTTGTGCAGCAGCATCTGAAACGCTTGGTGCAATAATTACTTCAACAAATTGACGAGAAACGATTGCTTCAGCGGTATCTGCATCTAACTCACGGTTAAACGCGATAATGCCACCAAAAGCAGAAGTAGGATCTGTTTTATAAGCGCCTTCATAAGCCGCTAAAATATCATCACCAATAGCAACACCACATGGGTTAGCATGCTTAACGATAACACAAGCTGGTTCGTCAAATTCTTTAACACATTCTAATGCAGCATCAGTATCAGCAATGTTGTTATAAGATAAGGCTTTGCCTTGTAATTGAGTCGCGGTAGAAACTGACGCTTCTTCAGGGTTTGCTTCTTTGTAAAAAGCCGCATCTTGATGAGAGTTTTCACCGTAACGTAAATCTTGTGTTTTAATAAACTGGCTATTAAAAGTACGTGGGAACTTAACTTTTTCACTCGGCAATGCGCCGAAAGAAGCTTCAGACTCAGATTCTGCTTCACCGTACGCTGGTAACATTTTACCAAAGTAGTTAGCAATCATACCGTCGTAGCTAGCGGTGTGCTCGTAAGCAGCAATTGCTAAATCAAAACGTGTTTTATACGTTAAAGAATCATTGTTGTTATCTAATTCAGTTAATACACGATCGTAATCGCTAGCATTAACAACAATAGTTACGTCTTTATGGTTTTTAGCAGCAGCGCGAACCATTGTAGGTCCACCGATATCAATGTTTTCAATAGCATTTTCTAATGAACAGTTTTCATCACTTACTGCATTAGCAAACGGGTACAAGTTAACCACTACCATATCAATTGCGCTGATATCGTTTTCTTCCATTACTACTTCATCGGTACCACGACGCGCTAAGATGCCGCCATGAACTTTAGGGTGTAACGTTTTAACACGACCATCCATGATTTCTGGGTGACCAGTATAATCTGAAACTTCAGTTACTTTGATGCCGTTTTCGGCTAATAATTTTGCTGTACCGCCAGTAGAAAGAAGATCAACACCCTTCTCACTTAGACGTCGAGCAAACTCAACAATACCTGCTTTATCAGAAACACTTAACAGTGCGCGTTTAATTGGACGTGGAGTATCCATCTGTTTATTTACCTTCTTAGTTGTAACTTACTGCTAACTTGCCGCCGATGTGCCGTTAACTTGCATGGTTACATGATTATTTAAAATGATTTTCAATGTTTTAAAACATAAAAAGCACCCGAGGGTGCTTTTCATTGAAATTCGATATTAGTTCATACCGTATTTTTTAAGTTTCTTACGTAACGTACCGCGGTTGATACCTAGTAAGTTAGCAGCGCGTGTTTGATTACCGCGAGTGTACATCATAACTTCTTCTAACATTGGCGCTTCAATTTCGCTCAATACAAGGTCATACATATCATCAACATCATTACCATTCAATTGTGATAAGTAGTTGCTGATTGCGATTTTAGCTTGGCTACGTAATGGAGAAGTTTTTGTTTGTGTTTGAATATCGCCAGTGATAAATGGAGAAGAAACATTTTGTTCGAACATATGATATAACTCTTTCTTTTGTTAATAAAAATAAAATAAAACTACAACAACTTGTACTCGCCCTAATAAGAGCCAGTCGCAAAGTCATCAAAAAATTGGCCTAACGTCACCAATTGTTCATCGGTAGACGTTAAACTATTAAAAATAGCCCTAAACGCTTTGCCTTGGTCAATAGTAAACGCTGTGCTAAAACCGTCTAGGGTCTCAACTAGGTTTTGTACATACCAAGAAACATGTTTTCTAGCGATCATCACACCTTTGAAATCGCCGTAAAACTGATGTAACTCCATAACGTGTGCCAACACAATTGAACGAACTTCGCTCAATGCAGGTGCAGGCATCTTATTACCCGTAGCCAAGAAATGATTAATTTCTCGAAAAATCCACGGACGACCCTGTGCACCACGGCCAACCATTATGGCATCCGCGCCCGTATGATTTAAAACCTGTAGTGCTTTTTCAGGTGACGTAATATCACCATTTGCCACTACAGGAATTGAAACAGCTGATTTTATTGCTTTAATCGTGTCGTATTCCGCATTGCCTTTATAAAAGTCATTACGAGTACGGCCATGCACTGCGAGTGATGCTATACCACTATTTTCAGCAATTTTTGCTATTTCAATACCATTACGGGTATCTTCACACCATCCTGTGCGAATTTTTAGCGTGACCGGTATATTTACCGCATTCACCACTGACTGAACAATACGTTCAACCTGTGCTGGTTCTCTTAATAACGCAGAACCCGCTAATTTTTTATTTACCTTTTTTGCCGGGCAGCCCATATTGATATCAATAATTTGTGCGCCGTTATCAGCATTTACTTTGGCAGCAAACGCTAATTCATCAGGACAACTTCCGGCAATTTGTACCGAACGAATACCTGCAGCATCACCATGCAGCATTCTCAATTTCGACTTTTCGGTGTTCCACACTTTCGGATTTGACGAAAGCATTTCGGACACTGCTAAACCCGCACCCAGTTGACAACATAATTGTCTAAAAGGTTGATCGGTTATTCCTGCCATGGGGGCAAGCATTACCTGCGAACTAAGTTGATAAGTACCTATTTTCATACTGCTGTTTTTTTGAGCTACCTTTCAAAAGGGCGCTAAGTTTACTCGTTTTTATTTCAATTGAAAAGCATAGAATTTGAACAATATTTGATTTTTTTCACCTTTTTGATATTGACATTTATTAAAGTATTAATGTGAGCGTAAATCGTACAATTTATCAATAAAATTGTTGACAAAGACACCAAAAAAGATAAAGCCAAATATGTCGCAAACTTAGCTCGAACAACGGCTGTAACTGTGGCAAAGTAAAGTTACTAACGCTTACCTAAACTAATAATAATTATAAATATAATGACAACCATATTAAGAATGCCCATTACGAATGTATTTGGACAAGGTGATTACAGCGCAACTTTACACCTTGGCAGTGAAAAATCCCCGGTGAACCTGCTACTCGATACCGGCAGTAGTACCCTTGTAGTAAAAAGTACTACTTACCAAGCAACACTTGATAAAGAATTGACACCTAGCACCGCAGTTCAGGAAGTTAATTACGGTGTTGGCGGTTGGAATGGCCCGGTGATATTCACTAGTATTAATATTCATGAGCATTGCCATAAGTCTGAACACCCGCAAAGCATCGCGAAAAACCCAAGCATGAATTTAAGTAATGCGCCCGTTGCACTGGTTCATTCTGTAAAGCAGAGTAAAACATTTGGTGATGCTGATGGCATTTTAGGCTTGGCTTATCATCACTTAAATAAAAGCTTTGATTTTAGAGATTATTTTACCGAGCATAAAATTGCTCCCGCGCTGAGTTATCCGTGGCCGTTTAGTAGCGAAGTCAGTGAAGACTTGGCCAGTTTTAAAAAACTGATGTGGAAATATCCTGAACACGATGTAACGCCCTACTTCACTTTATTAGAAGAACAGCAACTTAGCGCAAATAAGTTTGCTTTCTATAGTAAACGATCTGCAATACATATTAATGAAAGCCACTCACACAAAGAAAATAAGACACCTGCAGCTATTTTAGCCAACGATCCCCTAAATAAAGGTTTGTTAATCTTGGGTGGTGGTGAAGAGCAAACCGACTTATACCAAGGTGAATTTCAAAGCATCAAGGTTGAGCACGATGTTTATTACAATGTAGATCTTAAATCTGTTCAGGTGGGCACAAGCAAACCAGTAATTGCAGAGCCGCTTGACCAAAAGCACCTTAAAAGTTATTTCACCAATGCAATAATTGATACCGGTGCAGGAGGTATCGTACTTACGGCTGAAATATACCAACAAGTGATTAATGACCTCATTGCTTATAATGCTAACTTTGCTCCATGTTTAGCGCCTTTTAAAGAAATGAGCGCGCAACTTGTCGGAATAGATATAGATAAGCTGAAACTAGAGCAATGGCCAACAATCTATTTCAATTTTGTCAGCGAGCCAGCAACAGCTACTACCGCTGAAAGAGTAGTGCAACTTACGTGTACACCAGAAACGTATTGGCAAGTTAATACACCTAATTATAACAAAGCGTGTTTTCGTATATTAAGTCAATTACCGCAATGGCCTAATCAAAGCATTATTGGTTTACCATTGTTAAATAACTATTACGTGATTTTTGATCGTTCGGTGCATAAAACAGGTGTAATTAAGTTTGCTGAGCAAAACAAGTAGTTAAGAAAATAATGTAAGCAATAACTGCATTACGAAAAAATTTAAATATTTACTCTTTACACATTTTTTGCACATTTTATTGCTTTAATGATTCATAAAGGTGAAATGTACCTATTGCTAAGGATATGAATGCATAGCTTTACCACTGAACGATTATTGATAAGACCATTATCGAACCAAGATAAAGAGCTTTATATTAGTCTTTATTGTGATGCTAAAGTGATGAGGAATATTGCTGAACCTTTATCAATTGAGACAGCTAAAAAAGCATTCGATAACACGCTAAAAGCTATGGAAAAACCCCAATCTAAAATAATGACTTGGGCAATTGTAACACTTGCAGATAATAAAACGATTGGTATTCAAGGACTCACTTGGCCATCAATAAAGTGTGCGGTATCAACAAATGAAAAAACAACAACTGCGGATATTGGTATTATGCTAGCAACTAAGGCTAATGGTCAATTATTTCCAGAAGAGGCGATGGGTGCACTAATGGAATATGGCTTTACTTACCTTGATCTTGAAAAAATCAGTGCTTTTTACGCAAATAAAAATTTGGCAACTAAACGTTTCGTGAAAAAACTAGGCTTTACTAATAACAGGGCATTACAAGATGGGCACACCATTAACTGCTATCAACATGTAGATAAAAGAAGCTGGAAAAAAATAAATCTATAACACTTATTAAATTATAAAATAAACGGTTGAAATTTTAACAGGTAAAATTGTAAATAATAGTATTTTTCTGGTACTTTATTTCAAGAAGAATAGCTAAAGCGCTACAAAATAAAAGTTCAGAATATAAAAAGGTAAATTAAATGTCAGGTAGTTTAGTTTGTGTCGGTACAGGCATGACATTAGGGGCACATATCAGTCCCATTGCAAAAAGTCATATAGAACAAGCTGAAATCGTTTTTTCCCTTATGGCAAACGGTTTTTCCGAGCGTTGGTTAGAAGAAATGAATGATGATGTACGGAGTTTGCAAAGTCACTATGAAGAAGGTAAAAACCGCAACATTACCTACAACGAAATGGTAGATGTAATACTTAGCGAGGTTCGCAGAGGAAAAAAAGTAGTCACTGCTTTTTATGGTCACCCAGGAATATTTTCTTGTATTAGTCATAGAGCCATTACACAAGCTAAATTAGAAAACTTACCTGCAATGATGGAACCAGGTATTTCTGCCGAAGACTGTTTATATGCCGACTTAGGTATAGATCCAGGTAAAACAGGTTGTAGCCATTACGAAGCTAGTCAGTTTATGTTTTATAAACGTAATGTTGATGTCTCTGCTCATCTAATTTTATGGCAAGTATCATTAGCAGGTGACAAGTCTTTAGCAAAATTTTCTACTGGAAACGCATATCGAAAAGTACTTGTTGACTTATTATTAGAGCACTACCCTAGTGATCACCAAATTATATTATATCAAGCCAAAGGTATTGCTATTGATACCATGCGTGAAGATAGAATTCTACTATCGGAGTTAGTGACTGCCGAATTATTTATGCACACCACTTTGGTAATTCCACCGAGTGAAGAAATGCAACCGAATGATAAAGTATTAACGCTTTTAGCCGAAATAGACAAGCTGGAAGATAAACAGAAAAACAGGCCAAATCTCAGATTAGTCTTATAAATCGTCAACGATAACAGTGATAACAATCAATAACGAATAAAAAACAATAATGGAGTAAACACATGAATAATGTAATTCAAGTTTTAGAAAAAATGGCAAGTGATTCAAGTTTGCAAAATAGAAATATGGTTGAAGCTTTGTTAACTAAAGCAGAAATTAGCACAGAACAAAGTGAAGCAATTATCACTAAAGACGTTAACTTACTCGAGCGCCAATTAGATATTTGTCCTGATTTTTACTGTGCTTTTTTCCCTGCAGAAGATGATAAACAAGAAGATGAAGATGAAGAAAGTACTGATGTTGAAACAAAATCAATAGTAAACATCTAAACCTGTCTCTTATACACATCTCCGAGCCCACGAGACCTCTCTACATCTC
>OJHK01001564.1_pt1 | contig 10341 bp, 8 predicted proteins | sample 1595161 | NCBI WGS metagenome assembly OJHK01 (sample SAMN05416842, study PRJEB24817) | seawater metagenome | isolation source: Sea water | place: Canada:Atlantic | collected 2013-07 | reverse complement strand
AAATTGATCTCCTTCCATGATTTCAATTAAATGTGCATCGTATTCCGCTTCTTTTATGCCCAGGGCTAATAATTCCTCTAGTAGAATCGTGACTTTGACACCATTGGGTGTCGCTAAAGAGTAGAGTTGGAGCGGATGCTTACCTACGGGTAATTCTGCTTGATGGGTTGCGCCAGCAATAGGGCGGTTAATACTGGCGAACTGACCACCGCTTTCTGTTTTCCATTGCCATACTTTCGGTGGTACGTAGGTAGATTCAGACATATTCAGCTCCGTAAGGTTTGTTGATTTTTAAAAATTGTTATTAATGCTACTGATACTTGATTAGACATTGCTTAAGTCTGTTTTATTTCATCAGGATAGTAACATATACTTCTTTCCTATGATTCTAGAACAAAATTATTGATTGAGTTATGAGGGAAATGAAATACTGACTTTTCAATTTATTAAAGCTCATTAAAGTAAAAGACAATACTGCCACCACTCAATGCACTACCTTTATGGATGTTTATGCCGATGCCGATATTGTCAGCTAACTTAGTGAACTTACGCGTGTCGAGTAATAAACCGACTCCAAACTCATAGAAATGATCTGTACCTAAGCTATTAACCATGTCTCCGCCAATATCGGAACGCTGAATTTTTACATAAATAGATTCAGCATGGAATTTTGATTGATTAACGTTAAAGTGAAATTTAAAACCATTATTTAAGCGCCAGCCCCTAGGTTTAGCATCCTGACTAGACTTAGCTCCATTAAAGGTTACGCCAGTGAATACGTTTAAATCGTTGTTAAGCTCCCACTTGCCCCAGTCCTTCTTTTGGCTGTAGCTTAACTTCATATTGGGCTCAATAATGAAAGCATTAGCTGACAGGTTCAAAAAAATACCATCTAATTCAGGTCGATATTGTGCAGACTCATCGCTATTATATTTATAATTATTTTTATGGTGCATCAGATATGAGCCAACTCTCAGTCTTAAATTCCAATTTTCAGTCAGTTGTCTATGCCGACTATAGGCGAGGTAGGCTGAGAAAACTTCATCTTTATTTTCATCTTCTATGGCTGAATTAGATAATAAGTCATTGGTATTTTCTTGCTTAAGATAAGAAAGTGATGCGGTTAATTCATCAAGATAAAAGTAGTCGGACTTTTCTTTATTAGTTTTATCTTTTTCTTTAGGTTTATCGTCACTTAAGCGCCAAGTATAAGGGATGCTGTAAACGGTTAATTCGTTTCTAAGTTTGATGGAGTCGCTTTGGGAAAAACTTTGTTCGTGGGGTTTTAATAACTTGTCCGGATCGAAGTTACCAATCCCTAAGCTTATTGTTTCTGAATCAGTCAACACGACTGTAGTGGAAAAAATCTCTTCGAAATGGGTTGTATTATAAGCGCTGGCTTGATGACTTAATATAAATGTTATTAAGGGAAACAGTATTTTAAAATGAAATATTCGTTTAATTAACATCTGATTAGCTGTTTCACAAAGTAAGTTTGACTGTAATCAGTATAATTAATAAAAAGTAAGTTAACCACGAAAACATTAATTTATACGCTAGATGTTAATATTAACTAAACTTTCCATGTTATTGATATACCTCAATAACGGACTTGGATAAGTTTATAATTTTTCTTAACTACCTGACATTATCATGTATAGTTTGCAGACAGTTTTCCACATTATTTTAAGTCAAGATTACTTATATGAAGAATATTCACAGTTATTACTCTCCGAACAATTTGTATAATAAAATAATTGAAGGTCTTAATAATCTAGGTAAAGATTTATCTAAGGTCACACTTGATGACCTTCAGCCCGTTGATGAATTCCATATTCGTGGTGATATCGCCACTAAAGAGTTGATTGAACTAAGCAACTTCACGCCTGATATGCACATTCTTGATGTGGGTTGTGGTGTTGGTGGTTCAACCCGTCGTTTATCGTATGAAACGGGTTGTCATGTGACTGGTATCGATTTGAGTGATGAATACATTGATGCCGCAGAAAGACTGACGCAACTACTTAAGATGCAAGACAGTGTTAAGTTCAATATTGGTAGTGCGCTTGAATTACCCTATGCTGATAATACCTTTGATGGCGCTTGGTCAATTCAGATGAATATGAATGTCGAAGACAAAGAAGGGTGGTTAAAGGAAATGTACCGCGTACTTAAACCGGGCGCACGTGCGGTATTGTATGAGGTATGTGGTCATGAAGAAAAACCCATTTATTTTCCTGTACCGTGGGCTCAAGACAGCTCAATGAGTTTTCTGATACCAAAAGAGTTATTTCGCGACACTATCACCACCACTGGTTTTAAAATTGAAGCGTGGAATGATAAGACTGATCTGGCACAAAAGGCTTTTGCTCGCATGAAAGAACCTACGGGAGAGTCGACACTGCCAGAACTGGGTTTGCATTTACTCATTGGCAATGACATTAAGACTAAAGCTTATAATATGCATCGTAATCTAGATGATAAACGCATTAGTTTGATCGAGATTTTAGCGGTGAAACAATAAATCCGTTATCTGAAATAAAAACTGTATCGAGAAAAATGTTGAAAGGGTGTAACTTTTCCTGAGTTCAGTTTTGGTGAGTTCTGGTTAACTAAGTACCAATTTATATCCAACGCTGTATACGGATTGAACTAATTCGTTGTCTGATTCAATCGCATTGAGCTTTTTACGTAATTTTTTTATGTGACTATCAATAGTGCGCTCACTCACCACACGGTTGTCTTGATAGACCTGATCAATTAATTGCGACCTAGAATAGATTCGACCGGGCGCACTAGCCAAAATATTGAGTAAATTGAATTCTATCGCGGTGAGCTCTACAGGCTGTTGATTGATTGTTGCTTGGTAGTTCTCGGTGTTTAATTCTAAGGTAGCAGTCGGTGTCTGATCAGCAATATCAGTGTTGTTACTGAGGGGGAGGCTAGGGTTCACGCGCCTGAGTATTGTTTTTACTCGTGCAACGACTTCTCTTGGTGAAAAGGGTTTGCAAATATAATCATCAGCGCCTAACTCTAAGCCCAATAGCCGGTCAATTTCGTCAACGCGTGCGCTTACCATGATAATTGCGATGTTGCTAAATTCTTGAATTTCACGACATATCGTTAACCCGTCTTTACCGGGCAGCATTAAGTCCAATAATATTAAGTCAAAATGATTGTTTTTAACGGTGGAAACGACCTCTGTTCCTTCATGCATTATGGTCGTTTGGTAACCGGCTTTAGCTAAGTAATCTGCTAATAAAGACGCTATTTTTTCTTCATCTTCAACAATTAATATATGTGACATGCTAATTTTCAATCCTGATAATATTTTTGCTGGTTACGTTATTAGTGGAAATGTACAGCTGATTTTAAGGCCACCTTGCTTAGCGTGAGATGCTTTAATCGTTCCTTGGTGAGCAGACATTATTTTTTTACATAATGCTAAGCCTAATCCTGAGCCGCCCGTTTTTCTATTTCTAGAGCTTTCAACGCGATATAAATGGTCAAATAATTTTGCTAGTGAGTTATCTGGCACACTAGGAAAACTATCACTAATTGTTAGTACCGCTTGAGAAGCTTCTTTAGTGAGTGACAAGTGAATAGTGCCCGGTGTTTGTGTGTACTTAAAGCTATTATTTATTAAATTGTCTATCAATTGGTTAATGCGGGTTTCATCAGCCCATATGATTACATCACTTTTTATGAGTTGTTGATTGATAGTGATGCTGAGTTCGTTGGCTTGCTGCTGATGGCGTAATAAATTATGTCTAACAATTTCAGCTAAATTTAACTGGTCTTTTTGATAACGCATAGCGCCAATTTCGGCGTTGGATAAGGCAGATAAATCATTCACGAGTTTATGTAAGTGGTTAACTTCATCATTTAGCGAAGATAAACTTTTTAAATCTAAGGGTCTTATGCCATCTTCAATCGCTTCAATCTCCCCTTTAATAATAGCAATAGGCGTACGTAACTCATGAGATATATTTGCTAGCCAGGTATTTCTAGAGCTTTCATTTTGTTCTAGAGTTTTAGCTAAATCATTAAAATGTAGCGATAGTGACGCTAATTCATCATTACCGACTACGTCTGTTTTTGCGTTGAAATCACCATTGTTTAGTGATCGCATTGCATGCTCTAAACGCTTAATAGGTCTAACAAAGTGACGAGATAAAGGGATAGAAATCATGATGATAATTAGAAAAAGCCCAATAATAATATATAGCAAGTTGGCTTTAATTTGGGCAAGGAAGGCTAAATCGAATTCGTCAGTTAATTGTGTTTTAGGCGGCAGGGCCAAATAACCAATAAGCTCTCCCTTCAAGTGAATAGCTTGCAAGCGAAAGTCAGGCGACATTCTTCCTAATAGCAATTTTTTATCGGCATCGAGTAAACTAGGGCGTAACGTGCCTTGGTCTTTGGGTGGCCTTGGTTGACGTTCGCCGGGCCTTGAACGCCGCTGAAGCTTTGAACGAGGGGGTGGCCTCTCGGGATGAGGAATAAAATCACCATTGACCGCTAAATATTGTCTTATATCTGCTGGAAGTGTAACGCCATCATGTGAAAACTTGATGAGTTGACGCCAAGTTTGGCTAGGTTTGTACTGATCGTTTTGTGTAGGGAAAGCAGGGGGAGAAAAACGTTCGGGCCTTTTACGCGGTGTGTGTCTATCATCTTTCTTTGACGCCACTAACTTTGTCCACTCTTGCTCCTGCTGATAAAAAGTCGTTAAGTTGTTTGATAATAGCTGTAAACTTGCGAGTTCCTTTTTATTGATATAATCCAACATACCACGGTCGAAACTCCACTGTACTGCAATGTAAATAATACTCAGCAATAATAAGCTGATAAATAGCAGTGTCAGTATTAATTTGGTAAATATCTTCATGGCTCAAATTACAAGTTTAAGGTCGGTTATCGTTAGTAATATAGTGTTGTTATATGCTTTATTTACTGTAAATCCTACAGAATAAAGGATTCTTCTCGTTATCATCTTATGGATTACTCCTTAAGCGATTCATCTGTGAATTCATTATTCCATTGTTTCTTGAGTGCCAAGTACTCTTGATCATCACTCTTTAATTGTTTGGCAAGCATTCTTTCCATTAAGTAGTTAAAGCGCATTATTTTACGTAAACTCATGTTATTCATCCTTTAATTGATCTTTTAATTAATCCTTTAATTGACGATATAATAATGCTTTAGTGACTATATTGGAACTATTCATCAGATAATGTTTCTAAGAAGGCAATTAAATTATCAATTTCATTTTCTGTTAAATTAAGTTCACCAATGCGTCCACCCTGATCAAGATTTTGGCTAACTTCTGGCACCTCAGTAAAGCTTGTGTCACGGGTATTATAAAAATTGATTACTTCTCTTAGTGTGGTGAACACGCCATTGTGCATATAAGGGGCTGTGTTAGCGATATTTCGTAAGGTTGATACTCTAAACTGACCATTGTTACGATCATTACCTGATTGTGCTCCTAAGCCTAAATCAATGAATAGCGGGTCCTCAATAAACGCAGGCAGTAGAGGGTTGCTCGGTACACCAATATTCTTATAGGTGAAATCTGAAAATACTTCAGGATTATTGGTATTAGCGCCAGCGGCATTAGTGCCATGGCAACGCTGACAATCACCCTTGTTATTAAAAACAGTTTGGCCTTGGCGTTCAGCATTGGTGAAGCTTGCTGTACCAGCTTGCACTTGATCGAACTTTGAAGAAAAAGGGGAGAAAATGGCTGTTCTTTCAAAAGCTGCAATCGCATCAGCAAGGTAGTTATATGCACGATCTGAGTCGAGTAAAATGTCATCACCAAAGAGTAGTTCAAACTCTGTGGCGTAGGTACTTTGTGCGACTTTATTAATCACTTCACTGGCACTTGCATTACCCATTTCTACAGGATTAAGAAACGGTCCTTTGGCTTGTTCTTCTAATGAAGCCGCTCTTCCATCTAAAAATAAACCGCCAATTAATCCTTGTGCGCCACCAGCAACTGGGTTTTGCGGAACGGGAATATGGGCACTGTAACTTGCTGTGGGGGAGTTACGGGTACCAAAACTGCTGCCATCGGCACCAACTGATGTTGGATTAGCAGTGTTCGGATCATCAAACCCGGTATTTAAGTCATGACAACTTGCACAAGACTGTCCTATAGGATTGGATAAGTTAGCATCGTGATAAAGTAGATTGCCTAAATTGACTAACATGGTGGTATCAACAATGCTGCCATCAAGCAATGTTGTTAGGTTTGAAGCCAACACTTCAATCGATATTGTCGCACTATTTGAATTATCATCACCGTCATTCGCTATAAAAGTGAAGCTGTCACTGCCAATGAAATTGTTATTACTGGTGTAAATGATGGTGTTATCATTTTGGCTAATATCACCATTTTCAGGTGCATTATCAATTGTGTAAGTAAGCGGTGAATTTTCATTATCTGTCGCCACCAATGTAATAGTAATTGTCACATTACTTTGCAGTGTTACTACATTATCAAAAGCGATAGGCGCTTGGTTAATGCTGGTGGCAGTTGCTTGAGTAATTTGAGTCTCTACAGGTATTGTTTCGACAATACTTCCTGTTGATGAATCATCAGAACCACAACCAGACAAGTTCAGTATTGATAGGGTAAGTACCCCAACGGCAAGTAACGGGGTCTTTGCTGGTTTTTTTGGACAAAGCATTAATGTGTCAATAAGCATGGCTAACTTCGCTATGGAATGGAGTTAGTTATACATTAACAACGAAAAGTGTAAGCACTATGGAACAATTGAGGAAGAAATGTGCAAATGAACGGTTTACTCAAATGAAGTTGAGTTAATTATTAATGGGGGAGTCGTTGTATGAATTTACGTAGGTTTTTCTGGGGGCAATTCATTGAAATAGACACTAATTAGTGAGTAACTTAGGCTGCTCACTAATTAGTATAACGCTGGTTTCTTATAATTTAAACTTTGTTAATTGAGTATTTAATTCATAGGCAAGCGACAATAAATTCTCGCTGATCTCTTTACCACGAATAGCGTCATCACTTGATTTTTCAGCAACATTACTGATATTAACTACATTAATATTAATTTCATCAGCAGCTAAGTTTTGCTGTGTGGCAGCATCTGAAATCTGACAGTTAAGATCGTCTAATTCCTGAATTTCAGCACTGATATTTGTCAATAAATTAGCAACATCAGCAACATCTTCAGCTTTCTCGCTGGCTTGCTGACTAACCACATTCATTGACTCAACAGCTCCTTTTGCGCCAACTTGTAATCGACTCATTGTTACATGAATTTGCTCAATGGATTCACGTGTGCGTGTTGCTAATGAACGCACTTCATCGGCGACCACGGCAAAACCTCTGCCTTGCTCTCCAGCTCTTGCTGCTTCTATCGCCGCATTTAATGCTAATAAATTTGTTTGTTCGGCAATGGCGGTAATCACTTCTAAAACACTACCCACTTCATTGGTTTTATTACTCAGGTCGGTGATCATTGCTGTATTCTCAACAACCTTATCCCTAAGGTCATTAATGCCAACCCTAGCTTGCTCAACAAGCACTAATCCTTGCGAGGTTCTTTCATTTGCAGAAACGGATTTATCAGCGGCACTTTGCGTATTATGCTGTACTTCGTTAGCTGAACTATCTAACTCGTTAATTGCTGCAGCGACAGAGTCAGTACCATTTTTTTGTTCTAAGACGGCTTCGAGTGTTAGTGACGATATTTTATCAACTTCTTTAGCTGATTCAGTCAACTGTTCGCTCGCGTGCGCAATTGACATAAAGCTAGTTCTAAATTTACTCATCATGTCATTGAGGGCGACGCTCACTGAACCAAGTTCATCTTGGTAATTTACTTTTATTTCTTTATTTAAATCGAGTTCTTCAGCAGCTGTTTTAATCGTATTGCTTAGTCGTTTTAATCGGAAGAAAATCAATTTTTTTAAAGTAAGGCTTAATAAGGTAAAACAAATTAGGGTTATGACTAACTGTAAAACGGCAGCTTGGGTAATAGAGTTGGCAATATCTTTATCTACTGTTGATAAGTCGTAAGTAAGTTTTACGGCGCCTAATATTTCATTTTCGCTGACTTGATGGCAAGTTAAGCAATTGGTACCACGATAATCGGAACTCGCTTTAACAGGTATGATAAAGCTCATCATACGCTTACCATCAAGCTCGAACTGCTTAAAGGCTCGTTTGCCTTCTAAACCTTCTTTTTCAAACGCACTTTTTGCACTTTGATCAGAAAAACCTTCACCAAATACTTTATTAACCGCTTCAGTTCGTAAAATTCTTGCTTCTACAATATCATCTTGGCTAAGAATTTTATTTTGAATAAGTTGTCGATTAGCGATAGTACCTGTCAACATCATAGTATTGACTGAGTCAAAATAATTAAGAGCAAGACTTTCTAGGTTTCGTTCAACAAAGTGTTCTGCTAGCTCCTTTTCATCATGATGAAAAAAGAAAATCGTTGTACTTAAAAATATAGCGCCAATCAAGGTTAATGCTAAGTGAATTTTTTTAGCCAGTGACAGGTTTTTTAACATATTGACTGATCCTATTATGATAATAAATAATTCCATTTATTGAACACTGCTCATCCTGAGCAAGTTCTAATCTTCCTCGATTGTATATAGCTTAAACTATAAATATAACCATTAGTTACAGATTTCTTGATCTAGTCTGTGTAATTATTGATAGTTTATTTTTACGTTTACTAGCAAGCTATTTATTGGTTTTCATTTTTAACCATTCACTGTGCTAAGTAACCCGAACTCTGGATAAGCAGCACTTGCTCAACATTCCCATTTTTGTGGTTCTCATCGTTAAAACGTCGATAAATAGCCAGCTATTCATAAACGTTTTGCCTTGATAACCTCAGAAATTGAAACATTGATCGGAGATTTAACTACCTTGTTCTTGCTCATTTTTCTGTATTACAACCTAATCTATTGAGTTTAAAGTAAACATCCAACACTCATTTTCCAGAGTTCAGGTTAGTTAGCTTTATTACGCTATCACCCTGATGATTTGGCGCTTGAACTTAGTTATTTACATGTTGTAACGAACGCTTTTAGTACAGTCTTTGTATTCTATGTAACAACTTTATTAAAAGTTACACTATTTGATAATTTTATCGAAATAATTTACTCCAATGACCGTTCTTCTACGGTTCTGTGAACGGTTTTCCAATTGGGTCAAAATTATAGTAAAAATTTTTATAAACACGCTAAGTCATCACTGTTGTTTTTTTATAAAATAAAACTATTTTAATTTTTAAATAGACAACAAATAATAAAATATAAGAGTGAATCAAAGATAACTCTTATTCTTTTTCCTCAAAAGATTTGAATTAATTATTTTAGGCTCACTAAACGTTCAACGTTACTTTTAACCGCGAGACATTAACAGCCTATGTAAAATTAAAAACAAGGTTTAAAATGAACATTTTATCTACAAAAAAAATAGTTTCTGCGCTTATTTTTATAAGCTTAGCTTTAATAGGTCTTTCTTTTTTGCTTGGTGCTAATCCAAAAGCAATTGAAGCAACCTATTCGATATTTAATCTAACGAACATCTTATCCATTCATTCATTATCAAATATCACGGGTACGGTAATGTTGATCAGTGCAATCATTGTTTTAATATCTTTGAAGTATGAAGATTTAAAGCCGTATGCATTTAGCTTATTGGTTTTAATTGCAATAATTCCACTGCTTACATTACTAAGCCCTACTCGATATATACCAGCTGAAGGCGGTTTTCCTGTGTTGGGTTCTGGTCAGGGAATTATTAAGTATTTTGCCTTAATAGCCCTAGCTTTCTTTATGTATGGTCGAGACAAGATAACCATGAACAATCTTTCTTGGTTGAACTTTTTCCCTGTTGCGCTTGTTCTTTTATGGATTGGTGGCTTAAAGTTTATGGCTTTTGAAGCTAATGGGATTGTAAGGCTAGTTGAAAACTCACCTTTTATGTCATGGCTTTATGATTTTTTCAGCGTACAAATGGCGTCAAACCTTATTGGCTTATTTGATATAATTGCAATTATAACTCTTGGTATTGCGATATATAAACAATGGAAAGTCGTAGCTATAATTGCAGCGTTAGCATGTGCGAGCGTATTTATCATGACACAGACTTTTTTATTCACAACACCTGATACTTTTTCAGCTGAAACATTATTTGGTAGACTAGGTCAATTCGTGCTTAAAGATCTTTGGTTTATTGCTAACTTAATTGTAGTCGCCTACATTAATCGTGATTGGCTTGTTGGAAAATCAAAATAAAAAAGTAAGAATAAAACCTTATAAATAACTATACCC
>OJHK01001562.1_pt1 | contig 10345 bp, 11 predicted proteins | sample 1595161 | NCBI WGS metagenome assembly OJHK01 (sample SAMN05416842, study PRJEB24817) | seawater metagenome | isolation source: Sea water | place: Canada:Atlantic | collected 2013-07 | reverse complement strand
AGCGTCAGATGTGTATAAGAGACAGGTGTGAAATTGACCAGATTATGGGATGCTTTTGTTAATGCTTTTAAAGTATGTTTTTTAGAGAGACTCTTGTGCTTCAATAAATTCAATTTTTTTGAATTAAATATCAGCTCTTTCGTTCATGAAAACAAAGGTGGCTAATAAGCCTAAATTTAGTAATATGTGGGGATAAATAGCAGGAAAAACTTAAGGAAACATTATGAAAATATTTATAGCCATCATGGTAGCTGCCTTGGCAGTATATCTGTTCCATCATGCGTATGGTATTGAAGGCGTTAGCCTAGAGCGTTGGGGTTATATAGTCGGCGGCGTTATCTCAGTCGTTGTCGTTTTAGCACTTTTCATCCCTAAACAGGAAGAAGGGCAGGAACGAAAATTCTAAGCAATTTAATTAAAGAAGGGCTACCTGAATCATTATTCGAGCCGCTAAAAGAACAAATTGAAAAAGAAAACAGAGCGCATCAATAAGACCTCGCTGAAGGTGAGGGTAAATAAGCCTCCCTTTCGGGTTATCTCGAAAGTACCCTTATGCCATTATTGACTTAAAATGGCAGTATGTCTTTCCTTCAACGGATTGATGCCTACATCCAACTGATGGCTACTATTGTCGCCATCACTCCTCTGGTACAACGAGTCCTATGGATAGAAAGTAATTATAAATAACTTGGACGTTTAGCGCAGATTGCTATGACGCTATGTGTCCCAAGCTGCCTTGGATCTATTAAAGGTTTAGACCACAAAAATTATGTGAATAGCTATTCTTGGTATGAATTTTGGTTATTTTTTCGTTGAAATTTTTAACCGTGTTTCTGTTACGCCCGATATACTGTTGAGTCGGTTTGGGCTAATAATCAAGGTTGATTTATAGGCAGTGAGTGCACCAGAATAGTCACCGTTTAACAACAGCATATCTGCCAATAGCTCCCTAGCTGGTAGAACAGCTCCGGGAGTGACAGGGTTTTTATCAATTGAATCTTCAATATCTGCTGCTTGGCGAAGTTGAATTAAAGCTTGCTCTTTTTGTCCCTTCCTAAAACTAATCCATGCCTTGACGACCCTACGTTGTACATCTACAAGCGGTGCCCAATAAGTAGGGCTTATGATTTTTGTTTTATTATACAGGTCGTCGAGCACAGCTACGTTTTGTTGAGCCAACTTTAAGTCACCATTTCTGGCAGCCCCAAGCCCTCGAGCGTAATAGGTAATCGCTTCAACTTGTGGGAATTTTTCCCACGGAATGTAGCTAGGGTGTTGTATTTTTATCTGGCTGGCTTGATACCAATTTTTTTGTTCTAGTGCTATTCGAGCGGGCATCGCAGCAAAGGCGTAGGCGGTAGGGAAAACAGCTTGGGCTGGGTGGTGAGACGTAACCTGTTCTAAAGATTGTTTTGCCTTGTCCCCTTTACCAAGTTGTAAATATCCGTAAATTAAATAATCCATTGCATGAGCATAATGTAGAGAAGTTTCACCATTTGCTGGGTATTTTAGAGCAGCCTTTGCGGAACGAATATTCCAATTCACAGCGTCACCCCACATGCCCAATCGAATAAAAATATGGCTTGGCATATGCAAAGAATGAGGTACATCGGGTGCTATTTTGTCATAGGCTCTTGCAGCATCTATCGCAAGATTAGCTAAAGGTGGGTTGTCGTAGGCATGAATAGTGTAGTGAATTGCGCCCGGATGGTAGGGTGAAATTTCGATAAGTCTTGCTAAAACTTCACCAACCACTTTGTTTCGGCTGAACATAGGATCGTCTTTAGGTGCCGTCACAAGTTGAGATAGTGCGAAGAACGCGGTGGCGTCTATGTCACCAGGATTTTGTTGATAAACTAAAGATTGAGCTTTTGCCCACTTAGCGGTTCGGTCTTTATCTGTAACGGTTTCCCAACTTCGATAATATTGCGATGCGGCATTGATGTAAGCCTTTTCTCTTGTAGTCGCTTTTAGTTGTTGTGCTTTTTCAATAGCTACTTGCCCTCGGATCAACGCTTCATCCTTAATAGTGTCAGGCCACAAAGGATGAAAAAGGCTCATAGAATACCCCCAATACATAATGGCGCAATCGGGTTCTTTCTCCATCCACATACTAAAGAACATTTCGGCTTGTGCATACATCATGTGATGCAGTAATCCGACGCCTGTGTTTATCGCTTGCTGTGCATCAGCTTTGCAGGAAGTGCTAAAGCTGACCGTACCTAAATTCCCTAAGTTTTTAATAATCATGTCTTCATCAGTGTGACCGTCATGGGCATAGCCAGCAACACTAATAAAAAATATGGACGCAATTATTGTGATAAATAACCGTTTTAATATGGCTTTCATGAACCTCTCCTTGAAGAACCAGAGTATAGATAGAATAGACGTTTTTTCCCAAAAAGACTAAAGTAGTAATCTGTCTTTGTGTCATAATCCAAAGTTCTCTGCTTTTCTCCGATGTAGCATCGAAAGGTTAATGGGTTTCACCCTTCATTCGATAATTTTTATATAACAGTTTTTGATATCGGGGGAAGATCAGTTAAAAGCCAGTATACGACCATAAACAATCTCCTTAAAACCGCTATTCGAAAGAGTAGCGATTTTCGGCTTTCTATGATTTAAAAAAAGAGAAACTTTTCAGTCATCCAAAACTGTAATTCAGGATAATAATATTTACGTATTAACAGACGGTTGTTAATGCACTATAACGTTGAATAAATGGAGTTTTAGCCTAACTTTGCTATTGGTTTCGCTTTAATTGTGGAAGGCATTTTCTGCCATTTCAGACCAAATAATATTCTAAGTATATTGACTCTTTTAATGAGTAATTCATAAAGTAAACTGCAAATAGCAAAGGTGCCCACGACAATAAGCAAAAACTCCAACGTGCCAGATAACCCCCAATCAATCACATAAAAACCAAGTACTATGATGACTGTTTGATGCAAAATGAAAAACGGATAAACGATGGCATTACAATATTTCAATGTGCTGTTAGTGTAGTTTAGATACTTTCGTGCGAAGCCGATGATAAGGGCTATCCATGACCATTTAACGAGTAGGCTGGTATAATCCCATGCCACTGTTCTGTCCAATGGTAACATCTCGTCAGGTGACAAAAATATCGCCAATAAAGCGCTATAACTGATTACTCCCAGCGTTAATGCAAGGTGGCGATTTTTTTCAAAAGCTTGCCAAACTCTAGGCATACGAGCAAAAGTGCAACCCATAATAACGGCAAAAATAAATATAGCGTGTCCGTACCAGTCATTGTAGAACGTATGGTTTACATCATGATCATCAATAGCGAGAAATATCGTTAAATATATTGTTAACGGCAACCAAATAATACGAGAGCCTCTAGTCAACCAGCTCTCAGTTTTTGCGAGTATTAGTTTACCTTTATCGCTATTGATGAAAGAAAAAAGGGGCAATAAAATAATCGTATAATGGAATAAATACAGCACGTACCACATATGGTTATAGGTAGGGAAAGGTGCATTCATGCGTTCATCCCATGAGAAGGTAAAATAGTGAGATGTCCAAAATTGCCAGAAACTTCCTTCAAACACTCCTTTTTGTATGGCTTCATAATAAGACTGAGGGGCTACAACAACTGCGATAGCAAAAAGAAGTGGCAGGTAAAGCTTAACTACTCTTTGCCATGTAAATGACTTGAGTGTCATTTTTGTAATCATATAACTTATGGCCACACCTGAAACAATAAATAAGATATCGAGTCGCCATTTTGAGCTCAGTATCATTATCGACTTCAAAAAGGTGCTGTTATGGCCGCTTTCAATATGAAAACCCCAGTCAACAAACATTAAGGCAGTGTGGTAAAGAACTAAGAATGCAAAAGCGAGTATTCTTACCCAATCTAAAAAATACTGACGATCACCCACGTTATTGGTTAGTTGTTTTTCTGCTGGTTGCGATAACATAAATTTTCTCTGATGATGACTTATACAATTCAATTTATGGGAATGAAGTTGTTAAATATACGGGGTAGGGATGAGTCGGTCTTGTATCGTGACAAGCAGGAATTGAAAGTAATAAGCATCTACTGTGATGGTGTTTTATCGTTATACAACAGACTATCTTCTTTAATAGGATTTGTGGTTTAGCTCATTCATTATGAACTAAACACTTCAAAGAAACGGGTTTTGTAACCCCTAGAAAGGCGTAATTTAGTACCAGATTTTAACGTTATTTCGTAATCACCTTTGCTAATATGGTCTACTGTCACCACTTCATTCTTGTTCACTATATGAGTACGGCGGATGCGTATAAACTGATCTGGATCTAACTGACTTTGTACTGTCGTAATTGTTTGTCTTGCAATGAAAGCGGTTCGCTCTAAGCAGACTTTGACATAATTACCTGATGATTCAATCCATTGAATTTCAGATGCGGAGACCACTTCAATAGCTCCTTCAGACTTGAATAATAGCTTTTCAGGGAAATGTTGTTCCGCTCGGTAATCTTGGATAATTTTAGGTATGTTGTATTCGGAAATCGTTCCGGTAAACTCGCGAAATCGATCTAGTGTTTTTGCCAATCGGCCTTTGTCATAAGGTTTGAGAAGATAATCCACAGCATTGAGTTCGAATGCTTTAATGGCATATTCATTAAAGCCCGTAACAAAGACTACGCCAATGTCTTTAGTGTATTCGATATTGCTTGCCACAGACATGCCGTCTAATAAAGGCATCTGAATATCTAAAAAAACGAGGGCAGGGGAATATTTTTCGATACAGTCGAGAGCTTCAATACCATTTTGAGCTTGTGCGACGACTCGAAAATCTTTGTGGTCTTGTAAAAATAATATCAGTTTTTGCCTTGCTGCTGGTTCGTCATCAACCACGAGTACATCGTGTACTTTATTGTTTTGATGTTCTGAGCTTTTTGACAGTTCATGGTTGTTGTCATTATTCATTAGAGTGCTCCAGGTATTGAGCCGGTAAAATAATGCTCAGCGTTACTTGATCGTTATAGTTATTATCTAATGTTACTGTCGCTTGGTCTTGATATAAAAGTGTTAATCGGTCTTTCGTATTTTGTAAGCCAATACCAAAAGATACTTGTTGCTGTGTTTGTTGGTGCCATGGGTTGGTGATTTTTATTTCTAGTAGATCATTGTTTACGCTCGACGCTAGGGTAACCTTACCGGTTTCATCTGATGGCTCAATGCCATATTTAACCGCATTTTCGAGTAAAGGTTGCAGCATCATCGCTGGGATCAGTACCAATTCAGTTGCCGGATCTACCGTAATCTCTAACGCCATCCGTTCACCAAAGCGTAATTGTGAAATTTCGAGGTAAGACTGCATAGCTTGTAACTCTTCTTTAAAAGTCACAAAAGCTTTTTGTTCGGTTGCTAAGGAATAACGGAGTAAATCACCAAGCCGAGTAATAATTGAGTCGGCTTTATCTGCGTCTTGATAAACGGTACTTGAAATCAAATTTAAAGTATTAAACAAAAAGTGAGGTTGCAACTGGCTGCGTAAGGTTTGCATTCTTATGGCTTGCAATTCATTTTGTAAATTGGCGGCATTGAGCTGTTCTTTTTGCGAGTTGTCATAATTTATTTTGGTGTAAGTGATAAATATAAAAATAAGATAAATGGCGATTACTTTAGGGAATTCGTAAATATATCGGTCTATTAAATTCCAACTATCGAATAGGGTTCCGTCTATGACTAAATGTATGCTATTACGCAAAATAAGCATGACCGTAATAAAACACAAGGTGATTGGTATATAGAGTAAAGCCAATTTAATCGTAGTTTTAAATACATGCGCTTTGCCAAAAGGCCAGAGCTCGCAGCAGTAAATTAAAAAGGGAGAAACGATAGTGAAACTGATGACTGAGCTGTACGTAGCCACCCAAGGTTGCCACGTTAACCCAACTTCACCTCTAATAAGGCCATCAGCTATTTCAGTTTGAACAATCATTAAGCCTGATAAAGAGCAGATTACAACGAGATAAAAAATACGTTGCCAAGTGCACCAGCGTTTATAGACACCGAAAACACCTGTGAGATAGTTTATTTTATTGTTCATGTTAATTACTACCTAATGTGTGGCTTGTTGAGCCAACAGCGCTTTTTTGAACGCTGTGAATAAATGTTTAATTCAGTGCTCAGTGGGAACATGAGATATTGAGCTTTGTCAGGCGAATGCCTGTTTACTTTAATATAATTTGATAATCGGCACCAGTTTGCATAATCCAATTCAACACGGTTAATACGCACTTCGTCCCACGTTATAAACGCATGTTTAATGCGTTCATTATATTGTTATAAGAATTACCCATTCACCACGCAGTAATCCCAACTAATCCCTAATCGATTAACTATGTTCAAATCAAGCAGTATTATGCTTGCCAATCTAAAGAGGGCAAAACTTTCTCTTATTTTATCTCTATTTTATGGAATTATTTATGAACAAAAAAACAATGTTATCACTCATCATTGCATCGACATTAAGCTCATGGGTTGTGGCTGAAGAATTACCTCAAGCAGGAACTTATAATGCAGGGTTACAAGTATCAAGCGGAAATATAGATCACGACAGCTTTGGTAGTGACAAGGATGGTGTTGCTCAACTAATGCTTTACGTTGATTACTATTTCACTTCTGGTTGGGCTATCGAAGTCGGTTTGAATAAAGGTTCAAACGTGCAAGATTGGATTTGTAAAAATGATGATGTAGATGAGGATTATTGCGTAAGCGACGATGAGTCAACGCCCGATTCTTATAAAAGTGATCTTGATTATAGCAACGTTATTGTTGCAGTACGCTTTGATACAGTACTTACCGAACATAACTTTATTTATGGCAAGCTTGGCGGCCAATATTTTGATTATGAAATGACGAATAGTAATAATAACGTCTTTGAAGAAGAATCAGGTACTGGCATTTATGCTGAACTTGGTTGGAAATACCAATGGTCAAATAATGTCAACGTCAATGTAGGCTACCAACATATTGCAATGAGTAACTTGTCGACGAGTGCTCTAGCGATTGGTGTGGGTTATCGTTTTTAGCGCACGCATTCAGCTATTGTAGATTTGGAGTATTCTTCTAAGCTTCTGGTCTAGTGTTGTGATGAAGCATTAAACCAAATACTATGAATATAACGAGGTAACAGTTATGAAAATAGAATTTTGGTTTGATTTTGCAAGTACTTATTCTTACCCTTGTGCAATGCGCATTGAAGACCTTGCACAAAAAAATAATATTGAAGTAGTGTGGCGACCCTTTTTATTAGGTCCGATATTTAATAAGCAAGGGTGGAGTGATTCGCCCTTTAATATCTATCGGGTTAAGGGTGAATATATGTGGAATGACTTACAAAGAATCTGTAACGATTTAGACCTACCTTTGAAACGACCAGATAAGTTTCCACAAAATGGCTTACTTGCCGCCCGAATTGCGGTGATGTTCGCTAACGAGCCTTGGATGCCAAGATTTATAAAATCTGTGTTTGCGGCCAACTTTGAACATAATGAAGATATATCTTCACCCGCGGTATTATCAGATTGCCTAGCTTTTATCGGTGAAAACCCCGAACGAATTGTGAGCGATGCAAATAACCAGATAGCAAAAGATCTTCTGAGGCGACACACTGACGAAGCGTTAACACGTGGTATTTTTGGAGCTCCATCTTTCATGGTTGATGGGGAACTCTTTTGGGGAAATGATCGCTTAGAAAGAGCAATTCAATGGGCAAACGATAACAGGTAACAGCTAACATAGTATCGATTGCTATCACATATTGAGATTTATCAAGCGCAGTCATTTTTAGGATTAATATAGTCGATATCCAACTGGCAAATGCAAAAAGGAACGTGACAATGATTTATAACCGCAAAGGCATTATCGCTATTTCCATCATAGTGCTATGCATCGCAATCGGAGTCTTAGCGTTGGATCCGATAGCGCAGTCACTTGAATATCATGACTTTGCCGATAATCGTACTTTCTTCTCTATTCCTAATTTTTACAATGTGCTTTCTAATATCCCCTTTATTATTGTTGGATTTATGGGGCTGTACAGCCTTTATATCTCAAATAAAATAACAAAATTAGATGAATTAAAAGTTGGGTATTCTTGTTTGTTTCTCGGTTTGTTACTGATTGGTTTTGGCTCTGGTTATTATCACCTTTGGCCAAGTAACCAGACCTTAGTATGGGATAGATTGCCTATGACATTGGCCTTTATGGCCTTAATCGCGATTATTATTGCTGAATACCTCTCTGTTAATCTAGGTAAACGTCTGTTATATCCCTTACTCATAGTAGGGGGAGCATCAGTGCTTTATTGGCATTACACCGAGAGCATTGGTGCGGGTGATTTACGTTTTTACATTCTAGTTCAGTTTCTACCCCTAATTGCCATACCGTTAATTTTGCTATTTATGAAACCAACATTTACGTATGGAAATAGCTATTGGTGGTTGTTAGCAACTTATATAATTGCCAAAGTATTTGAACATTTTGACCAGTTTATTTTTGAAGTCCTAACAGCGATAAGCGGTCATACGTTAAAACATTTGATTGCAGCATTAGGCATGTTGTTATTATTAAATGGCTATAATAAGCGACAGAAGATGGCAGTTCAATACTGATGGAAAAGCTAAAATATCCTCCTAACGTAGCTGAAAATGATTGTGTGATCCTATTTGACGGTGTCTGCAAACTTTGTAATGTCTGGACTCAATTTATCGTTAAGGTTGATACACAGCAGCGCTTTAAGCTATGCAGCGTGCAATCACCAGAAGGGCAGATCATATTAACCCACTTTAAAATGCCCACTGACCATTTTGATACCATGTTATATGTTGAAGGTAACCAAGTTTTTGATAAGAGTGACGCATTTTTGAATGTAGTGAAAAAACTTGGACTGCCATGGCGCTTATTATATCTATTCAAAATACTGCCTAAGGGCATAAGAAACTGGCTTTATGATCGTATTGCTCTTAATAGGTATTATTTGTTTGGTAAATACGATACTTGCATGTTACCAAGTGAAGAAAATGAGCATAGATTTCTTAAAGGTGAAAAGTAATCTAACAAACCATTAATCATTTTCATCATTGCAAAATTTATAAAGGGTTAATACGTGTCATGCCGTGACCTAAGACGATTACGCACTAAGTTTAGGGATAAAAAAGACTCGTTACTAGAGCAAGCTCGATTTGCTGCCGATGACAGCGATTGGCAAGGTTATACGCTTGCGATGGGCAGACTACACATCAAAAACAAAGATAGACCTATTCAATTACATTACGATTTGAATATTAATGAGCAAACAGGCGAATGTTTACAAAGTTATTATGATGGTGAGCTGATACTCAAAGTGAAAGGGTTATGGTTCGCTGGTAACGCGGTTGTAACTCGTCATTATCAATATGTTTTGGAGAACTAATTGAAATCCGTAGAGTATGGAAACCTTGACGGTAATACCGTTATTTATTTTCATGGTGCACCAGGCTCGCCTGATGAGGCCTCTGTCTTTGACGAACACGCAAAAAAGCACAATTTAAATATTATTTGTTATGATCGCTTTTCAATTGATTCATCATTACAGAACAAAGCTTACTATAAATATTTAGCTAGTATTATTCTTGATAAAGCGAATGGAGGGCAAGTTGATATAATAGGTTTTTCAATCGGTTGTCATGCAGCTATTGAAACTAGCCTTTACTTAGAAGGCACTGTTAGAGAGCTACACCTTATATCCGCTGCTGCACCACTCGATGCGGGTGACTTCCTACAAGGTATAGCTGGTAAAATGGTATTTTCTATAGCAATGAAGCAACCAACTATATTTGCCTTATTATCGTATTGGCAAAAATTTTTAGTTAAAGTAGCACCCAACATTTTATTAAAAATGTTATTCGCCAGTGCTACGGGCGAAGATAAATCACTGTCAAAAACCCCTGATTTTAAAAGTTATATCAGCCCAATTTTAATACAATGCTTTAACATCAATGTGAAAGGTTACATAAGAGAAATAAGACAATATGTAGCACCGTGGAAAGAGTCAGTTATTAAATGCCGTGCTAACACTCACATATGGCATGGTACCAGTGATAATTGGTCGCCTGTAAGTATGGCTAAGTGTTTAAAAATGAATTTACACGCTTCATCGAAATTAGAGCTAATGAAGGGGTTATCTCATTACTCGTGTTTGTATTCAGCAGCACCAAGAATATGTACTCAACTGGAAAAACCATAAGTCGTTTAAAAGGATAAAAACAGTTGGCTTTTGCACCTTCGTTGCTGATTTTAGGCAACAATCTTATTGCCTGTCTCTTATACACATCTCCGAGC
>OJHK01001561.1_pt1 | contig 10346 bp, 10 predicted proteins | sample 1595161 | NCBI WGS metagenome assembly OJHK01 (sample SAMN05416842, study PRJEB24817) | seawater metagenome | isolation source: Sea water | place: Canada:Atlantic | collected 2013-07 | reverse complement strand
GAGATGTAGAGAGGTCTCGTGGGCTCGGAGATGTGTATAAGAGACAGATTAATAAGTTCATAATTTATCTAATTTTATTATTAAATAAGTCATGAAATGTCATTAGAATTTTTTGTTATAGTTTTCGTCATAATTACCTCGGTTCTCTGGTATTTAAAGCGAGGAAGCAGCACTAAAACAATGAGAAGAACTCAAAAAACTGTTGCTCAACGAAGTCAATTATCTACAGCGAAAATACGCAGCATAAACACAGTTATTCAAGCACCTGTACGCCTGATTCCAGAAATAAATAATAATCAGAATAGCGTTGTAAAAAATTCAAATGACTTAATGAATTTTACCTTATTACCTTTTGATGCTCTTGATCGTAATCAGCAACAAAAAATTAATGAAATAAGTCAGTGCTGCCGCCAACCAAATCCTTTATTGCTCAATTTGACCAGCGGTGAACTGGAGGCTAAAGAGCTAATATCTTTGATTAAATCTGATCCAGAAATGACAGCCAAGATCATCAATACCGTTAACTCTTCACTTTTTTCGTTACGACAGCCAATTGAGAGTATTCATCATGCCATAATATTTATGGGGGTTACATCTGTTAGAAGTATCGCTTTACAGTTTATTTTACAACAAAGCGTCCCCTTTAAAGATGAAGCGCAATCAGCAGCTTATAAAAGAATTTGGCTATCTAGTTATATTGCGAGCTCTTTAGTATTTTTAATCGCTAAGCACTTAAATAAAGAGAACGCCGCTGAATTGTCTACACTGTGTTTACTTACAAGTTTAGGGGATATGACAATGCTTTCTTATCAACCTTCAATAGCCAATACATACATGGGAAAAACATCACTGCTTGAAAGAGTAGAAAGTGTACAATCATCACTAGGTTTAAACTCCGCAGTAATCGGTAAAGCTTTAGCCGAACAGTGGCAGCTTCCAAAGTCAATTGTGTCAGGACTTGCTAATAGCTTATCTCCTTTGATTAATAATAAATTAAATCGTGTTATGCCGCACGAAGAGGCGAAAAATACATTACTGTGTTATTTAGCTTGTCGATTAGGTGATTTAATTGCTTTTGAAGGTGTTAGTGATATTTTTAAAGTTGAAAACGAGGGCTTAGCGGCTTTAAGTAGTTCAGATTTTGCCTATATACAAACCAATATTGAACAACTAGAGCTAGAACAAATTAGTCAATTATTTCGGGACCCTAGCTTTATCAGTAAAGCTAAGCGACTGATCGCTCAAGTGGTTGCCTAGGCTATAATATTTATGCGCACTAAGTTTTGTATTTAGCGCTTAATTAACGCTCTAACCCTCGCTTAATTTCAAGCGTAATAATGGGGTCAGAGCGTTTAGACTTTTAAGACTTAGCATTTTATGATTTAGGTTTTCAAAACAAGGTTAACTATTTAAACGTTCTGTAATAATTCACGAGCAATAATAACTTTTTGAATCTCACTTGTACCTTCATAAATTGCCGTTACACGCACATCACGCGCCATGCGCTCAACAGGGTATTCTTTCACATAACCTGCCCCACCCATTAACTGTAATGCGTCGTAACAAGCTTTGTTGGCATTTTCTGTGGCAAATAACTTTGCCATTGACGCTGCCATACCAAAAGGTTGACCTTGATCTTTAGTATACGCTGCTTGCATTAATAATAATCGAGCCGCTTCCATTTCAGTGTAGCGTTCAGCTAACTTCCATTGTAGCCCTTGGAAATTTGCTAGTGATTGACCAAATTGCTTACGATCTACAATATACGCTTTAGCATAATCAAGTGCAGCAAGACCAACACCCAGTGCTAATGAGCCTATACCAATTCGACCACCTGCAAGTTCACCAACAGCAACGCCAAAGCCTTTATTTTCTGCCCCCATTAACGCTGAGGCTGGTACGCGACAGTTAGTAAAGTTTACTTCGTTAGTTGGTGATGCTTTTTGGCCCATTTTCTCTTCGGCTTTACCTATGGTTATTCCGTCGGTATTGGCTTCAACAATAAAACATGAGATGCCTTTACCTTTTTTAGCTTCTGGGTCGGTAACTGCCCAAACTACGAATACATCAGCAAAAGAGCCACTGGTAATATAAAGTTTACTACCGTTAATGATATAATCATCGCCATCTTTAACCGCTTGCGTTTTCATACCTGCGGGATCTGAACCTGCTGTAGCTTCTGTTAAACAGAAACCACCAGCTCGGTATTCGCCACTACAAATTTTTGGTAGGTATTTATTTTTTTGTTCTTCATTACCTACCGCTTGAATAACTTCTGCAACCATATTAGTTACAGACGTTGTTACCGCTGTTGAAGCACAAGCGCGAGCGAGTTCGGTTATGGCTAAACTAAAAGCGACCGTACCAGCTTCAACTCCGCCATATTCAGCTTTAATATTTAAGCCCATAAAGCCTAATTCATTTAATTGAGCTAAGTTTTTTAAAAACAAGCTTTGATCTCTTGTTTCATCAAGCTCTGCCGCTACGGGGGCTAATTCACTATCGGCAAACTTTCTTGCCATATCTTGAATCATTATTTGTTCTTCAGTTAAAGACAAATCCATCAAAAATCTCACTTTTATTAGTTTAATATTAAGCGCTGCCGGTAATGGCTGGTGTTAATAATATTAGGACTAACGCTATTATTATGTGTAGTAAGCTATGCTGTTAATTACAGTTTCTAAACTCTGTTTTTTCAGTTCACTTTATTAATTACGTTTGTTAAACCGAATAAGTTTAAATTTTGTAAAGCATGGCTTTTTGGTTATATAGCAAAAACGCGCCAGGGCGCGTTTTCTATTAAATAATATTGTAACAACGATTACAGTACAAACCAAAGCAGACCAGCGCCCAAAACTAAGCGATAGATTACAAATGGCATCATACCTATTTTATTTACCATGATAAGGAAGTAATGAATACACGCATAGGCACTCACAAAAGCTAAAACACTGCCTAGGCCCATGGCAGACCAGTCAACCGCACCCGCCTCTAAAATAAGTTTTAAGGTTAAATAACTGCCCGCCATAGCAATTGCAGGTATCGACAATAAAAAAGAAAAACGTGCAGCGTTTTCTCTACTTAAGCCTAACATTAGGCCGATAGTCATCGTAATACCAGAGCGCGACGTGCCAGGAATTAACGCAATGGCTTGTGCTAAACCAATTAACATTGCGCCTTTAAAGCCTAAGTTCTCAATACTTTTATTTTGCTTAGCTTTAATATCAGCAAAACCAAGTAAAAAGCCGAATAATAATGTGGTTGCCGCAATCACAAGTGCACTACGTAAGTGCTCTTCAATAAAGTCTTTACCTAATAATCCAAATAGCCCAGCAGGAATAGTGGCAAAGATTATCCACCAAGCTAATTTTCCATCAAAATTATTACGTTCGCCTTTTAAAGTACCAAACCAAGCCACAGCCATGCTGCCTACTTCTTTACGAAAATAAAGTACAACGGCTAACAAAGTACCTACATGAACAGCTACGTCGAATGCTAAGCCTTGATCTTGCCAGCCTAAAATAGCTGAAGGTAAAATTAAATGCGCAGAGCTAGAAATAGGTAAAAATTCTGTTAAACCTTGAATCAACGCTAAAATAAAAACTTCTACAGTGCTCATATTACTTATATTTCCTTATTTTTTCTTGCCCAAATCAAGGGCACTATTTGTAATTGTTGTTGGTCTTTATCATATTGTTGCCATAATTCTTGATAACAAAGCCCAAGACTAGGATGAACTAGATGCCCCGCTATTTCGGCTAATGGCCATAAAACAAAGGCATTTTTTGTAATTTCTTCTCGTGGTATTTGTGCTGGGCTGTCTGTTATAACATCATCATAAAGCAGCAGATCTAAATCTAATGTGCGCGGGCTAAATTTTTTAGCATTTTGGCTACGCCCATGAGCAAACTCTATTTTGCGTAAAACTGAAGCAACACTGCCTAGGCTTTGCTCTGTTTGTACGCCAACCACCATATTGTAAAATGCTTTTCCAGCAAAGCCGACTGCTTCACTTTCGAATAACGAAGACAATGTTAGCACACCAAATGCTTCGGTTAAGGCATTCAGCCCTTGTTCAATATAATGCTGGCGATTAATATTACTGCCAATTGAAATATAAATTTCAGCCATTACATTGCTTGTTCAAGTCGCTGTGAACCACGTTCTATTTCAACACCTACTGTAGTAGCGTTATGTACAGCGGTTGGTTTCATCAGTTTTAAGCGTAACCAAGGTATTTGATAATTCGTGATAAGAAAGGCTGCAATTCTTTCTGCTAGAGTTTCAATTAAATCTACCGGATTAGCGTTTGCGAATTCGACAATAGCTTCAGAAATAGCGGCGTAATCAAGTGTTTTAGCCAGTTCGTCATTTTCAGCGGCTTGTGCTGTATTCCATCCCATGGCCAAATCAATAACAAGTGTTTGTTTAATTTCTTTTTCCCAGGCATAAAAACCAATGGTTGTTTGAAAAGTTAACCCTTCAATATAAACTTTATCCACACTCAAACCTTATTTATGTAATGGCGTTTCATGAGATAGTACAAACAATCGCCACAACTTACTTTACAAAATAAATGGCGAGTTTACCTGTGCAGGTCTAGAAAAACTAGTAAACAACACGCTACAATGACAAAAAGCTAAAATAATAGGTTATTTTTACAGCTTACTTTGAAAGGAACTATGTATCACTAGTTTACTTGTTACGTTTTTAATGGTGGTTATGGCCTACTTAGTAGGTTCAATTTCGAGTGCCATTTTACTTTGCAAACTATTGAGCTTACCTGATCCCCGCTCTGCTGGTTCTAATAACCCTGGCGCTACAAATGTACTAAGAATTAGCAATAAATTTGTTGCTGCATCAGTGCTAATTTTCGACATACTAAAAGGTACTTTACCCGTGTGGGCTGGTTATTTTTTAGGTATAGAACCCGTTTACTTAGGTGTTATTGCTCTCGCCGCTTGTTTGGGACACATGTACCCCATATTTTTTAATTTTGAAGGTGGCAAAGCAGTGGCTACTGCCTTTGGGGTATTGTTACCTATTGGTTTAGATTTAGCCGGCTTATTAATATTAACTTGGTTAATTGTGGCAAAAACCACACGCTATTCAAGCTTAGCTGCCATTGTAACTGTGTCAATGGCACCTTTATATACATGGTTGCTAAAGCCTATTTATGTTATTCCAGTGTTGATGCTGTCTGGTCTGATAATATTTCGCCATAAAGAAAATATCATCAGACTGATACAAGGCTCAGAATCAAAAATATCTTTTACAAAAAAATAAGCCTGTTTAATGCTATACATTCAAAGCAAATAAATTAAATTGGCTCTAAAGTATCAAGTGGCCAACGTGGTGTCGCTTTAAAAGTTAAATCGGCATCTACGCCAGATTTTAAACGCTGTAAACCTGCATAAGCGATCATGGCACCATTGTCAGTACAAAACTCAGGTCGAGGATAAAATACTTCTCCTCCCAGCTTTTTAGTAATCTCGGCTAACTTTTCTCTTAATGCACTATTTGCACTTACACCGCCAGCAATAACTAAACGATTTAAATTACACTGTTTTAGTGCGCGCTTACATTTAATAGCTAAAGTATCAACGACAGCTTCTTGAAAAGCATAAGCAATATCGGCTTGAGTTTGCGCTTTTTGTTCTGGCGTTAATGCTTCTTTTTCTTCTTTACGAATAGTATTAGCCGCTGAAGTTTTTAATCCACTGAAACTAAAGTCTAACCCAGGTCTGTCAGTCATTGGACGCGGAAATTTATAACGCCCCTTGCGACCACTTTCAGCCATTTTAGCTAATACCGGGCCACCAGGATAATCAAGTCCAAGCAACTTAGCGGTTTTATCGAATGCTTCACCGGCGGCATCATCTACAGATTCACCTAAAAGCTCATAATGACCAATACCATCAACACGCACTAACATGGTATGGCCGCCTGATACTAACAAGGCGACAAACGGAAAGTCAGGGACATTCTCTTCTAACATTGGTGCTAATAAATGCCCTTCCATATGATGCACAGGTACTGCCGGTAAGTTCCAACCATAGGCCAAACTACGCCCGATTGAACAACCAACTAATAAAGCCCCCACCAAACCTGGTCCTGCGGTATAGGCAACACCGTCTAAATCTGCAGGCGTTAAGTTTGCATCTGCCAACACTTCTTTTATTAATGGAATTGTTTTACGCACATGATCGCGCGATGCCAATTCAGGCACTACTCCGCCATAATCTGCATGAACAGCAATTTGACTATAAAGTCTATGCGCAACTATACCTTCAGGTAAGTTACCTTCACCGTCATCATAAATGGCAATGCCGGTTTCATCACAAGAGGTTTCAATACCTAAAATTCGCATAGCTTTAATTTACCTAGAAATGTTTCGTCAATGTAAGAAGTCGACCGAGTGTTAACATAATACTCAGCCGTCAATGGACGCTGATTTTACCTAGCCACTTAGCAACTTTCAATTTATAGCGTATAAAAGATAGTTTTATGATCAATATCAACCATTAAGCGCCAATTACCGACAATAATTTTACAAATATAAACGAAAAAGTTATTACTACTTTACATTAGCATATGCTTGGCATTAGAATACGGCACCAATTTTTAATAGAGTGGGTGAAGATGAGGCCATGTGGCTGAAATCAGACACCGATTTAATATAGATTCTAACTAAGGTAAAACAGTACATGCCAGTAATTAAAGTAAGAGAAAACGAACCATTTGACGTTGCACTACGTCGTTTCAAACGTTCATGTGAAAAAGCAGGTATCCTTTCTGAAGTTCGCCGTCGCGAGTCTTACGAAAAGCCAACTTGGGAACGTAAGCGTAAAAAAGCAGCAGCAGTAAAACGTGCAGCTAAAAAAGTTTCTCGTGAGAACGCTCGTCGCGTTCGCATGTACTAAGAATACCTTAGTAAATCCTAAGCCAACTGAGTTAACTTAAAAGTAATTATACCATGAGTCTACTTAGCCAACTTAATGATGAAATGAAAATTGCCATGCGTGCCAAAGACAAAATTCGTCTTGGCGTAATTCGTATGGCAATATCTGCAGTAAAGCAGGCAGAAATTGATCACAACACAGAAGCAACTGACGATAATATCATTGCCTTGTTAACTAAAATGGTTAAACAACGCAAAGAGTCTATCAAAATGTTTACTGAAGGTGGTCGCGATGAATTAGCAGCTAAAGAAGCTGCAGAAATTATCGTTTTAGAAGATTTTCTCCCTCAGCCATTATCTGCAGATGAAATTAACCAGCTGATAACAAAAGCGATTGCCGATACCGGTGCAGCCTCAATGGCTGATATGGGTAAAGTAATGGCGGTGTTAAAACCGCAAATGCAAGGCAAAGCGGATATGGGCGCAGTAAGCGGACAAATTCGTAAAGTTTTAAACAGCTAGTTAATCTTCCAAAATGAACTTCACTGTTCATTTTGCATATAAACCGCGACAGCTTTGGCCTCGCGGTTTTATTTTAACTAGCGCACATAAAGTTACTATTTTCCCAATATTAATTGTGTAAAAATAGCGTTTTAATTAGAAGTAATGGTATTTATGGCTGGTATGATCCCTCGACAGTTTATTGATGACTTATTGGCGCGCGCCGATATTGTCGAACTAATAGATTCTCGCGTACCATTAAAAAAAGCCGGTAAAAACTACCAAGCTTGTTGTCCATTTCATACCGAAAAATCGCCCTCATTTACTGTTAGCCAAGACAAACAGTTTTATCACTGCTTTGGTTGTGGTGAGCACGGTAATGCTATTTCTTTTTTGATGGAGTTCGATCGTTTAGAGTTTCCAGACGCAGTTGAAGAGCTAGCTTCCCATTACAATATGGACGTGCCACGCGAACAAAGCAATCGCTCTCCTGCTCAACAGAAACAAGATCAAAAAGCCTATATTCAAAAGCAAGATGACTATGAATTAATGGCACAAATCAGCCGTTTTTATCAACAACAATTAAAAGTTGCCACAGATAAAGACGTCGCGATTAATTATTTAAAAGGCCGAGGACTCAGCGGCGAAATAGTCAAACGTTTCGGCATTGGTTACATCAGCGATGCTTGGGATGGCATGATGAAAGTTTTTGGCCGCAGTAACCAAATAAATCAACAACTTGTTGATTTAGGCATGGCCATACAAGGTGATAAAAATAGACCTTATGACCGCTTTAGAGGTCGTATTCAATTCCCTATTCGAGATAAGCGTGGCCGCGTTATTGGTTTTGGTGGCCGAGTATTAAGCGATGGCACACCTAAGTACCTTAACTCGCCAGAAACACGCATTTATCATAAAGGCCAAGAACTATATGGCTTATATGAAGCCAAGCAAGCTGTAAAACAATTAACACGTTTAGTGGTAGTAGAAGGCTATATGGATGTAGTAGCCCTTGCTCAACACGGGGTTGACTATGCAGTAGCATCGCTTGGTACTGCGACTACGCCTGAGCAATTACAAACATTATTTAGAACCGTTAAAGAAGTTATTTGTTGTTACGATGGTGACCGAGCCGGTCGCGATGCAGCCTGGCGTGCGATGGATAACGCCCTACCAATGATTCAAGATGGTTATAGCTTAAAATTTGTGTTTTTACCCGACGGGCAAGACCCTGACTCAATGATCAGAGAACAAGGCCAAGCCGCTTTTGAAAATACATTAGATAATGCCACACCTTTATCACAATTTTTATTCGAGCATTTGTTAAGCCAAATTAATATGAACTCGCCTGAAGGTAAAGGAGCTGCTGTTGGCGCTTTTCAACCTTATTTAGCTAAACTTCCTGCAAGTAATCTTAAAGACGCTATAGTAACTAAACTCGCAAATCAGTTTGGCGCAAGTAATGAATTGCAATTAAAAAAACTTCATACAAGTTTTGCAAACACAACAGAAAATAAAGCCAAACCGCAGCGGCCAAAAATTACGCCAGTGAGACTTGCTATTGCATTATTACTAGAGCATCCCCATATAGTAGAAAAGCTGCCTGATCCAAATATTTTGGCAGATTTAAATTTACCGGGCATTCCGTTACTTAACCAGTTATTAAGGTTATGTAAACAAAACCCGAAAGTTAACAGCGCACAGCTTATTGAACACTTTAGAGATCAAGAAGCCGGAAAGCAGTTAACAAAAATAATGTGCATAGAGCATCATGTAGAAACGGATCATGCTGAAGACACTTTTCTTGATATTATTGAAAAGTTTTTGAACAAATTTTTAGAAAACCGCTCAAATGAATTAATGGAAAAGCAACGCACTGAGGGATTAACCAAAGCTGAAATAGGCGAATTACATAGTCTACTAAGTGAGCAAAAATAATATAACGTGCTGAATGTATGTCAGCATTAAATTAACAACAAAAAACAGTTACGTCTGGTAATTTAGTAAACATTTCGCTATAATTTCCGGCTTACTGTTGTAATTTTGATAGCCATAAATAGGTGGACACTCGTCAATGGATCAAGCCCCACAATCTAGACTTAAAGAGTTAATAACCAAAGGTAAAGAGCAAGGTTATTTAACTTTTGCCGAAGTTAACGATCATCTCCCTCAGGATATTATCGATTCCGATCAAGTTGAAGACATCATTCGAATGATTAACGACATGGGTATTCAGGTGTTTGAAAACGCACCGGATAACGATACGTTAATGATGAGTGAAGCCAATACTGATGAAGATGCAGCTGAAGCTGCGGCCCAAGCACTTGCTACTGTAGAAAGTGAAATCGGTCGTACTACTGATCCCGTTCGCATGTACATGCGTGAAATGGGCACAGTTGAGCTACTGACACGCAAAGGCGAAATAGTTATCGCTAAGCGTATCGAAGAAGGCATTAAAGAAGTTCAACGCTCGGTTTCTGAATATCCGCCAGCAATCAACTACTTGCTTGAGCAATGGGATAATTTTGAAGCTGAAGAAGTTCGCTTAAGTGATATTATCGTTGGCTTTTTAGACCCTGACGCTGAAGACGAAGAAATTCCTGCAGCAGCAACACACATAGGCTCAGAGCTTTCGAAAGAAGAATTAGACGACGAAGATGATACTGACTCTGACGATGATGACGATGAGGAAGAGGAAGATACAGGTCCTTGTCCTGAAGAAGCGCGTGAAAAATTCACCGCTTTGCGTACAGCCTACGAAAATGCTAACAAAGTAATTCAATCTAAAGGTCGTGGACATGCTGATGCACAAGCGGCAATCGATGCTTTAGCTGAAGTATTTAAAGAATTTAGAATCGTACCAAAAGTATTTGATCGCTTAGTGAAAAACATGCGTAGTGCTGTCTCTTATACACATCTGACGCTGCCGACGAATAGAGAGGTG
>OJHK01001559.1_pt1 | contig 10362 bp, 8 predicted proteins | sample 1595161 | NCBI WGS metagenome assembly OJHK01 (sample SAMN05416842, study PRJEB24817) | seawater metagenome | isolation source: Sea water | place: Canada:Atlantic | collected 2013-07 | reverse complement strand
CGTCGGCAGCGTCAGATGTGTATAAGAGACAGATTTCATTGTTATCGCGTACTGACATCCAAACGTGCTCGCCACGTGGCGTAAACTCCATATGTAAAACAGCCGGACCAGGTGTTAACGTTTTTACTAACTCAAACGTTTCGGTATTAAATACTTGAATTGTATTATTGTCAGGGTGAGCAAAGTTAACCCATATTTGTCGGTTATCAGGTTGCGCCATCACAAATATTGGCTGGCTATGTGCAGGGATTGAGGTTACTTGCTCCCATGTTTTGGTGTTAACCACTAATACTTTATGTTGACCAACTGCAGGCATGAAAGCGTAGTCGCCTGCAATTGCCCAGCCTTCTAAATGTGGCATTTTATAAACGGGTAATTTCTGCTGACCTTTACCGTAATTAGGTAGAATGCGTTTAACACCTTTTTCTATGTGCCATAAGTCAACAAGCGCCATGCCATCTTCACCAAATAAACCTGCTATGTAGTAGCGACCGTCAGGGCTAATTAAGGCGTCATAAGGGAATAAACCAATGTCAGTAAATTTAGTGACTTTTGGCACATTGTCTTGCTCAATTGTTGAAAAGTCGGCAATCCAGATTTCATGGCTGTCAAATAAGCTAAAAACAAATTTGTTGTTTGGTGCATCAACCAAGCCGACTACTTTAGAGCGAACTGGGCTGCCATCTTTATTTTTGGGTTTAGTCGTTAAAACAGAGCTGTCGATTGTTGCGACGAGTTCCAGAGTTTCACTGTTAAAAACTTTTACGCCACCAGGGGTGTAGTTTGATACGGCCACTAACTTTCCATCTTGGCTAATAGCACCACCAATACTATTGCCTGACTGCAATACACGTTTAGCTATTTTATCTTTCAGAATGTCTATTTTAGTTAGTCCACCGTCACGTCCAAAGACATAGGCGTAGCGTTGATCACGCGAATAAACAATGGATGCGTGGGATAAATCACCTAAACCATCTATTTCGGCTAACACTTCTTGATGAGTATGGTTAACTATTTGAACTTGACCTGTGGCGCGCTCGATAACAACACCCATATCTCCTGTGGCGCGAATTGGTGCTTGGCTTACTTCATATGACGTGTGGCTTGTGCAAGCGGCGATCACGCTAGATAGAATTGCCACGCTCGCTAGTTTTAATAAGGGTGTGTTCATCAGTTATCCTTTCATGGTGCTTTATTATTGCTAATAGTTTTTACTGTTATGTTTGGTAGATATTTAGTATTGGTCTTGGTTCTTTTATTTACTGGTCTGTTACTTTTCCCGCTTTCAATTGCTGGGAAATCCACAAGGCCTCTTGTTCAGTTAACAGTGGTTTCCATGGCGGCATAGCCGTACCCGTTCGGCCATATAAAATAGTATGTTGTAAAAATAACACTGATTTTCCTTCAAGATTTTCTGGCAACAAAGCGGGTCCTAAACCCCCTTTTAAGGTCATGCCATGGCAAGAACCACAGTCTTGTTTAACGATATGGCTAAGTTGATCTTTACGTGCTTGAGATAATACTTCATCACCGGTGATCTCATTTGCTGAAACAGCTGTTGTGACAAAGGTAAGGCTTAATAAATGAGTAGCGAGAGCTAAGCCGGTTAAGGTAATTTTTATAGAACTCATTTTATTTCCGCTATGTTTTTAAGTTGGCTTAACCTTATAACGGCTAGGGGATTAGTTTTTTGTCAAAGATCATACTTTGATGAGGAAGTGCGGGGCTTTTTTGATTTAAATCATTTTATTCGAATTTAGACGAATTTTTGCTTAGTTTTAGCTCATTCAAGTGATTTAGTAACTAAAAAAGAGCTTATAGGAAGCTCTTTTTTGTATCTGTCTATGAGAAATGTGTGATCAAGTGTTAATAGATGCCTTTATTATGTAAGTGTTCAGAATACTGTTTATCGGTACCATTTATATGATTTATTAACCAATCAGTTAAGAAGCTAGCAATTTCTTCAAGGGCATCATGGCCTTTGTCATTGTATAGCTGTACAAATTTTTCAACTTGCTCAATCATCACTTTATGTTGCGCTTTGTGAGCAACTAAATCAGGGTAATCATTATCTTCCATCATCTTTTCTTCACGTTCAAAGTGATACTTGGTATAGCTAATCAATTCGTTCAATGCTTCCTTTTCAAATGACTCACTCATTGCGTAGTCATAAGCGATGCTGAAATTATTTAATAAGCTGATTAGCTTTTTATGATCATCATCTATGTGGGCAATACCAACACTGTACTCTTCACGCCATTGCACTTGTTTTGGGTTAGATTTTTTTTTGTAAAGAACAGGAATGAGCAATAACACGGCTATGAGGATCCAAGAAATGGGGTTTGCCATACTTGATAAGAAACCCAAAAAGATGGCAACAATAATTAAGCCGATGATAGCCGCATAAATAAATGACTTAGTGCGATTCTCCATGAAAATACCCCTAAAAAAAATATGGTTAAATGATTAATAACGTTGGCTGAATAGTAGCGCTTAATGCTGATGAACAAGTAGTTTTTTTATAATTCAATGCGCAGTTTATTGACCTTGATCAACTTGTGTATTCTTTAAGAATTATTTTTTTTTAAACTTGATCTGAATCACATTTTCAAAAGTGGATATAGCTGATAGTGCTGATAGTAATATTTCGTTACATAAATGACGCATCAACTTTTTACACTTTTAATGTGTAAGCAAAATTTCCTGAAGATGCCTTTTTTATCAGAATTTCAGTCGATTGGCTCTAATTAGCTCCTATCTACTAAATGAAAACGACTAAAAAGTTAAACAAAGGTAAAGCATCATTATTTACTTGTTTAACGCCTTTAATAATTAAAGAATTTTTAAAATCTGGAGAGTACCCAATGAAAAAAGTAAAATATGGTCTTTCAGCACTTGGACTTGCAATAGGCATGGCTGCTACTGGTGTTAGTATGTCAGTGTCGGCTGCAGAACCAACTTTGGCTGAAGCTGATTATGAAAAAGCAAAATTACAATACTTCCAACGTTGTGCTGGTTGTCATGGTACTTTGCGTAAAGGCGCTACAGGCAAAAACCTAGAGCCAAAAAGCACCATGAAAAAAGGCCAAAAGCGTTTAGAGAAAATTATCGCTTTAGGTACTGAAGGCGGCATGAACAACTTTGATGACTTGTTCACCAAGAAAGAAATTGCCAACATGGCAACCTTCATTCAAATGGAGCCACCTGTTCCACCTGAAATGTCTTTAGAGCAAATGCGTTCACATACTAAAGAGTATGTTGCTCCAAAAGATTACCCAACTAAACCAATGCACGGTTTAAACTGGAAAAACTTCTTTGTTGTTATCGAACGTGATGCAGGTACTGCAGCAATCATCGATGGCGATACTAAGAAAGTTATTACTCATATCGATACGGGTTACGCAGTACATGTAATCAAAGGTACTGAGCATCATAAAGTAGACCACGCGAAAGATGTTGGTCGTTTCTGGTACACCATTGGTCGTGACGGTAAAGTAAACAAAATCGATTTATGGCAAACACCTGACAAAATGTTAGTTGCTGAAACTAAAATGGCTTATGACGCTCGTGATATCGCTGTTTCTGGTGACGGAAAATACGTAATCGCTGGTGGTTACTGGCCTGCGCATTTCGTTATCATGGATGCTGTAACATTGAACCCACTTAAAGTTGTATCTACTCGTGGTTACAATACTAAAGGTGAATTCATCAATGAAGCTCGTGTAGCGGCAATTTACACTTCACCACTAACGTCTTCATTTATCGTTGCTGTTAAAGAAACTGGTCAAATGTTACAAGTTGATTATACCGACTTAGAGAACTTAACCATTACTTCGATTGCTTCTTCAGAATTCTTACATGATGGTTTCTTCGACCCATCAGGTCGTTACTTCCAAATCGCAGCAAATGCTTCAAACCAAATGGTTGTTGTTGATACTGTAGAGCGTAAATTAGAAGCGATTATCGACGTTGAAAGCCTTCCACATCCTGGTCCAGGTGCCAACTGGATTGATAAAAAATGTGGCCCTGTTGGCGGTACAACTCATTTAGGTATGGGACTTGTTTCTGTATGGGGTAACGATCCAATCGGTCACCCTGCACAAGCGTGGAAACTTTGTTATGAAGTTGAAACAGATGGTGCTGGTGCATTTATCCGTACTCACGAAACTTCACAATACGTTTGGGCTGATCAACTTAAGCACCCTGAGCCAGAAGTTCAACAGTCAGTGCAAGTATTTGATAAAGATACTCACGAAATTGTTAAAACTATCCGTGTAACAACTGAGCCAGGTAAAGCGGCTTTACACATGGAGTTTAACAACGATGGCTCTGAAGTTTGGGTTTCAGTTTGGAACCGTAAAGATGCTAAAAACCCAACAGGTGAAATTGTTGTTTATGATGCAAAATCACTTAAAGAGTTATACCGCATCAAAGGTTTAACAACACCAACTGGTAAGTTTAACGTTCATAACCGTATGAACCACAAAACTTAGTTGAAGTATTAACCATATTGCTATTTGGCTCAACTTCGTTGTTGAAAGTGCTCATTGACATGCGTCAACTCTACGCTTGCTCCTTGAATTTGAACCAATAGCTGCAAGGTTAAATACTCCGAAGTGTATATTTTAAACGCTTCAATACAAGGTTAAGTAATTAAAGGCATGGCTGATGCCATGCCCTTTTTATTTTCATTTTAAACGAATAAATAGTGAAAATAAAAAGGGTTGTAATGAGTGTTTCAAGACACCTTACTACGCCTTATAAGCATTGTGACTTCCTCGTTTAGCTAAATCAGGAAAACAATGGATAATAATTTCCCTCAACTTTATTGTTAATGGGAAGAGAGCTGAACTTATTAAGAGTCAATTCAAGAGTCAATTATGGCAAATAACACTTTCTTAAAACCAAGTTTTTGGTCACGCCGATTAATCCTCGGCACTACTGTCTCAGGTGCTGTTATCTTCTTTATCGTAGGTATCGTTTTCTGGGGTGGTTTCAATACTGCCATGGAAGCAACGAATACCACCGAGTTTTGTATCGGTTGTCACGAAATGGAAGCCAACGTTTACCAAGAATACAAACCATCAATACATTTTTCTAATCGTACCGGCGTTAGAGCTGGCTGTCCTGACTGTCATGTTCCTAAACCTTGGATACATAAAGTTGTTCGTAAAATTCAAGCGTCAAAAGAAGTTTTCTCTTGGTTAACAGGCAAGCTTGATACCAAAGAAAAGTTTAATGAGCACAGATTTGAATTAGCGCAAAGTGTTTGGCATGCAATGAAATCAACTGACTCAAGAGAGTGTCGTAACTGTCACAACTTTGAATCTATGAACCCTGAATTCCAAAAACCACGTGCACGTAAGCAACATTTAAATGCCTTTGAAACAGGACAAACCTGTATCGATTGTCATAAAGGCATTGCGCATCATAATGTACGTGACAAGCTTACTGATGAAGAATTAGAAAAACTTGAAGCGCCAAATCCAGAATATATTCGTGAAGTGCCACAAGCTTATATTGAAGGCTTAGCACGTGTAGAAGCGAAAGAAGCGGCAGCAGCTGCCAAGATAAAAGAAGAAAAAATGGCTGAAAAAGCTAAGACTGAGAAAAAAATAGCTTCTGCTGTTGAAGCCGCACTTGCTAGTGCAGGTTCTAGTCAAGCAACTACCAGTACATCATCTAAAGCGTCAGCAAGTGCTGCACCAACGGCAAGTAACATCAATGTTGATTGGGGCAAAGCAAGCTCGAAAGATATTGGTGTTTTCTATCCGGGTACCGCTTCTATTGAGTGGATTTTAGGTCGCAAGCATGGTGGTAAGCGTGCCTTTACTAAAGGTGATCGTTGTATTGAATGTCACGGTGAAGAGATAGCTGATATTGGTAACAATATTGTTTCAGGTGAAAGTGATAAGAAACTTGAACCGAACGTTATCCCGGGAAAACGTGGTCATATCGATGTAACGATTGATTCAACGCACGATGCTGAAAATTTATACTTAAGATTTAGCTGGGCTGACGGTGAACATGCAGCGGTACCATTTGTTGATGGTGGTAAAATGGATCCAGAAAATCCAATGAAACTGGCCTTTATGCTTGCAACCGATGATGTTGAGTATGCAGACAGAGCAGGTTGTTGGGGCACGTGTCATGCTGATGCTAACTCTATGCCGTTTGGACCAGATGCTGATACCTTGAAAGGCAGTGACTTAGCTAAACGCCTTAAATTTGATACAGGTTCAGGTACAGGTGTTACTAAGTATCTTAAAGAGTCACGTACTAAATTAGAGCTTAAAGGTCGTGGCGGTAAATCGCTTGGTGGTTGGGATAAACTGAAAGATCAAAGTGATATTGATGCTGCACAGAAGTCTAATCTATTTATGGATGTTGTTCGCTATAAATCAGGCACCAAAGAAGTAGAAGATGGTCAAATTTTAGCAGAGCGTGATATGCACAAAGGCATGGGTGCAGTTGTTGAAGCTTCACTTAAAAATGGTACTTGGTCAGTAATTGTTAAACGTAAGCTTAAATCAGACAAAGCTGGCGACGTTAGTATTGAAGCAGGTAAAGTATATAACTTTGGCTTTGCAATACATGACGATTACTCAAGCGCTCGTTATCACCATGTTTCTTTTGGTTATAAATTAGCACTTGATAATGCTGATGCAGAAGTGAATGCTACTAAGCAATAGGTTGATTCAACCGTGACTTAGTTACGTAAGCAGAAAATATAAGCCCCTTGTCTTACTTGAGAAAGTAAGCAAGGGGCTTTTTTATTCAGTCTAAAAGTGATTAATCATGACATCACTCGGGCAAATGGTATAATTAACCCAGTCGCTATTATTAACTCATAGTACAATTGCCAGTTTAAGCCGTTTAGGAATAACCATGATCAATAAAGATATTTATAAAAATAACCCACTACATGGCACAAGCCTTGAAACTGTATTAACCACCTTAGTAGATCATTATGGTTTTGAGATTTTAGCGGCGTACATGAATTTAAATTGCTTTAAGCAGAATGCCAGCATTGAATCGAGTATAAAGTTTTTAAAGAAAACTTCCTGGGCACAAGAAAAGGTTGAAGCGTTTTATATGTATCAGTATCACAGCTTACCCAAAGCAGATGATGCTAACTTTGAATTGCCGCCTCGTGATCGTATTGTGCCCTCTGGATTAGAACAAAGGCCACCGAAAGAGTTGAGCCTTGAAGATGCAGAAGAATTACGAATTAAACAAGCTAAGAAAACGCGTGAGCGCGCTGCAGTTTCAACGTCTGCAAACCCATGGGGTAACAGATAAACGAACCACAGTAGTTAAGCTATAATGATGGATTTATTTTCTTCTTTGCTCGATGAGCCGATTAATATTTTACCAAAAGATGGTGAGGTTAATTACTACGGCGAAATCATGCCTCCAAGTGATAGCAATTATTACTTCGAGCGGTTACTTAATACTATTGCCTGGCGTCACGATCAAGCTTTAGTATTTGGTAAGCTCATTGAAACGAAAAGAAAAGTTGCTTGGTGTGCTGATACAATTGACGATATACCTTTTGCTTATCGTTATTCAGGGGTTACCAGATACTCTATTCCCTTTTCTCCCGAGTTATTAACGCTCAAGAAGCTGGTTGAACAACATAGTCATGAACGCTATAACTCTTGTCTGTTAAACCTTTATCATTCAGGTGAAGAGGGGATGGCGTGGCACAGTGATGGTGAAGCTGATTTGAAAGAACAAGGGGCTATTGCTTCACTCAGCTTTGGCGCTGAGCGAAAATTTGCCTTCAAGCATAAACTCTCAAAAGAAGTCATTCCATTGCAACTTAAGCCGGGTAGTTTATTAGTGATGAAAGGCACTACGCAGCAGCATTGGTTACACCGTTTACCCCCGACCAAAAAAGTCTCAGAACCTCGGATAAACCTCACCTTTAGAACGATAGAAAAACCAGAATTTAAATAACCTTAGTGTGCTGACCAAATTTAATATGTGAACTGGCTTAAAAAATGCAGCTTATTGAATGGCAAGATTAAACGAACAGCACATTTAAGTTAATCAAGCAATTCACCGTCATATTTATGGTTAGCTATGTTTGTGCATCAGATTAAAGGTGAGCATTATGACTATTGAAAAGAAACGGAATTACTTATTATACGGAAACCGGGCTGTAATCTACGTATCCAGTCTGATCGGACTATATTTTGATGTCAATATTGCTTATGTTTTGGCGTTAACCCTCTGGTTATGGCTACCACAGTGTTTATTACTCGAATTGAATCTGTTAAAAGCGATCAAGCATTAGGTTTAACTGATTGCATTTTTATTGCAAAGCGCAAATAAAAATGCAATTTGCTAAGCACTTAGGTGAACATAAGACGCTGTACTTGGCATCATCAGGCTATTGTACGCATCAAGTTGCTTATTGGTTAAGGATTGATTAGCAGTACTCTGGATAGCTTCATTAGTATGGGTAACTGAGTTTCCAGGCACTGTTTCACCCCCTTGGTAAGCTGTACTAACTCGAGGTAGTTGACCAACACCTTCTTTTATCGTCTGGTGCAATTGATATAACTCAGCGTAAGCATTTGTTAATGTTGTAACCGCACTGCTTTTTTCACTCAATCGGGGCGTAGCTGTTGTAGCATTACCATCGGTACTTGTTTGTAGGTAAACATCAAATAGTTTCTGCTGTTGTTGATAGTATGACTGCATCAGATCAATATCTTTGGCTGTTTGATAATTTGATTTTACGTTTTCAACTTGCTCAGCTATTTTGTCATCAGCACCTTGTTGCACCGTGTTCTTTTGTTCAGGTGTTAAAAGATCATTAAAATTTTTATGGGACTTTGCTTGTGGCCAATTTGGCTTAATAGCCGACGCGGTTAAAGTTGATGCTGAGTTATTTGAAGACGCTATTTGAATGGTCATATTAATCACCTGCTTAGTTAACTTGGTATTACCCAAACCAGACCCTGATTTGATATGAATATGATAGTTAAAGTGGTACTAATAAGTTGTTGTCGTTTGTAAATGTCTTGCAATAAATTGTTGCTTGTATTTCGTACAGATTGTTCGGCTATGATTTCGGTGCATTGCGATTACATTTGTTGTTCAGCGAGTCTTGTCACTAAACAACATGAGAGATTAGGTAGCGGTCATTATTTCCTTATTTAGGAGTAGGGTTTAAATGCGCAAAATTGGATTTAATATTTGCAATAACGCTGAGCCTTTCTTTTGCCATTGCTTCTTTTATTGCAAGACCCTGTAAGCCTTTTTCTAAAAAGGGTTGAGCTGTTACTTTCCTGGCGGCTTTGACTGCTGCTTGTAGATATTGCTCTTGTGGGTAGGCACGATTTTCAAAACCTAAACGACCTAAAAAGTCAGATTTACACGCCATTATAAATAAATCAAATTCTTCAGGTTTTCGCCAAATATCAAGTTGATTAAACATTTTCAGTAAGGTACTCGCTTTAAGTTCAAACGCTTTATGGCAATGTAAATGAAACTCGCAAACCTTCAAAGCAAGTTGTTTGTAATGTGAGGGTATTTTCAGTTGTCGACAGATTCTTTCAACTAATGGTAAGCCTGATTTTTCATGTCCCTTGTGGCTAGGCCATAATTGATCAGGAGTAATACCTTTACCCAAATCGTGGCATAAGGCAGCAAAACGTACTGCAGTTCTATGATCACTTTGTTCAATAGGTATGGCTTGTGTTAACAAAACGGCTTGTTGTAATACCATCATAGTATGTATGCCGCTACATATTTCAGGGTGCCAAAGTGCCGGGTTTGGGATGCCCCACAAAACGGCTAATTCAGGCCATAATTCTTCTAAGGCATTACATTGCTGTAGTACTTCGAAGAATACTTCGGGATTGCCTGTATTAATGTCAGAGTTAGCACCGCCGTCAGCTAAGCTCAATTGCATTTCTTGCCAAACACGTTCAGGCGTTAAACATTTGAGCTCACCACTGGCACTTATTTCCTGCATTAGGTTAAGTGTTTCATCGGCAATGGTAAAACCATACTTATGATAACGTGCAGCAAAACGTGCAATGCGAAGAACACGCAAAGGATCTTCAATAAAGGCATCGCTGACATGGCGTAAAATACGGTCATTAAGATCGCGTTGGCCGTTGTAAGGATCAATTATTTTACCATTATGATCCATTGCCATGGCATTGATCGTGAGATCGCGTCTTAGTAGGTCTTGTTCGATAGTAACATCGGGGGCGAAGTAGCAGCTAAAACCAGTATAACCTTGACCTTGTTTTCGTTCGGTACGTGCTAGGGCGTATTCCGCCTTTGTTTTAGGGTGTAAAAAAACAGGGAAATCTTTACCTACTTGGTGATAACCGAGCT
>OJHK01001555.1_pt1 | contig 10391 bp, 8 predicted proteins | sample 1595161 | NCBI WGS metagenome assembly OJHK01 (sample SAMN05416842, study PRJEB24817) | seawater metagenome | isolation source: Sea water | place: Canada:Atlantic | collected 2013-07 | reverse complement strand
TCTACACCTCTCTATTCGTCGGCAGCGTCAGATGTGTATAAGAGACAGCTATCATCGACTGCTGAATAAAGCCCGCCTTGATAACCTACCGGCATGGTCGATAATTTCTGTTCACTAATATTATAAGCCATTAATGTCCAGTCGGCATTTCTAATGGTAGAAAGTAGCAAGTTATTTTCATCTTGCCAACTCACTGCCACAATCGCGATATTATCAAGTGGCAGCTTTTTCATCGACATCTCGTCAACATTTGCTATATAGATTTGATTATCAGCCAGCACCATGAGTTGATTATCATTAGGTGAGAAAACTAAATCATACAGTTTTACTGGATTATTAAAGTCACTTAATTGTTTAGGCGCCTCTGCACTGCTCTGCTTGTCGTTTATAAGGGTACTAAGGTAAACCTCTGCTGAAGTAGAACGTTTAGAGACAAAGGCATATTGGTTGGTACTATTGGCTAAAGCGGGCAGATAATCCATCACCGTTGAGTTATCTAGCTCAACATCAGCTTGGTCTTGTGTTTTAGCCATAGAGCTAAAATAAATATCTTTATTAAGTAAATAAGAGACAAAGCTAAAGTCTTTGCCATTATTTATTCGGGAAAGGTGTTTAACTCTTGAGGTATTGCTAGCTACTACCGCTAACTTGCTGCCAGTTAAGCTACTTTGCCATAGTTCATAGGCTGGATGGGGCGATGGATGAATAATGGTTTCATTATCATGATGCCAAAGTGCTGAGCGCATTAAGTAATCTAACTGAGCCGTTTGCTCAAGGGTTGAACTTTCTATGTCTAAGGTGTAAATACGGGTTGTTGGCGAAAACTCACTGTTGATCATTAGCAATCTTTCGCCATCGGGCGAGATATCAAAACTGTAATTACCTAAACCATTGGTGATGGGTTGATTTACAATATCTTTTTCATTATTAGCTAAGTTTACCCTAAAAACTTGATAGCCATGACTTGCCGATTGTCTGTCGTTAAAATACAAGTATTGACCATCTGGCGAAAAAACAAAGTGCGGACTCGCTTGAGCGCCGCATTCAGTAATGTCTTGCCAAGTGTCTTTATTTTTAATATCAGAAAGCTCTGCCCAAAAGATCATACAAACACTATTGTGTTGATATAAAAAAGCTAATTTATCTTGTGTTGGCGACCAAACAGGCTTGCTCAATGCGCCTCTTTCATGAGTAATAGACTGCTTTACATGACTGCTAAGGTTTTCAATATTGATGTATGACGGCTTACCAGAAACATCTTTTCGATAAGCTAAATGAGTTAACTTTGGTGATACTGCTGGATATTGCTCAACACCTATTTCACGGGTTAGCGCTTTTATTTGCTTGGTTTGTAATACAGTGTTTGTTTTTATTGATAGCGCATAAGTAATAGCAATGAGCATGATGACGCCAACTGCTATCAATAAAGTATTTTTCGATATTCTACTTTGATTAAATACTAATGACTGAGCAGTTAACCTATTTTGCTGATTTTTTTCAACATCTGCTGTTTGTTTATCATCGTCATTTAAATCATCTATTTGGTTAGTTGCAACTATGCTTTCAGCTTGATTACTCACAGTGTCTGAAGCGACAAAGTTCGCCACCATACGATACCCTTTGCGCGGCACAGTAATAATATATTGCGGATTTTTTGGATCATCTGCTAACGCTTTTCTCACTTTGACTAAAGTACGACTTATCGCATTTTCGGTCACTAAGGTGCCAGTCCATACTTGCTCCATTAGTTCATCTTTGCTGATCACTCTTTGACTATTTTGACAAAGAAATACCAATAGATCATATACCTTAGGTGCCAAATTAATGGTTTGGCCTTGTCGATGAAGCAGTTGGTTATGGGTATCAATGCAAATATCAGCAAAGTGTAAATAGCGCAAAGTAGATCCTTGTTTTTATTTTTATTTTTATTCAATTAATTTAAAAGTTAATACGGTTTATGGTACTGCACTTTAATAAAGTTATTAAGGCTTTTAAATTGTACTTTACCATGCAAGAGTGGCGAGCTCTGCAAAACGTCCTGTAAAGCCTTTAGATATAGCCCTAGTCACAGTTTGGTCATAAAAGTTTCCGATATTTTTCCTAACAAGTCATCCACATTTCATTCCTTTCTTTAATCAATTATCTAGAATTGCTACACCTCAAACAGTAATGCACTTAAAAAACACTCGAAATATGGAGTAATAGATGAATAATATTCTCGCTATAACTACTTACAAGCAGTCAAAGGTAAAGTTGCGAAATTTTTCAATGATTTGCTCGATTTCTTTAGTACTAACTTTATTAGTAACTTTATTCGTTACTTTTTTTAGCCTAAGCAGTGTAGCTGGAAACAGCAAGGATCAAAGCTTAAAAAACATGAAGCCGCCCAAAGCACAGTCAAAAATTCTGATAGTAATATCCAGTGATGAACACGGCTATTGGCTACCTGAAGTATTAGAGCCTTATCAACTTTTACAACAGGCGGGCTTTATTATAGATATTGCGAGTCCCTTAGGCGGGGAAGGAAAATCACGTGGAGAGTTCAGCTTATCATCAACGCAAGAAGAATGGCTTGAGCAATCGAGTTTAGTAACAAAGCTGACTGATTCTCTGGCAATTAACCAGGTACAAGCCAGTGACTATCAAGCAATATATTTTGCTGGCGGCTCAGGTCCCATGTTTGACTTTATTAATAATGAAGCTATGCGGAAACTTATGAAAGTGGCGGTTTTGTTGCCGCTGTTTGTCATGGCATTGCCGGCTTACTCAATGTAAAACTTTCAAATGGTACTCGTTTAATTTCAGGGAAAAAATTAACCGCAAAAGCCAATCACGAAGAAGGTCACTGGGCGCGTAACAATTATCCGTTTTTACTAGAAGATAAAATTACAGAGCTTGGCGGACGTTATTCATCAAAGGCAAAAGGAAAGCCACATGTAGTGGTTGATGGTCGCTTGATCATAGGACAAAACCCTGCTTCTGCCATGCCAATGCAGTTAGTGCAGTTAGTGCAGTTAGTGCAGTTAGTGCAAAAATTATTAACGCTAGAAAGCAGTCAGCTATTAGATACTCGAAGCTGATAATGCATTAATACAGCTTTGATTCTAGTTGCCCTACTTAATTTAAGTTGGGCAACCATACACGTTAATGAGTAATTAACGTTAAAAGACTAGTCTTCTACGCGAACGCCCCAAACATCATGCTCATCAGCATGAATAATTTGAACCCAAAGTTGATCACCAGGCTTAGCATCATAATCATCTGATAAATATACTTTACCATCAACTTCTGGCGCATCCATGTACGAGCGTCCTACAATACCAAGGTCATTCACTTCATCAACAAGAATTAGATACTCTTGGCCAATACGTGCTTGTAGTTTTTCGCTACTGATTCTCGCTTGTACTTCCATAAAGCGCTGCAGTCTGTCTTCCATCACGTCTTCTGACACATGGTCAGGCAAATCGTTTGCCGTTGCACCTTCAACCGGTGAGTATTTAAAACAGCCAACGCGATCTAACTGCGCTTCTTCTAAGAAATCTAATAACTCTTCAAACTCTTCTTCTGTTTCCCCCGGGAAACCAACAATAAAGGTTGAACGGATCACAAGTTCAGGACAAATTTCACGCCACTTAGCAATGCGTTCTAATACTCGGTCTGAGCTACCAGGACGTTTCATTAATTTTAAAATACGCTTATTGGCATGCTGAAAAGGAATGTCTAAATACGGGAGTATTTTCCCTTCAGCCATCAATGGAATGATTTTATCCACGTGTGGATACGGGTATACATAGTGAAGACGTATCCAAACGCCCTGCTTTGCTAATTCTTCACATAACTGCTGCATATGAGTTTTAACAGGCATGCCATCCCAAAAATCAGTTTTGTGTTTAACATCAATGCCATAAGCAGAGGTGTCTTGTGAGATAACCAATAACTCTTTCACGCCAGCTTTCACTAAACGTTGCGCTTCACCTAAGACATCACCTACAGGACGTGAGTCTAAATCACCACGCATTGATGGGATAATACAGAAAGTACAACGATGATTACAGCCCTCTGATATTTTTAAATAGGCATAATGTTTAGGGGTTAATTTAACACCCTGCTCTGGCACTAAATCGATAAAAGGGTTATGTTTTGGCTTGCTAACATGCTCATGAACTTGAGCCAATACTTCATCGTAAGCATGTGGGCCAGTAACACCTAAAACATTCGGGTGAAGCTCTACAATTTCGTCTTTCTTAACACCCAAACAACCAGTAACCAACACCTTGCCATTTGCTGCTAACGCTTCGCCGATAGTATCTAAGGACTCTTGCACTGCTGAATCAATAAAACCACAGGTATTTACAATGACAAGTTCTGCATCATCATAACTATTGGTTACATCATAACCTTCAGTGCGAAGCTGGGTAAGAATACGCTCCGAGTCAACTAAGTTTTTTGGACAGCCTAGACTGACGAATCCTACCTTTGCAGCGCGTTCTGATTCTGGATGTGAAGTAACAACGGCTTGATGCTGCTCTTCAATTATTTTAGCTGGAATGTCTAAGGTGGTTGTTTGGCTTTCGTTTGAGTTAGCACTTTTCTTCGGTGTGCTTGGGTCGAATTGTTCTACGGTCATATGCTCTCTACTTACTCTAAATTTTGTAACAGGTGCTTTTTCTACTATCTAATAAAGAGCAGAGCAGCGTCATCAATGGTGCTTTAATTGCCTTTATTGCAAACTCAGGGGATTTGCTCTGGCATTAGTTTAATGCGCGGGATTATACAGGAATGTTAAGATAGGATGAATAATTACTTTCTGGATTAATCAAAGTCGCTTAGGATTTACGTTTTATTATTTTAGTTAAAACTTCACCACCATATTTCGCATAAAGGCGCTGAATAAGCACTTAGTCCCTACATACTTTTGCAGCATATAGGTGTTTCTGCACTGTTGACTTCACTACTTCCAAACGTGATGGTAATACTCTGTTTCTCTTTTTCACCATATATAAAGTTTCTATTACGGGCTTTTTGAGTTTAAATATTTTTAAATGTTGAGGCGCTTGGAAAGTATCTACAGCACTTTTTGGTAATACGGTAAAACCTAACCCTTTGGCCACGGGTTGCAATATTTGGCTTATTTGATTGACATAGCCAGTCACGGGGATCTCCTTAATACTCAAGTGAGTAAAGTCTGGTTCCTGACTTTGTGATAAATAAAGAGATAAATAATGTTCTGCATCGGGGTGATCAATAAGACCAAGCTCGGTTAATAAATTTTCGCCATAAACGTCAGTTTCAACACTGGCGGGAAGTACTAAGCAAAGTTCTTCTTTGCCAAGTTCCACGACATCGAACAGACTATGGATTGGTGCATCAGTGATGATACCAAGGTCAATTATTCCCGTTTGTATTTCACTTAAAATCTGATGATTAGGCGCTGCTTTTAGTTTAACAACAAGCTGAGAGTGCTGAACTTGTAAATCCAATAACTTAGGATAAAGCATCAGTGCAAGTGCACCAGAGCAAGCTAAAGTACAATCTCCAGAAAATGGGTCATCGAACGCTAATAGTTCCATTAACCCTTGCTCATTTTTAACTAATTTCCTCGCATATTGATAAACTATACGGCCTTGCTCAGTGACTTCGAAACTCTTTTTTTCTCTACGAATCAAAGAATGACCACATGCTTTTTCAAGTTTACTTATATGCTGACTAACCCCAGGCTGAGTCATAAATAACTTTTCAGCTGTTTTCGTAAAGTGCCCCATATCAACGAGCGTTACAAACGTATTTAACCAAGTAGGGTTTAGCATCACCAACCATCCATAACAATAAATTATCATTTTGATTATAATTGATAATTTCAAATAATAAACCATATTCCATACAATAACTTCATTGAATTAAATCACGAATTAATCGACTAAGTTTGGAGTAAAATATGAAAATGAATCACGTAGGTCTTATGGTAGGCGATATGGATAAAGCGGTTGAGTTTTACACTAAAGCGCTGGGTCTAAAAATTGTAATGGGTAACACTAAGGTAAAAGAAGAGCGTGAAACTGCCATTGGTAAGATGTGTGTGGCTGTTTTTGGTGAAGGCTTTAAAGGTTTTAACATTGCCCACCTCGTAACGACTGACGGCATTGGTGTTGAAATGTTTGAAATGAAAGAGCGTCAAGAGCGTCACGAAGTTGATTTCTCACGTATCGGTATCTTCCACTTTTGTCTTCAAACAGATGATTTCGAAGGTGCTATGGCACGTACTGAACAATATGGCGGCAAAGTGCGTATGGACATCCATCGCTACCATCCAGAAGACGACACTAAACCAGCAAAAATGGTGTATTTAGAAGACCCGTTTGGTAATTTATTTGAGCTTTATTCACATTCTTATGAAGAAACGTACGCTTCTGATTACGAGTAATCAGAAGCGTAAATACGTTAATATATTATTTAAAGGCTACCTAACAATGGCCTTTTTTGTATCTGACTGTAATCGAATAGTAATTCTGTCTATGTTCATAGAGATAGCAGTTTTATGTCTATGTGTGGGCTAAAACGTTTAAGGTTTCAACTTTCATTCATAATTCAAACTTCAACCAGCGGACTTTTAATCCATCTAGAGTTTTGTTTGTTAAATTGATGAGTGTATCTATGTTAGAGAAGGAGTTAAGACATTTTTACGAATTAAGGGAGTTTATATTGCACTACAAAGCAACGATTGATTCAGCTAAGACGGCCGAGGCTTAAGAAGCCTACCTTTGCTACGTTTTCCATAACAAGAGAAGAGCAACATCATAAATATTGGTTTAACTGCCTTCATTGCAAATTCAATACATTTATTGAACTGAGTGTTATGACAGTTTTTTGTTACGCTGGATTATACAGGAATGTAAAGTAAGGTGATAATGAGAATAAATAATAAGAAATGAACGTTTAAAAAGTGACACATTCCTTAGTATTCTTTATTAGCATTACCTCAGTTAGTTTGATCAGTTAAGCTTTGAAAAGCCGTTTTAATACATTACAATCACATTGTAAAACAATAACCTATAGTTACCCTTACAATAAAAGGAAGATGATATATGTCTGATAATGTTAAAAGCGAAACAAATTCTCGAAGAAATTTATTAAAAGGCTTAGTTGCTGCTTCCGCAGTTTTGGCTACAGGTCCTGTTTTATCTGCTCAAGACCATTCACATCATCAAATGTCTAAAATTAACAAAGCATTAGTTAATATTGCAAATGAATGTACTCAACATGGAGATGAATGTATAGACCATTGTATAGAGCTATTTAAATCTGGCGATACTACTGTCGCCAAATGTGCTGAAACAGTTAATGAGATGATTGTAATGTGTCACGCGTTAGCGAAAATGGGTACCTACCAATCAGAACAATTAGTTGCTGTAGCAAAAATTTGTATCGATGTATGTCAAGTCTGTGCTGATGAATGTGGCAAGCACTCTAAGCACCCTCAATGCAAGGCCTGTGAAGAATCATGTTTAGAATGTATTGAAGAGTGTAAAAAGATTGTCTAATAAATTGAGAAGTTATGATGAGTAGAGTGTCTACTTCTTTTACACATTGACAATAAAACCTACTGAAGTCATCGCTATTGCAATGAAAATAAAGGTTTAAATATAGGTGGCTCGGTAAATGCATTTAAAAAGAAAACCAATCAAAAATGCAACTCTATTTTATTCTCAGAAATGCATAATTAAGGGCAATATAATGAATTTTAAAATGTTAAAAGTGGTAATTGCTAGTTTGATTATATCCGTTAGTAGTTTTGCTAAAGCTGGCCTAATTAATGTTAGTTATTTAGAAATAACTAACGCGAAAGGCGACTGGCTACAAGTTGGTGAAGTTATTGCCAATGATATGTTTAATAATGATGTAGCACTTACTGGTTTTGCAGTTGCAACTGCGCCACATCAGTGGTCAGCAATTAGTGGACCAGAGAAAGCCATCGACGGTATTACATTAGGCAATTATAATTTCGGGGAAATTTTTCACGAACAATTTCAGAATTCTACACTGACAGTGACTTTTAATTCACTGCAAGACCTTTCTTCTATTCAGATATTTGGTCGTACTGATTGTTGTAGTTCTCGTGATATATACAACGTAAGTTTTTATGGTGAAGATAGTAACCTAATAGCTAGCATTAACGATATTGCACCTGGTGTAACAATTGACGTACCTGAACCTTCAACCTTGGCAATCTTCGGATTGGCGCTTGTAGGGTTAGCATCACGTAGATTCAAAAAATAGTAATAAATCTATTTCGAATACGATAAAGCACCATTCATTGGTGCTTTTTTTTGCCTGTAATTTATTACAAAGTATTAGAATCGATTGTTTAAACCACCAACCTGGCAGTAACAAGTGCCTATCACTCATTTCGATGAGCTAAATTTTGCTACAGAGCCATTAACACAAAGTACCTAGCGGTTACATTATTCGACAACACATGAATAGTCCGTTGCATATGACAAAGAGTTAACGGTTGTATTTACTTTTAGGGAAGCAAGTAGGGTTAATGTTGTGAGCGGAAGATAATTGAAACGTTATCTAAATAGACGTTATTTTTATCACCAGTCGTCAATAAGTTGCAGCCAAAAATCAAACCGCACCAGCTTATATCGTTGGATAAATATAAACTGGTGTATTTGTTAATGAACCAAGTATTAAAGTGCTTTAAATATTTGCTCGACACTATCTTTAGCATCACCAAATAGCATTTGAGTATTGTCCTTAAAGAACAATGGATTTTGCACACCAGCATAGCCAGTGTTCATTGAGCGTTTGAATACAATAACCTCTTTAGCATTCCACACTTCAAGAACAGGCATGCCTGCGATAGGGCTTGTAGGGTCTTCGGCGGCCGCAGGGTTAACGGTATCATTAGCACCAATGACTAACACCACGTCAGCCTCAGCAAAATCATCATTAATTTCATCCATACCTAAAACAATATCATATGGCACTTTTGCTTCTGCCAGTAATACATTCATGTGTCCAGGTAATCGACCTGCCACCGGATGTATTGCAAAACGCACTTTTATCCCTTTATTTATGAGTTGTTGGGTCATTTCATAAACAGGATATTGCGCTTGGGCAACAGCCATACCGTAACCTGGGGCAATAACAACTGATTTTGCATTACGTAATATGTCAGCAACCCCTTCAGCGTGCACCTCGGTATGCTCACCGTAATCCCTGTCATTATCAATAATAACGTCTGTGCCAAAACCACCAGCAATAACACTGATAAAAGAGCGATTCATTGCCTTACACATAATGTAAGATAAAATAGCACCTGATGAACCGACTAAAGCCCCTGTTATGATGAGTAAATCATTATTTAGCATAAAACCGGCGGCAGCGGCGGCCCAACCTGAATAAGAATTTAACATAGAGACAACAACCGGCATATCTGCACCGCCAATCGAAGCCACTAAATGCCAACCAAAGACCAATGCTGTAACTGTCATTAAAAATAAGGCGATATTTGAACCGCCATGATTAACAAAGGACAGTAGCAACAATAAGCTGAAAATCCCTGCAGCTAAATTCATTTTATGACGGTGAGGTAACATTAAGGCACTGGAGCTTATCGTGCCACGTAGTTTAGCAAAAGCAACAATAGAGCCAGTAAATGTCACAGCACCAATAAATATTCCTATGAAAATTTCACTTAAGTGTATCTTCATAGCAGTGTGCTGGGCTGCCGTAATAACAACACCATGTCCTGCTTCAATATAGCTATTAAACCCCACTAATACTGCAGCTAACCCTACAAAGCTATGCAAGATGGCAACAAGCTCAGGCATTTGTGTCATTTCAACTTTATTCGCTAGTCTAAGGCCAATACCTGAACCAACGACCATGGCAATAATAATAACAAATACATTAGAAACCCGCGGATCGATAATGGTGGCAAGTAAAGCGATAACCATACCAGCGATACCAAATAAATTCCCCCGTTGAGCTGACTCTTGTTTACTCAAACCCGCTAAACTGAAAATAAATAATAAAGCAGCAATCACGTATGCTGCACTAATGAAACCATTAGACGCTATTTGTGTAGATTCCATACTTCCCCCTACTTACTAAACATTTTTAACATACGACTAGTGACTTTAAAGCCACCGACAATATTGATAGTGGCCACTAAAGTCGCGAGTGTGGCGAGTACCTGCACTAAGGTATTGTCTGAGCCTATTTGTAATAAAGCTCCTACAATAATAATGCCAGAAATCGCATTGGTGACACTCATCAAAGGAGTATGTAAAGAATGACTGACGTTCCAAACCACGTAATAGCCAATGACGCAAGCCAGCACAAAAACAGTAAAGTGAGTAAGAAAATCAGCAGGAGCAACACTG
>OJHK01001553.1_pt1 | contig 10400 bp, 6 predicted proteins | sample 1595161 | NCBI WGS metagenome assembly OJHK01 (sample SAMN05416842, study PRJEB24817) | seawater metagenome | isolation source: Sea water | place: Canada:Atlantic | collected 2013-07 | reverse complement strand
GTTACCACTCGGAGCGCCTTCGCAAACTGAAATTGCCGATTACCTTGGCATGAGTTTACGTAACTTACAAAGAAAGCTGCATGACCAAGGCACAAGTTATAAAGAAATCTTAGAAAATACCCGTAAAAAATTGGCTATGGATTACATTGTGCAGCAGCATTTGAGTTTGAGTGAAATTGGCTATTTGGTCGGTTTTTCCAGTGTTGGTAATTTCAACCGTGCTTTTAAACGATGGACAAATCAAACACCTGGCGATTACCGACAAGGTAAAAAAGCCTAAGCCTTTCGACACCCTTACAATAAAACGAAGCCGAAAATTTGCTGTGTTGCAAAGATAATCATTTGGCACGTTTAACACATCTCAAGCTAACTTTATTCATCAATACTAATAAGTATCAAATTTTTACTTATTAGGTTTTCTATGCGTACACCTCATATTGCCTGTGGCATGAAGAGCATACTGCTTGTTACTTTGCTGGGTTCAGTCTTTACTCTAGCTCAGGCAAAAAGCTCCTCCGATTTACTAAAGTTACCTTCAACCAATAGTGCATTAGCCACTAAAAGCGTACTGATGGCGATGACGTCAACTAATGACGCTATTCTTGTGGTAGGCGAACGTGGCCACATCATCAATTGGCAAAATGATAATAACTGGCAACAGCAAGAATCACCTGTCAGTGTCGCGATAACTGACGTAACGATACTCTCAGATGGTAGCAAAATAGCAGTTGGCCATGATGGTATTATTCTTAAAGCTGATAGCAATAGCACAACATGGCGTAAAGTATTCACCGGTAAAGAGATAACGCAATTTAAAATTTTACAGTTGAAACAAGAATATCAATCCTTAGAACAAGTCATATTAAACACTCAGGATGAAGATGAATTAGAAGAGTTAACCTACCAACTTGATGACTTAGCTTTTGCAATTGAAGATAACCAATTAGAAATAAAGTCCGGACCAAATAAACCGCTGTTATCGGTGACTAGCACCTCGAATGATATCTTATTTGTTAGTGGCGCCTACGGCATATTCCTGCGTAGCAAAGACAAAGGTGAAACGTGGCAGTTAGTCAGCAATCAAGTTGAAAATCCTGATAGTTATCACCTTAATTCAGTGATAACAACAGCAGATGACCAACTTTATATTGTTGGTGAAAATGGCACGGGCTTTCACTCCACGGATATTGGCGAAACATGGTCAGTTATGACATTGCCTTATTCAGGCAGTTTATTCGGCATTCTCGCCGGCCCAGTCAATACGCTCGCTTCTTCCACTGATAATCCTTCCAATAACAATATCCATTCAACGAAAAATACAACTCAACTAGTCGCCTTTGGTTTACAAGGAAATATCATGGTGTCCCTTGATGGAGGAGGGCAATGGCAACATAAAAAGCTGCCAAGTAATACCAGTTTACTCGGAGGCAGTTTTTCTAAGCAAGGTAAGGTGTTTTTAGTGGGGCATGGCGGCGTGATTGTCAATTTTGACCCTAAAAACTTAGCAACATTAGAAATAGAAAAACATCCCTCAGGCGCTGCACTGTCGAGTATTTTAGTGAAAGATAATTCGTTAATTCTGGCTGGGCAATTCGGTATTTCACAATGGCCGATTAAGGCGGGGGAATAAACGTATGTCGACTGTAAAAAATTCACATTCACCCAGTGCATTAGAGCAAATAATAGAAAAATTTGTTTTTAAACATCGCGCCTTGATGATGACAATAATAGTTAGCTGTATTGCGTTGTTAACTATTCAAGCCGTTAAGGTTAAACCTGAAGCTAGTTTCACTAAAATGATCCCCGGTTCTCACTCCTATGTAACCAATTTTCTAACCTACAAAAAAGAGCTCGCTGACTTAGGTAATGTCATACGTATTGTCGTTGAAAATACCCATGCTGATGATAACAAAAGTGATATTTTCAATGAAGAATTTCAGCAGACGTTAAAACAAGTAACCGATGAAGTTTTCTTCATCCCTGGCGTAAGTCGTGATGGTCTAAAGTCATTATGGACTCCTAATGTTCGTTGGCAAGAAGTCACCGAAGAAGGCTTTGTTGGGGGCGCGGTGATCCCTGATGGCTATGATGGTTCGCCTGAGATGATTGAACGCGTTAAAGCTAACGTATTTAAGTCAGGGCAAATAGGTGTACTAGTCGCGAATAACTTCCAGTCAGCTATTATTATCGCGCCACTGCAAGACATTAATCCTGAAACAGGCTTACCGCTAGACTATCGAGCATTATCAAGCGTTTTAGAAGAGAAAATTAGAGACAAATATAGCAATGAAGATGTCACCATACGTATTGTTGGCTTTGCAAAAGTTGTTGGTGATTTAATCGATGGCGCTTTACAAGTGGTTGCTTTTTTTGGCTTGGCGGTTCTTATTACCTTTGTTTTACTTTGGCTGTATTCTCGCTGTTTACGTAGCACTATCTCTGTTTTAGTGTTTTCAATTTTTGCAGTGTTTTGTCAGTTAGGTATTCTCAATTTACTGGGTTTTGGTATAAATCCTTACTCTATGTTGGTGCCATTTTTAGTTTTTGCTATTGGCGTGAGTCATGGCGTACAGATAATTAATTCTATCATTCATCATAGTGTCACGGGCGCAAGTAATATTGATTCTGCCAAGCTGGCTTTCCGTTCACTGTATATTGCGGGTATTACGGCGTTAGTCAGTGATGCCATCGGTTTTACTACTTTGATGATTATCGATATAGCGGTCATTCGAGAATTAGCCATCGCTGCCAGTATTGGTGTTGCCATTATTATTGTGACTAATTTAATCGCCTTACCCATTTTAATGAGTTACATCGGTGTTTCACCTGCAGGCTTAAAGTACGCACAACAGTCGGCCCACAAAACGGGTATTGTTGAAGGCTTATTTAAAAACTTCGCCAAACCGCCATTGGCAATAATCGCTTTAGTGGTTGGCGTAGGTTGTTTAATTCTGGGGTTATATTTTTCACAATCGATGAAAATTGGTGACTTAGATGCTGGCGCGCCAGAGCTAAGACCTGACTCACGTTATAACTTAGATAACGCCTATATCGTTGATAATTACAGCACCAGTACCGATTTGTTTGTCATCATGGTCAAAACGGATGTTGAGCAGTGCGCACAATATCAAACCTTGGTTTGGGTCGATCAGTTTCAATGGCAACTACGTAATGTTGCGGGGGTTCAAGCGGTTAAATCGGTTGCTGACGTTTCAAAGTTTGGTTTGTTTGGCATGAATGAAGGCTCGTTAAAATGGTATGGACTAAACCGTAACCAATTAATGACTAATGCTTCTTTATCTAAAACGCCGCAAGGTTTGATGAATAAAGACTGCTCAATGGTGCCCGTACTTGTATTTCTCAATGATCATAAAGCGCAAACACTTGATAACGTGGTAAAGGCAGTAGAAAAATTTAATGCGCAAAACCAGATTGAGGGCGTGGAATTTCTCATGGCTGCAGGTAATGCCGGCATTGAATCTGCTACCAATATGGTGATAGAAGAAGCAGAAACTGAAATGCTAATTTGGGTCTACTCTATTGTTATTATCATTTGTTTGATCACCTTTAGAAGTGGTCGCATCGTTATTTGTATCATCACGCCGTTAATTTTAACCAGCATCATGAGTCAAGGTTTGATGGGCGTATTAGGTATTGGCGTGAAAGTAGCAACTTTACCTGTTATTGCCTTAGGCGTCGGGATTGGTGTGGATTACGGTATTTATATTTTCAGTAAAGTTAAAGAAGCCTTAGGTCAAGGAAAATCCTTATACATGACCTATCGCTACGCATTGAATCAAACGGGTAAAGCTGTGGCTTTCACTGGCATAACCTTAGCTATCGGCGTTGCCACCTGGGTATTCTCACCTATAAAATTTCAAGCGGATATGGGGATATTACTCACCTTTATGTTTATTTTTAACATGTTGGGTGCGCTTACGCTTATCCCAGCTATTGCTTGGTTGCTTAATATTGGCTCTCATCGGACTACAAAATAATGATAGAAATTACCTCACAAAAAGCGTTAGAAGAAACGTTTTTACAACAAAAACAGCATTTTTCTAACAATACTTACCCAAGTTACCAAGAACGACTTAGTGACTTAACAAAATTAAAGGCGATTCTTGTTGATAATCAGCAAGCCTTTATTGATGCGATGAGCCAAGATTTTGGTCATCGAAGTGCTGATGATAGCAAGCTAGGTGATATTCTTAGTACGGTAATGGGCATTAACTATGCAATAAAGAAATTAAAAGGCTGGATGAAACCTGAAAAGAAACATATTGGCATATTATTTCAACCAGCAAAGGGCGAAGTTATCTTTCAACCCAAAGGTGTGGTTGGCATTATTGCGCCGTGGAATTACCCTGTCTTTCTTGCTTTCGGGCCGTTAACTACCGCCTTAGCTGCGGGTAATACCGCCATGATAAAAATGAGCGAATATACCCCTAACACTAATATTCTATTGGCTGAATTAGTCGCTAACCATTTTCCACACAAAAAAGTCGCCATTGTATGCGGTGAAGCGGATATGGCAGCAGCCTTTTCGAGTGTAGCTTTTGATCACTTATTCTTCACCGGGTCTAGCGGCGTAGGCAAATTGGTGATGAAAGCCGCTGCCGAAAATTTAGTGCCCGTCACGTTAGAGTTGGGCGGAAAGTCTCCAACAATAATTGATGATGACATTGATATTAAGACCGCGGTGAGTCGATTAGTTTTAGGGAAAACCCTTAACTCAGGGCAGACCTGTGTCGCGCCAGATTACATTTTTTGTCCAGAGAAAAAGGTAGCAGAGCTAACGCAAGCGTTTAAAGAGGCTTATCAAAACATGTACCCCGATACTCAGGATAATGTTGATTGCACCTGCATAATTAATGATGCACAGAAAGTGCGAATTGATAGTTTGTTAATGGATGCCAAAGACAAAGGTGCCAATATTATTCCGTTAATTCCAGACAGTAGTAGCGGTGTATCTAGAAAGATGCCATTAACAATTTTAACCAATGTGAATGATGAGATGAGCGTGATGCAGCAAGAGATTTTTGGCCCGTTACTGCCGATTATTGCTTATAAAAAAATTGATCAGGCTATTGCTTATATCAACAGTAAACCTAGACCGCTTGCCCTCTATATCTGCAGTTTTAATAAAACCTTTCAGCAGAAAATTTTACTCAGCACTCATGCTGGTGGCGTATGTATTAATGATGCTGCGTTTCATGTGATTAATGACGACTTACCTTTTGGTGGAATTGGCGCATCAGGTATGGGGCAATATCATGGCAGTGAGGGGTTCAAAACCTTCTCCCATGGTAAAGCGGTACTTTCACGAGGCCGCATTAGTTTGGGGTCATTATTGTTCCCACCATTTGGCAAAAAAATTCATCAACTTGTTTATAAGTTATTTATTCGTTAGACATTTAACAATAAAAATAACGACAACAATTTACTGTTAAATACTATTTATGCCAATGAGATTAATTAAGGGGTAAATTTTAATGAGGATAAATTTTCAAGAGCAAGGCGCTTGATTGAGCAATAGCTGGCTATTGGGATTGAAAGCAACGATGTTATTGGATATTTAGACCATTTAAAAAGATCATTTAGTTAGTCTGGTTGGTATTATTACTGTTTTGTTTCACGGCTTGTTCTACTATATTTATGATCGAGTTTAAACAAAGCGAGTTACTTAAGGAAAGCACATGACTAAATCTTGGTTTACCAATTATCCCGAAAATGTGGCACATACTGTCGACTTAAGCCGTTATTCTTCGTTAACGGATTTGCTGCAACAAACCACAGCAAAATATCAGAAAAATACCGCTTACAGTAATTTTGGTGCGGAACTGACTTTTGAGCAAGTCGATGAATTATCGCGAGATTTCGCTGCTTATTTACAAAATAAGTTGAGCGTCGTTAAAAATGATCGTGTGGCGCTGATGTGCCCTAATACCTTATGTTTTCCGGTAGCCATGTGGGGCATCGTTCGTGTTGGTGGCGTACAAGTGAATGTGAACCCTATGTATACGCCAAGAGAGTTAGAACACCAACTTAACGATGCGCAAGTTGATACCATTGTAATCTTCTCACCTTCCACCGAAATGTTAGCTGAGATTTTAAATAATACCGGCATCAAGAATATTATCACTATTGATTTAGATGACTTAGTCAATAAAGGTTTACCTTGTGCTGGGGTAGACAAACGTTTATCCAATACTGTCAGTTTTACTGATGCACTAACGCAGGGTAAAACCCTTGAATTGAAAGAGCCAACATTATCTCAAGATGACTTACTATTTTTGCAATACACAGGTGGTACTACAGGTTTATCCAAAGGCGCTATGCTGAGTCATGGCAACTTAATTGCTAATATATTGCAATATAAAGAATTTGCTAAAGCGCATATTGATTATGGCAATGACGTTGTTATTACGGCCATCCCTATGTACCACATCTTTGCTTTAATGGCGAACACCCTAAGTTACTTTAGCTTTGGTGCTAAAAATGTTTTAGTCACCAACCCACGCGATATGCCCAGTTTTGTTGAGGTATGGAAAAATACCCCTGCAACTATGTTTACTGGCGTAAACACCTTGTTTAATGGCTTACTACACACACCGGGTTTTGACGAGGTTGATTTTTCTTCATTGAAACTTTGCATTGGCGGCGGAGCAGCAGTTCAACAAGCGGTGGCTGATAAATGGCGACAAGTTACCGGGGTTAAACTGCAAGAAGGTTATGGTTTATCAGAGACTGCACCTATTTTAACATTGAATTTTGGTAGTATAGAACACCCTGATGATGTGCCTGGTATTGGTGTACCTGTACCTAACACAGATATTTCCATTCGTGATGAAATGGGCAATAGTGTTGAACAAGGCCAGTCAGGTGAATTATGCGCTAAAGGCCCACAAGTGATGTCAGGTTATTGGAATAATGTTGCAGCAACCACTGAATGTATGACCTCAGATGGCTATTTCAAAACGGGCGATGTTGCCATGCTTGACGAACATGGATTTTTCCATATTGTCGATCGCATAAAAGATATGATCAATGTTTCGGGCTTTAATGTTTACCCGAATGAAATTGAGGCTGAAGTCGCCAAAATGCCGGGCATACTAGAATCTGCTTGTATCGGCGTTGATGATGATAAAACAGGTGAAGCGGTTAAGCTTTTTATTGTGACGGATAAAAGCGCAGACGATGCCAATATTACGGAGAAAGATGTTATCAACTTTTGTCGCCAAGGTTTGACGGCATATAAAGCACCTAAACAGGTAGTCTTTATTGATGAAATCCCTAAGTCGAGTGTTGGTAAATTACTGCGCAGAGAGTTAAGGTAAAGTGATGACTAACTCACTATCTCGATCATAGTTGGGGGCAGGAATCATTAATCAGATGGGTATAAATGAAAAGGCCGATACATTTTGTATCGGCCTTTTGTTTTGGTTTGCTTATAGCAGCGTTAATGATTTCTTAAAGAAATAAACTTACTTTAATTGATTGAACATATTAAAAGCACTTGAGAAATCTTTAGCACCATTACCATTGGCTGCATGCATGGCGTATAAACTACGCGCTAATGCGCCCATTGGTGTTGATGAGTGACTCTTTAATGCAGTATCCATCGCCAAGCCTAAATCTTTGGCCATCAAGTCAACCATAAAGCCACCTTGATAATCGTTAGATGATGGTACATTTTCCATCACTCCAGGGCATGGGTTGTATACATCAAGTGTCCAATTGCTGCCTGAACTCTTACTCATAATGTTTGACAAGACAGACGGATCTAAACCATTACTGATACCCAATTGTAATGCTTCAGAAGTTGCTAGCATTAATACTGATAACAACATGTTATTACAGGCTTTAGCTACCTGACCAGCACCATGATCACCCGCATGAAAAACATTTTTACCCATAGTATCTAAAACGGGTTTAGCTTTGTTAAAGTCAGCTTCACTGCCACCAACCATAAAGCTTAATGTACCGGCCGTTGCACCACCTACGCCACCAGATACAGGTGCATCAATAAAATTGATACCTTGTGCTAATAACACAGTACCAACGTTGATTGACGTAGCAGAATCAATGGTTGAAGAGTCAATAACTAGAGCGCCTTTAGCTATATGATTTATTAAGCCATTTTCTGATAGAAGTACGGCTTCAACATGCTTGCCCGCAGGAAGCATTGTAATAATAAATTCAGCATCTTTTACACAATCGCTGGCTTGTGATTGTGTTGTTGCGCCTTGCTCTACCACGTGAGCAACAGCTTGCTCTGATAAATCAAAAACACAAACTTGATGTCCGGCTTTGACTAAGTTGATAGCCATTGGGCCACCCATATTTCCTAAACCTATGAAAGCAATATTCGCCATGACGTTCTCCTGTTTCTTCAAAATAATATTCAAGAATACTCGACAATACGTTATCGATAATAAACTATCGTCGAGCACTTCTTATCGTGAAATAGTTGCTGCTTTATTTCATGCTAATAGTGGTGTGAACGTTGGTACCATCTTCATGATCTGGTTCAAACCAACGCGCTGTTACTGACTTAGTCTGTGTCCAAAAGCTAACTGTTTGTTTGCCGTTTGGTCCTAAATCGCCCAGTTTTGACGCTCTTGAGCCAGTAAAACTAAAGAAGGCAACAGGCACCGGAATCGGAACGTTAATACCTACTTGGCCAACATCAATTTCATTTTCAAATAAACGCGCATTCCAACCCGATGAGGTGAAAATAGAGGTGCCATTGCCGTTAGGGTTAGCGTTGATTATTGCGATGGCTTCTTCTAATGTTTCAGCTTCTAAAACACATAATGCAGGGCCAAAGATCTCTTGGGTATAAATATCCATGTCAGTAGTAACATTGGTAAATAATGTTGGACCAACAAAGTTACCATTTGGGTAACCGTCTACCTGACAGTTCCTGCCATCAACTAATAAGGTAGCGCCTTGCTCAACACCACTATCAAGTAGGCTGATAATGCGTTTTTTGGCTTGAGGTGATACTACTGGGCCTAAGTCAGCATCACGCTGAGAGCCAGGGCCTACTTTCATTAACTTTGTACGTTCTACTATTTCAGGTAACCAGTCACGCGACTTACCAACTAAAATAGTGACAGGGTTAGCCATACAACGTTGACCGGCAGCACCAAAAGCGGAACCCAGTAAGTCATTAATAGCTCTGTCTTTATTGGCATCAGGCATAATAACCATATGGTTTTTAGCACCCATCATAGATTGTGCACGTTTTCCGTGCTTGCTCGCATGATTGTATATATGCGTACCAACATGCGTAGAGCCAATGAACGATACTGCTTTTACATGTTCATGTTCAATTAGGGCATTGACTGAATCAGGGCCACCGTGAACAACATTGATAACACCCGCTGGTAAACCTGCTTCAATAGCAAGTTCAACAAGGCGTACTGTTGATGAAGGAGCTTGCTCTGAAGGTTTCAGTACAAAGGTATTACCACAAGCAATTGCTGGCGGAAACATAAAGGCAGCAAGCATTAATGGGAAGTTAAAAGCGGTAATACCTAAACCTACGCCTAGTGGTTTATTTAAGGTATAAGTGTCTACGCCAGTAGCAACATTGTTACCCATATCGCCCAGTTGTAAGCGAGTTACTGATGAAGCATTTTCAATCGCTTCTAGGGCTCTACCTACTTCACCTTCAGCATCAGGTAATGTTTTACCATGCTCTAGTGTTACTAATTCAGCGAGTTCTTGAGTATTTTCACGCACTAAATGGGCAAAAGTTACCATGATGCGCATACGGTTAGTTAACGATGTTTTAGACCATGTTTTGAATGCTTTTTGAGCGCTTTGAACGGCTAAATCTACTTCTGCTGGCGTTGCAATAGGTACACGAGCAACAACTTCTTGCGTAGCAGGGTTTAATACATCTAACCACTCAGTAGTTTGTGAACGAACTTTTTCACCATTAATGATTAGTGGAACTTCAGTAATACTCATAGCAACCTCTATTAATAAATTGAAAATATCTATATTCAAGATAGGCCTTTCTGAATCTTGTCACAATAAACATAGGTGCAACGCGCTTTGCATTTTTGCAATGGCGTCCTAGAAAGAGTAGACTAAGTGGATGAATTGGGACGATATTAAAATATTTCTTGAAGTTGCTCGCGCCGAGCGACTCTCTACAGCGGCTAAACGCTTAACGATGGATGCGTCTACCGTGTCTAGGCGTTTGCATAAATTAGAAGAAAGTATCGCGACTAAGCTATTTGACCGTACGCAAGAGGGGCACGTATTAACCCCAGATGGCGAAATGTTACTCAATTCGGCCTGCAAAATGGAGCAAGATGCACAACATGCACTCTCGAGCATTCACAACAATAATGAAGAAAATTGTGGTCTAGTGCGTATTG
>OJHK01001551.1_pt1 | contig 10409 bp, 12 predicted proteins | sample 1595161 | NCBI WGS metagenome assembly OJHK01 (sample SAMN05416842, study PRJEB24817) | seawater metagenome | isolation source: Sea water | place: Canada:Atlantic | collected 2013-07 | reverse complement strand
TCTCTATTCGTCGGCAGCGTCAGATGTGTATAAGAGACAGGGCAAGAACAGGGTCTTGCCGCTACGCCAGAGCCAACCATTCCACGATTCTAGTCGTAATCTATTGCTGCTTAGTAGGTAGCCGGAAATAAAGAAAAACAGCGGCATGTGAAAGCTGTAAATTAATGATATTAATAATTCCGGTATACCAGGTGCGTGCCCGATTACAACGAGAACTATTCCATAAGCCTTGGTAGTGTCTATTATTAGATTGCGCTTAATGTCTAGCATTTTTTCTTTGAAAGCTCATAAACTAATCCAACCAGGGTAGAGTTGATATGGTCTATAGGGATCCTTTTCTGGGTTCTGACCAGCTATATAAATCTGCATGATTAGCAGAATTCCCAATGTACTTAATGTTAATAAACGAACATATATATGAGGTTTTATTTTCGCTATGCAGGCTGGGAGTAATAGAGCTGCGAAAGGTAAGAAATAATACGCTAGACGACCGACAACTTCGTTTATAACTCCGCCTGTACCTAACATAACTACACCGAGCATAAAAAAATTAAGCTGACGTGTCGGAAGTGTTGCACAGCAGTGTCGTAGATAAAGTATTAAAAAAGCGAATAAGTAGTAGAGTAGGATTAGCTGTAACCCCGAAGTTCCATCTTTTTCAAGATGCCCTGAATACAAGAGTAAATATGGTTCAATAATTCCCACAAGTATTGTGGAGATCATTGGACCAATCGCCATGGCTGCGACGTACCACGTAGTCGAGACTGGGCGCTCAAACCATCTAAGGAATGGCCAGAAGAGTAAAGCAATCCATGCAGAATAGTGCAGTAATCCCGCTAGAAGAAGTAGAACTAATGCAGATATATGGCGTTTTTCAAGTACTGTTAACGCAAAAAAAACTACGGCTGCTGCCATGCTTTGCCGAACTATCGCTAGAGATACGAGGAAAAGTAGTGGTAGGCAGAAGAATCCTAAGATACTTAATGTCGGTAAAGGGCTGCACCTAATATAGCTGTAAGAAAATAGTCCAACTACTACAGCCGAACTCATCACAAAAAATGTTTGTGGTTCGCCACTATACAGCGCTATGTCAAGCATCCCTTTTGACAGTGGCTCCATGCTCATTTCCATGTATGAATTGAGGCCATTAAACGCCCACTCGAAATAGGTTTCGTAGTCCCATCCTACGTTATAGCGTAAAGCGGAAATCAGAAAGATTAGAAATGCCATGTACCACGCAGCTCTGCGACTGCGGGTTAACGCAACAGTGGGGATTGCAAGTAGGAAAAAAAAAATAATATAAATAATCATGTTGCCCTTAAACTGCAGCGATTAAGTAGGAGATTAGCAGAAATGTAGGGGTAATTCTATAAGTTGACAAAACTTGCTGTTCTATTCCTAAAAAAATGATTAAAGCAGACGCATAAAAAAATAGCGTTTTTGTGAGCGCTTTGGGTGATCGCTAAGATTACTGACAGATATTTGATAAAAAATTGACCTCAATCAGATATTTAATGCTCTTTCTAATTATTTTTCGATGTAGTTATTGTTTGTTTGTTTGTTTGTTTTGGTTCTGTGCTCACTCCAGCTGAATCAGTCTCGATGTTGGGAATGAGTTGTAATGTCTTTATAGAGTGGTTATAAATTTTATTTTTTTGAATTCTAAATCTTGAGCAAATATCTCTTACCCAGTTATACCGGTTGATTCTGGATGAAATTTAAAATTTTACTTGTTAGTAATAAACTTATTAAATCTTGTTGTTTAAATAAACGTTCCGCAGCTCGACCTGCCACTTATGGTGTGATGTGGCTACTAATTTTAAGTATTTCATACTGTTATTTTCATTTTGAGCTGTTTATTTACCAAATAGATTTACATTTGATTTAGCGATCTGCGGATTCGCCATTCAGTTAATCGATTTCCTAACCAGTTCATGGCGTACAACAGGCTTCCTTTTGTTCGCCAGCCTCTGTTCTGACTAATCGGCACTGTGTGGCCGAGTAAGCGGTAGTCCTGCTCTTGTTTGTTTCCGGTAAAACCCTTAAGTGCTACCCCTGAACGAAGCAGGAAATATGCGTACATTAGTGCTGGTTCTGGATCCAGCGGTGTGAGCGACCGCCCACACAGCTCGACTAGACATTTAAGGTCGGTAGCGCGGTAGCAAATATTCAAATGCTCATAGTACGAATTACCATAAAGAATGACGGGCTTCCCCGCAGCAACTGCCTCGGCGCCAATTGTCGAACCAAAGACCAATACTTTATCAGCGACATCCAGTACTTCGTAGCTGCTGATCGGTGATGTCGCTTCGATATAAAGGCAATTGTTGTAATCTTTGATACGCTCCCAGTTTTTTACCCAAGGGGCACTCACTGATGCCAAATTGGGATGCATACGAATGATGAAAAATACACTTTGATTCGCAGTTTCTTTCAGCAATGCCTCTACAACCTCGTATTGATTAATAGCTGCGCTAAAACTCCATTCGTCACCGATCGATTTAATCTCATCGTCAGAGGAATTAAAGATTGCGACAACAGGCTTATCGTGCGGCAAATTTGGTAAAAGCCCTTTTGACTGTTGAGCAACATATGATTGATCGTTAGTTACATCACCGGCGCGCTTGCGTTCATAAAACGAGTAAGCAACGCTAAACTTTTCATTTGTGTCTGCTGAGTGCCACAATTTTTGCATCATGCGAGTGCGTGCTGAAATTGAATGTGGAAGTGACGCGGTGTATTCTTCTACGCGTTCGTCATTGGCGCCAACCTCTACAGTAATGTAAGGAATTTGGCGGGCATCACAAACACCTATTATGGCGCGATTGATGAAACCCCGACCATTAAAAAGGTATACGGTATCTGGTGCTTTTTGATCGAATATATTATTTAAGGCATCAACAATCATTTTTGAAGAAATGAGTTGGTTCTTGAGTAGCGGAGTGGTGACTCTATTAAGGGTAATCTCTTGATCTCGCGTGCGACTAATATAAGACGAGGCGCATCCCATGCCGACGTTAACATCTCGGTAGCGATAGGTCTGAAGTGACTGCAATTGAGAACTCTCAATCTTGTAGTCTCCGGAAGGAGGTAAGGACACAGCGGTCCTTTCTAGTGCAATTGTGTTAGCTGCCCAGGCCATTCGCTTACGACAATTGACGCATGCGATTTTAGTTCCCCAAGGGTCAACCTCGCAGGCAAGCAGACTGCCATCACAGGCGTAATATTGCACGTCAGCTCCCGCACTCACTTCGCGTTGCGCAATGGCTGCCATCACCTCAAGATGGGGGCTGTAGTAAGCCCAATAGTCAAAAATTGCTACTCTTTTCTTTTGCATTGTTTCCGGCGTATTTTGTTTAGGTAGTCGTATGGGAAAGTTGGTTAAATTGAAGTGATGTAATCGTCCAGGTATGCTTGCGCCGAATGTTCCGCCATAGCGTGGCTTTACTAAGCAATACTGCAAGGGAGCTGAGAAAAAATGACCAAGCTATTGCAGTAGTCCCTAACATCGGACCCATCATTATGGCGGCAAGTAGGAAAACAGTCGTACTGATAATTGTCGCGGTAAGGATGGTGCGGTCTTGTCCCGCTGCATACAGTGCGTAATGAGGTACGTTGGCTAATGCCAATAGAACATTAGCCAGAATTAGCGGTATCGCCAGTGGCCAGGCCTCAAGCACCTCTTGTTTGTCGATAAAATCAAGCACTGGATTTAATGACACCGCGAGCACCGTCGCAATAGCTAAAGCATAAAGCATTACTCGGCGTAAAAAAGCCCGGTACAAGGATTGGAATTGCTGTTCGTCGCCTGCCTGCCAAGCTCGAATTAGGCCGGGATAGTCGTAGACCACGACAGCGGCATCAACCAATGCAACAATGGCCCCAGCTAAACCGGCGTATAAAACATATGGGCCCACGGCAGATAAGTCGACGAAATACTCAACTAAGAAACGGTCAGCTGACGAAGAAAGCTTGAGCATTAACGTTCCGACGAAAAAGATAGCGGAAACTCGTATACCTGTGCGCAAGCGTACCCAGTCTACTGGCACATTTATATTGTCATCGGTCAAGAATGAACGCATGCACCATAGTGACAATACGATGGCCAGAATGCTACTGCATAACCAAAGACTAAAGACCTGATACAACTGCAATGGGGTATTTGGATTAGTCATCCACAATACCGCTAATATCAGCACCCAGAGCCCGCTACGAATAAATAGCGCAATGCTGGATTGCAGTACTTTTCCTGAAATAATCAGAAGGCGGTTTAGCTCCTGTGCCATATGTTCGCTAGCCAGTAGCAGCAATAGCCAAATTAAAGTCTTGCCGCTTATTACACCAGCTACCCAAAATGAGAAAGCGCATGCCGACACGAGGGCGAAGGTCATGGAATAAATTAAGCACTGGTCCCGTAACAGTGGGCGCCAAGTGGACATAGGCCTTGTGACCAGATCTCGCACGTTGTATGTGTAAAAATCGAGTCCTACTACATAAACTAGATAAGTGAGCGCGGCGGCAAATAGACCATAAAAACCGAAGTCTTCTACCCGCATAGATTTTGCCAACAAAACAGCCAATAGAAATCTGCTGCCTAGCGATGCGATGCGCAAACCGAGATTGAACAAGCGTCCGGACATGCGCTATAGCTCTGCGGGTTCTAGCTGTCGGGGGAAACAGCGGGCGGGAATTCCAACCGCAATATGCTGGTCCGGGACATCGTGGAGCACCACTGCATTCGCACCAATTACCGCCCCCGACCCTACGTGGATGTTACCTAGTAACTTTGCTCCTGTGCCAACATACACATGCGAACCTAGGGTCGGTTCACCGCTATTCTGGTCTTTTTGTCCTAAAGTTACGCAGGACTGTAAGGTGACGCGATCGCCCAGCACGCTGCCTGGTCCAACTACAATAGCGCCAAGATGTACCAGGCACAATCCCGGACCTATTCGCGCCTGCGGGTAAATATCAACACCGTATTTGCATCTGGCGCGGTTGTGTAGAATATAAGCCAACACAGGTGACCAAGCATGATAAATATGACTGTAAAAGCGATAGGCCAATACAGCGCGCAAGGGCATATTGAACCAGACTTTGATGGGACGCGTGCGAGTGACGCGAATATCCTCCATCATAAAGTTTAACATTTGCGAAAATGAACTCATAAAAGTGGCTGTACGCCCCACCTTCTAAAAACTACTAGAAAATCAAATTTTGGCATAAGTTAGTTAGTCTACTCAGTCGAAAAATTTTCAAGACGACTTACATATTGATATATTTACTGAGGTTTTGGTTGATGCATCGTTCTTTTGTTCTTTGGCTTCGTGTTGTAATTTGTTTTAAAGATTCTAAGTTTGTTTTATGAAAATGTGACCGCTTGTTGAGTTTTGTAATTATTGGATTTTTTTCTAGAGCCTAATTGTTAATCTTAAAAAAGTTAATCGCATCTCGGTCACATGGTCATCTCTGTTGTGAAAGTGTGTGCTCCGCTAGTGTCCAGTCCCACTCTGTGTCTATATCGAGATTTTCTTTTGGGTTCTCAATTATTAATGGAACAGTATCGCTTCCGATAAAGTTTTCCCGTTGTCTTAGGTAATTTGGACTGGTTAGGTATATGGCCCCATTCAGTACATAAGCTGGGGTGAGATCCTGTGATCTGGTTTGTTCTTTGGTATTTTCCATGAATGGTCGAACATTGTTATCTTCCAAATAGAAACTCCACATTGGATGCGACTCGGCGGGCGAGAATGACACAATGGATCTTTGAGGGTGCTTCTGGAACAACTCGATCGCGCTACGTACGCTGGCGGTGGTGCGGAAGGGCGATGTGGGCTGCAATAGCAGCAGCCCGTCGATGGGGCCTTTCTCTTTCTCGTACCAGTTTAGGGCGTGCATGCACACTGCGATTGATGTTGCTGTGTCGGTTGCCAATTCAGCAGGCCTAAGCCACGGCACGAGTGCACCGGCTGCAACGGCAGCCTCGGCAATGGCGGGGCTGTCAGTTGACACCAGAATATCTACCAGTTCAGGCAAGCCGCGCACAGAGTCAATGGTCCAGGTAATCAGTGGTTTACCTCCCAACTCCCGAATGTTCTTGTTTGGGATGCGTTTGGAGCCGCCCCTGGCAGGAATAAGCGCTAATAGTTTCATGTGGTGCTGCCCGTGCGTTGCGCGGTTTCGTAGTCACTAGGGCGCCCAACATCTAGCCAAGGCTCGTGCATTGGATATGCCACAGTCCGCTGCTTACTGGCCTGCAATCGTTCAAACAGAGTGGGCATATCACAGCTCTCATTGCTGTTAAGAACATTCAAAGATTCAGGTGATAGTACGTAAATACCAGCATTAATGTGGGTACGCGCAATTGGCTTTTCTTCGAAGCCAATGATATCTAACCCTTGAGTTTGTACCACCCCAAAAGGATGCTGCCATTCGTGCGTTCGTACTGCCATAGTCGCTGCCGCCTGATGGCGGATGTGAAAGTCCAGTAGTTCTCCGTAGTTGATGTCTGTAAGTACGTCGCCGTTCGTCACAATAAAGGGCGCTTCTGGTGGTTGAGTCAAAAGACCAAGCGCTCCAGCGGTTCCTAAAGGTGAATTTTCTCGGATGTACTCGATACGTGCGTTCATCTTTGCGCCGTCACCGAAATAGTCTTCGACCATGTGGCCGAGGTAGTGAATAGCGAGAATGAAATGGCTGAATCCATTGGCCATGGCTCGCTCGATGATATGTTCAAGCATAGGTTTATTACCTACTGGAAGCATTGGTTTCGGACAATGTTCTGTATGGGGGCGTAGCCTTGTCCCCTTGCCGCCAGCCATAATTACCATGACGTTGGGTCTTGCCTGCTGAGTGGTGATCTGATCCCAAAGATGTAATCCAGTGACCTGCCGGTTTTCGTCCACCACTGGAATCTGTTGGATCTTGTTCGCCACCATTAACTGAATGATGGTTTCGCGCGCCATATCTGGCGGCACGACAAAGGGATTTCTGTGGATGACCGTGGTGATAGGGCTGCTCATGTCTAGCCCTCGTAGTAGCCCACGGCGAATATCTCCATCGGAAATAGTACCTTCCAACCTACCGTTGCCATCGACGACAAGCACTATTTTGATGGCAACCTTGTCAAGGTTGCTGATAGCTTCTTGAAGCGTTGCGGAGTTGGTAAGTAGCGCATGTCGCCAAGCTTTTATTTCGTGGGTATTCATTGTGGACTCTGATCTTTTTCGTACGGTAGATTATGGAAATGTTTTTTCATCAACTTCTCCAGAGGATGTTTATCAAGCACCTCGATGATCTTTTGAATTGCTCCACCTTGCCCGTAAGGATTTAATGTATTTCTAAGATTTTCCTTAAAGGCGGGGCTATACAGCGTAATGACAGCATCAGTGATCTTCGTTCTGATGGGTTCACAATGGATAACGCTCGAAGCTGCTAATCTTCCTTTCTGCCTGTCCCCTATGTTGACTGTACCTATTCCCATGCTGGGGGCCTCTGCCAAGCCACTCGATGAATTGCCAACCACCCCGTCAACATATTTCATGCAAGACAAGTAGCGGAGTTGTCCAAGCGATGAATACACTCGCGAATTAGAGTGAACAGATACAAAGTCGTCGACCATCTGGGCTAGTTCGCGCCCGCCTGTGTCGGCGTTGGGCATTGTGAAAATCAAGCCAGTGTCTTTTAGTTCGTGCAGTACGTTAAGCAGTTCCTGCATTTGTTGAGCTGAACTACCAGAGTCAAGAGTCGCCGGATGAAAGGTAATTAGCAGGTTGCGGGCTTGAAATTTGAAATCCAGACTCGCTTCTAGTTCCTCTTTGCTCAACAATGTGATGCGTTTAATTGCGTCAATCCCTAACCCGCCAACATTAAATACCCTGTCCGGAGATTCACCGAGCTGAATAACACGTCGCCGGTATTCCTCGGCAGCCACGAAGTGAAGGTGCGACATTTTTGTAATCGAATGGCGAATGGCTTCGTCAAATGCACCTTCAGTTGTCTCGCCGCCGTGAAGATGTGCAATCGGAATTCTGGCGATTAAAGCGGCAGCCGCCGCTGAAAAAATTTCGAAGCGATCACCCAGCAACACGATGATGTCGGGCGTCAGTCGTTCGTAGGCATCAGCAAGGCCAATCAAACCCAAGCCCATGGACTTTGTTACGGCAGCCGCGGTGTCGGCACTCAGCAGCATTTCTACCTTTGCATCTATCTGAAAACCTGCTTCCTCTATTTCGCGATAGGTAAGTCCGAATTCTGGCGCCAGGTGCATGCCTGTGGCAATTATTTGTAGTTGAAGGCCGGGCGAGCTCTGAATGTCTTTCATCAGCCAGCGCAACAAGCCAAACTCTGCACGTGTTCCTGTTACTACGCAGATTTTTCGCGTCATAGCTCTATCAACTCATCAATGCCGAAGTTGCGCGTGGCTGTTCGCCCAATCACCATGTCCCATTGCATTGGGCTAATACCCGTACCAGGCCGTTTCACCGCAAGATTGTCTTCGGTGAGCAATTCGCCAGCTTTAATTTCCCTTGCAGCAACAATAGATTTGCGGGCGATAGGTTTGTTCTTCAACTCACTGGCGCTTGGGCGTTTTATTCCATCTCCTAAAGCAAGTTCTATATTTCGAATTCCATCGATCATCGCCTTTAGTTCATTAGGTTCCAGGCTGGCTTTGTGGTCTGGGCCGGGTAGGTTACGGTCAAGCGTGAAATGTTTTTCGATAATTCGAGCACCCAATGCAACTGCGGCGATTGGTATTTCTATGCCAGGGGTGTGGTCTGAGTAGCCAACTTCAACACCGAGGGCCTGTTTCATATTCACCATCGCGCGTAGGTTTACGTCGGCCATTGGGGTGGGGTACTCGGTGGTGCAGTGAAGCACTGTGATGTTGGATCTAGATGTTCCAGCTTTTTCTATTGCCTCAAGTGCAGCTTCAATTTCACCCAGATTGGCCATGCCAGTCGATAAAATCACTGGCATTCCGAATCGAGTCATGTAGCGAATTAAGGGAAAATTGGTCAATTCTCCAGATGGTATTTTGACTTGGTCGATCCCCAGTTCTCGAAGCATGTCAAAGCTTTCTTCATCGAAGGCGGTAGAGAAAAACCCAATGCCTTGTTTGTTGCATTCGTTGATCAGTATTTCATGGTCGGTACGTGACAATTCGAGCTTGCGAATCATGTCGAACTGACTTTCGGCAGTGCCCGTGGTGGTTTGCTGATAGGCGGCTTTGCTTGCGGTTTTGGTAACCAGTTTGGCAGCCTGAAAAGTTTGAAACTTGACGATGTCTGCGCCGGCCATTTTTGCAGCGGAAATTAGCTGTTTCGCAATTTCCATGTCGCCATTGTGATTAACGCCAGCCTCGGCAATGATGATTGTTTTCATTTTATTTTCTTTGCCGGAACTCCGGCATACGTGGCATTGGGGCCGCAAGATTTGAGGACAACTGACCCGCTGCCAATCACGGTGTTTCGACCAATTCGAAGCTTTTCAGCGTCGGTGCCCTGGTTAATTATTGCGCCTGCACCAACCCACGAACCTTGCTCTATATGTACGTTTCCCGAAATGATACTGCCGGGCGCCAAGTGCACGAATTTTTCTATCGTAACGTCGTGCGCTATAGCAACACTTTGATTGATGATGCAAAAGTCACTAATTTGGATGTTGTTGGTTAGGCGCGCGCCAGCACAAATGATCAGTCCATTCTGTTGATCGACCGCCTGTCGTTGAAGGCGGCCAAAGGTGGCGCTTGGGTGTATGAGATTGCAGAAATGGATTTCTCCTGCGAATCTTTGTGACACTTTCTCGCGGATGGCGTTGTTCCCAATGCCGATAGCAAAAGGAATATTTTTAATTCTGGGTATTTCCTTTTCAAGCACAGCTTCGTCTGAAAACGTCCAGGTGTTTAGTTCGTCTTGATCGCGCGCGATATAAATTGGCTTGTAGCCCATTTCGTATGCAATATCTCCAGCTTCTCTCGCCATTCCGGAAGTACCAAAAATCCCGAACAAATTCATTTTAATTGCTCTGATTCAAAATCACACTACTTGGCAAATTCACAACACGAGCCTCTAACCATTTTGCATTCTCAAGACCATCTGTTAAGCAAGCTTGATACATTGGAAGTCTGTTCATTAATGTCCAAATTGGGCGAGTCATTACTCCGCAATCATTGGTTGTCTTCAGTAATGCATCACGATCTGCTGCACTTTCGCAAATCACTGCGTTTAACCAGTAGTTCGATTTGCAATCCTCGGGTTCTTTAAAAAACTTGAGTTCGCTGTGCTGCAAGAAATTTTCATATTCTTCGGCAAGCTTTCGCTTGGCGTGAACAAAAGTACTTAGCATTTCGAGCTGTGCGCAACCTGTCTCTTATACACATCTCCGAGCCCACGAGACCTCTCTACATC
>OJHK01001548.1_pt1 | contig 10424 bp, 9 predicted proteins | sample 1595161 | NCBI WGS metagenome assembly OJHK01 (sample SAMN05416842, study PRJEB24817) | seawater metagenome | isolation source: Sea water | place: Canada:Atlantic | collected 2013-07 | reverse complement strand
TCTCTATTCGTCGGCAGCGTCAGATGTGTATAAGAGACAGGATAAAGGGTGTGAATCCACCAGCGCCGAAACCAACAGATCCATAGGCACGCTGTAGGCCTGCTCGCTCCTTGCCTTCCATCAGGTTCAGCAAGGCGCTGATGTGCTTGTTGACAGCGTCATCTGTGCTGGCGTGAGCCATTGCATTGGCCGCTGCCATTAGTGATGCGATGGTGGATGTATAGCGCGTCGCCATGTCTGCGACGGATAGGGTTAGAGTGTCATAGGTTTCCCGTCCGCCGGTCGCATCCGCTGCACTGCTGATTGCGGCCTCGACGGCGGCGGTCAGCTTCGGATTGCCATTGCCTGCACGATATCGGGCCAAGTCACTCTGGAGCAGTTGGACGGCCGCATCTGTATCAATGCGCAACTGGGGCAGGGTGTCCTGGAAGCTGGTGCCATTGGAGCCAATATAGCCTGCCGTTTGCCCACGCTCTTTCTGCATTGCATGGACGAGATTGCTGATTGCGGGGGCTAAGCGGGCAATGGAAACGACAGAATCGTATGCGGCGGCGGTTTGGCGCCGTTCGTCCATCAGAATGCCTGCATAGGCAAAGCACGCCGCCAAAGGCAGCGCAATCAGCAGCAGCAATCGTGTCCGGGCGCGCATCCGGGAGAGAGATAATGCCATGGTCAGCGGCTCCAGCAGCAGGCAGACGCTTGCGAATTCTGGTGATTTTAGATGGGCTGGCTTAACGAATGTCTTATTTTCCCAGTGTTTTCTAGCGGCGAAGATATTGGCGGCGGCCCCGGTGTGTGGTTTCTTATGGGCGAAACCCAACAAAGGTCGCATCCATGAAGCTCAAGCTGCATCACATCAACATCGTGTCCCATGACGTGCCGGGCCTCGACGCCTTCTATCGCGATATCCTGGACATGCAGGATGAGCCGACCATGAGCAGCAAGCGCAAGCTGGACGAAGGCTATCCGGGCGATGTCTCGTTCATGACCGATGGCGATATCCAGATGCACCTGGCTGAGAAAGATCTAGAGGTCAATTTCCGCACAGGCTTGCCCGTAAATCCGGTCGAGAAGGGCCATATCGCCTTCCGCACAGATGACCTGGACGGCTTCATGAATCGCCTGGACGACGCCGGCATATCCTACAGCGATTTCGGCGACCGCGCCGTAGCCGGCTGGCGCCAAATCTTCTTCTACGACCCCGTCGGCACAGTCATCGAAGTGCATCAGGTGACGGGGGAGGACGGCTAAAGAGAGTTGGAGCGGGTAGAGAGATCCAAACTGTATATGATATCAATGGTTTGTGGGTAATGTTAATCATATATAACAATTAGTTATTGATATATTTGTTAATATAAGTCTGAATGAGATTTATGCATTCAACGACAAAAGTGTACCAAAATGAGTACCAAATCTACGTATCAGCTCACATCGGAAATGGCCCTGCGTAAATGGAGGCCTGGCGATAACAACACACGCCAGAGCTGCGGCCCGGGCCTCTATGTTCGTGGGTTCAAGTCGGGACGGAAACTGTTCCAATTACGTTACCAAAAAAGTTGGATTGATCTTGGGGATTATGGGCCCGATCTGCCTCTTGCGCATGCGCGTGAGACTGCATTGAAGGCAAAACGGTTGCTAAAGAACGGCGAGGTAACCCGCAAAGAAGTTGCTGCTGCTGCTCTCCGCTCACATTCAGTCGATGCTATCGAGACCGAACTCACTCGAGGAAACGCGGATGTACGCCTGGGCATTCCAACATTTGATATGGCTTATCGAGATTGGTTTGCTCTAGGTGTAAAGGCCAATCGTTGGACCCATAAGGCCTCGATGCGACACGTAATTCGGTCTTATGAAATGCATGCGCAGCAACATATCGGCGATCTGCGGCTTGATCTGATCAAGCGCTCTGAAATCCGAAAATTCATGGAACCTCTTTTCACTACTCGTAGTGACACGGCCGGTAAGCTGCTTGGTTCCATAAATGAAGTCCTTGAGCGGGCATATGATAATGAATTGATCGATCATAACCCCTGCCCAAAGCGTCGAAATTTCATCATTCCCAAGCAGTCGATCAAATCGGCCCCTTCGCTTGAATATACGGGTTTACCGGACCTCTGGAATTGGCTGGGAGAGCGACCATTCCATCAGGCCGTCATAACAGCCATGAAATTGGCGGTGATCAGCGCGCAGAGAGCATCGACAGTGGCGTTGATGCGCTGGGAGCATTATCAGCCTGAAACTGGCATATGGACGGTGCCTGCTAAAAACCCTCAGGAGAGCACAGAAGGCCTCATGAAGTCGGGGCGTACTTTCGCGATGAAGTTGCCAGAGGAACTCCAGCAGACAATCGCAGGCTTACCTCAAGCTTGTGAATACGTCTTCTCGGTCAATGGCCGGAGCCCTATTCATCCCGAGACGCTCAGGCGGAACTTCATGAAGTATGGGGACATCACGACCCATGGCTTCCGCAACACGTTTAAGACGTGGGCGTTACACCAAGATCCGCCAATCGATCGCTTCCTGGTCGATCGATACACCGACCATGCGCTTGAAGGTTTGGACCGCCATTACCGCCGGGATGACATGTTTGCTGAACGGGCTGTTCTGGCCGAGCGATATCTGACGTTTGTGAAAGGGGGGCAAAACTTTGAATGATCATGATGCCCTAGCGTTGGGTCGGATGTATGCACGGCGTGAAGCGCGTTACGGGCACCTGCGCAATGCTACCAGGGAAGAATTGGTAGATTTTATAGTTCAAGAGCTTGAGAAAGCGGATGAATTCAAACCTTTCCTGGACCGGGTTGACCGTGCCGTTAATGTCATTCGCATTGATCTTATGGCTATGAATGGTGATTACATTTTACAGCATGTTGAAGGTGATGATGCCGAGGGCTTTGATGCGGTGATGCATGCTTACGGTATTATCCTGGAACGTGGTGAAGATCTTGGTCCAAATGGGCGAAAAGACCTAGGTAAGCGCCTAATGGGTAAGCTGGTGCGCCCTAAACCGGCACGAGGGCCTAAGATTAATCCAACTCGCGATGGACTGGTTTGCCGCCTGATTTTTGTACTTCGTCGATACATCGACCGCCGCCCGAGCCGCTCTCCCACCTCACCACGCGAGAGCGCAATTGATATAATTGAAGACGCTGCATTCAAAAGCAGAACACCAAACATGTCGTATGAGGCGATTTTGAAGGCCTGGCGCAAGCGCTCTGATTCTTATCGTTAAATATTGGCCAAATTAAAAATCTATTCGGCCAACGACCGCGTATTCGTGCGTCTTTATTGGAAAGGAACCGTGATTAATAGGAGACGGTTCCAATGTCAGCATACCTTACGGATAAACAAGTCGCCGACCGCTACGCCGTAACGAGGCAATGGGTCTGGTTGCAAGTCAAACGTGATTGCACATTTCCGCGCCCGATCAAGTTCACTAACGGCTGCACCCGCTTCGCTTTAGAAGATATCCAGGCTTACGAGGAGATAAAGAAAGGCAGGGCATCGATGCTCTGCCGTAAAGGGAAGCCATTAACGGCTGGAGGTGTGAAATGAGCTCCTCTGATCTGGAACCCAACATCTCCGTAAACGCCCTGACAGTTTCGCCTGATGCAGCGGACGAAGTAACCGCAGCTTTAGCGCAAGAGCAACTACGTGCCGACAAGGTCGCTGCAGTGGCCTTTCTATCCGACCTAGCCCCCGACGCCACCACTTGGACATTTCAGACTTTCGATGACAACGCTGACCGCAAGGCCGGCCATCTGGCACGTACGCTGAACGGATCGCTAGATGAGCACTGGGACGCCCTGTGCAGTGCGTCTGACGCCGGCGCTGGGGTTTTCGTCACCGTGAACGAGACAAATGGCAACGGTCGCAAGGCCGAGGATATCACCAGAGTTAGAGCACTGTTCGTCGACACAGATGGCGCTGAAGTAACTCCTATCAAGAAGCACGAACCCGACATATTAGTCGAATCCAGCCCTGGCAATTTTCACGCCTACTGGCTGACCAACGGAATACCACTTGAGGATTTTCGGGATGCTCAGAAGCGCCTGATTGCCGCCTTTGGCACGGACAAGGGCGTCCATGACTTACCGCGTGTGCTGCGGCTTCCAGGGTTTCCGCACCAGAAAGTGGATAAGAAAAAGGGCCTGAAAGGAACACCATTCCCTGTGTTGTATGAGGTGAGAGGCTCGCCACGCCCACCACCCATAGGCCCCAGGGATGCGGACCAGACGCAGGCGTTATTAGAAGCGATCAACGGCGGCGCATCTGCCCCTCGCGATCTTAAAGTGGCTATTCGGGACTGTACCCCACGGGATGGAGAGACGCCGCCGCCGCTGGGGCTTAGCTCTACCGAGGTCAGCGACATCCTGGCCCTCATACCCGCAGCCGGGTTGGATTATGCCGAGTGGTTCAAGGTCGGCGCTGCCCTCCATCATGAGGGTGCACCGCTTGAGACTTGGCTCGCATGGTCGGAGCCTGATCCGCGTTACAGTCGGTCAGTTTGTGCAGCGAAATGGAAGGACTTCGGCAACTACCGGGGGCAAAGTGCAACAATGCGCTCTGTTATCAAGCTAAGCGGCTGGACCGGTGCCGCTGCACGCGAGGTCGCTGACGATATCCAGAAGCGCCTAGAGACCATCTTCCAGCAACTGATAGATAAGCCTTATGACCCAAAGGGTGATGACATCATGGGCGGCTTGGCTGACAAGTCTTCCACCAAGGAGGACGCTGAGGCACCCCCTGAGGCCGACGCTGAAGCCGAGAAAGCTGAACCCCTGGCTCCTGAGGAGGCGGTAAGGCGCCACGTGGTTAGCGCCACCATAGAAACTAGTTTCTATTGCACGGGAGCAGGTCGGCCGTTCCAATTCCTGAACCGCGAGGGCGATTTGGTCCAGTTTTCTGAGAGGGACGCTTGGCGGTACCTGACCTCGACCTTCGGCAGTCCCTTAAAGGCAGAGCATATCGACCAGTGGGCCGAGCTGGCAGAGCCAAATGTGCGAAAGGACGTTCGCAAGGCCATTGCGGCAGCCGTTCGAGAGCCAATTCTGGATGAAATCAAGCTGTATCGCCAACGCAGCGCCCTGGCATGGCGGGTTGATATATTCGCACAGACACCCTTGTTCGAGTTGCGCGAGTTCGACGTACAGATAACGCTACCGCATCGCCCACTGCCTCAAGGGCCGTTTGAGCAACGCTTCATCGATGACTTCCGAGCACATTGGCCAGAGGTGGACCTGGTGCTGGCGTTCATCGCCGCTGCCCGGTTCGCTGGGGACCGAAAAAAAGCCTTCTTATGGTGGCTGGCGCAGAGTGACTTCGGGAAAGGGCTTTTCATGAGCCAGCTGGCAGCCGCCGGCGTTGTTGCAACGACGTCTATCAAGGAAATCGAAGCCGCAATGGAGGGCAAACCCGTCGCCCTTGCCGCAGACAATTTCAAACGGGCCTTGGTGCTCTGGATCGACGAGTTCAAAGTCGTAAAAAGTGAATTGAAGCAGCTTCAGAACGAAATCACGCTATCGCCCAAGTATGAACTGCGTCAAACGGTGGAAATATTTTCCAAGATATTCACGAGCGCTGAGACCGTGAATTCGCTCGTTGGTTCAAACGGGGTTGAGGGCCAATTCGTGAACCGAATGAGCGTGATCGAAAATGCAGGTTCAATTGACAGTCGACCACTGTTTCAAGCCAACCGCGCCACCTACGCCACGAGCCTCCGGAACTGGATCGCGACAACCTTGAATGCCGCTATCGCTAACTATCAGGACATGGGACGCGATCGGGCGACAAATGTTGCTGATAAGGCCCTAGAGAGCTTTCACGCGGAGTGGGGTATCGGCAAACGCTTCGGAAATCTGGACGACAATATCAAGGCCGTTGCGGATGAGTTTGTCGAATACTTGTGCAGAGATCGTGGCCAGGAGGTTGTAGAGCTAGCCGTAGGTGGTTTTACCGTATCAAGGCCGATGAAAAAATTAGTAGATTGGTTGAGCGTCAATTACGCAGATTCAGAATTCTATACGCTGAAGCGCAAGGCATCAGAGATTTTGGTACTCGCCTGCCATGAAGGAAAGCCCACGCGGCTTCGGAAGTCCGTCGACGGTAAACCGGTGCGCGGGCTGGTGCTCCCGCCTAAATGGGAGCCAACAACATGGAACGTTTAGGACTTCACCAACCAGGCTACTGTTCGGACCTGCGGGTTACATGGGTAACGTCTGGGTTACATCCCCGGTAACATTTAAACCCGGCTGAAACCCGCAGAAACCCTTGCGGTAACGTGGGTAACGTCATTTTTCTTATTATTAACGAGAGAGAAGAGAAAAGAGGAGGAGGAAAAGAGAGGAAAGAGAGCATGTGAAGAGTACGGCAAAACGATGTAACCATGTTACTTGGCGGAATTCCGCCAGTTTTCATGTTACCGGATATGTAACTGATGTTACCGGCGCACACGATTCAGGGAAAATATGTCGGCTATTGAAGTGGCATCCGGAAAGTGACGGCGTTACCAATGGCGCATGTCTTAGAGACTCTAGGATGGCTTGGAGCTGAGTGTCTTCCATAGCTCCATCAAATCAGCTGCTCTCGCCCCTCACGCCGGCCTCACGGGTCCTTCCTGGTCCATTTGCATACGGGTAACGCGCAACGTCGTGAGTTTTGTAGCGACAGAGTTTCAAAGCCCATTTCGTTGCATTTAGATAGGGGACTATCTAATTTACGACTGCCCTTAAGAAGATCCCGTAACTAGGCATCAGCTGCACTTCCGCTCACCCGTTTGGGGCGATTCCGCATGAGGACCCGTTAGCGATCTTGGATATCTTGGGCTTAGTTTAATTGATGCTCAGCGGCTCAACCCAGATTGCCCTGACAATGCCCTGTCACAGGATAAATCCGCCCGGATGTCGGGAACTTGGCGGGCGGATCGCTAAAACTCCCCATTAAGCCGCCAAAACAACGCCCTGATGGTCGCGCATCAATGAATTCCTCGTACTACGGCAAGCAAGGCCCATGGTTGATGCGGATGTCCAGCTGGGCCTTAACATCAGTTCTTGGCAACTGAGGCTGCTCGTCAGATGAACATGTCCCGCAGATTATAGTCCTTCAACAGCGTCTCCCGCGCCGCCTTATTCCAGCGGTTCTGCTCTTCTTCGCCAACCAGCGGCTTGTAGGCGAAAGGTGCTTCTTCAGGGAAGCGTTGTTGCCGAGCGTCGATACCAAGTTGGATGATGCGGCTTCGCTCATGAATGCGGTCGGCGGTGTAAATTACCTCCTCACCCGTCAATTTTCGGGTAGCCACGTTCAGGACACGGCTACGCGGGAAGAACCCTGCGTTCAGCGTTACCCGGCGCTCAGTTGATGTATTGGCGAAGGAGCCGTGGGCAAGCTGGCGGTTCATAATAACTGCGTCGCCAGCAGAACACATCATCGGCACGGCACCATCCAGTTGGTCAGACCCGCTTGCCGCGGCCAGCGCCTTGAAATCCACCTTGCCTAGCTTGTGCGTGCCGGGCAGCGCCCAGACACAGTTCGCCGGCGTGCTGTCATACAGCTGGGTCATAAAATTAAACCCGTGCGCACCTTCGTTCCAGTCCTTGGCGTCCCAGTGGGTGGTGCCGTCTTGGTGCCAAGCAACGGCTGGGCCGAGGCCAGGCTCTTTGATGAAGGTAACTTCGTTGTACGGCACGAAATCTAGCCCGAGGATTGCCTCTGCAACCGCCAGCAATCCAGGATGGCCGTAAAGGCGCAGGCTCGCGTCCATCAGCTGGAGATTACCGTCCAGCAAATTGACCGTCCATTCCGGGGCGTCGGAGGACGCCGTCGGACCCTGCATCGCAATCGGGTGGCGGCCATTGTTCAGGTCGGTTCCGCCATATGGATCGCTGAGCGGCTTCGCATAGCGGTAAGGCGGCTTGGCGTATTCACCGCCAAACGCGCTGGGGTTGCCGGGACTGCTGTTCGGATCCGGGCGCGCTGGTGCGGCTGCAAGCGTCTCCTCCACATCTTGCCGCAGGTCAGCCAGTTCTGCTGCACCAACCACGCCTTCGAACACATAGAAGCCGCAGCGCCAGTAGGCCTCCACAATGGTCGGATGCAGCTTACATTCAGCGTCCAGCTGGATTGGCCCGCGATTGCCGAGCGCCATCGCCCGCTGGGCACCATCGTCAATGTAGCCAGCCATCTTGGCGGCATGCTCGGCTGGGGTCATATCAATTGCTGGCGTCGTATCTGGCTGGGCGTGCATGGCGAGCGGTCCTCTGTCAGGCAGTTTGTCTTTATCTGATGTTCATCGTACCGCTGACCTTGGGATAATGTCGAATGCGAAATAGAATGGTAGCATAACAGAATATTATGGAGTCACTTCGATGGCCCTCCGGCTCAACCTTCGTCAGATCGAAGCGTTCCGTTCCGTCTACCAGACCGGTAGCATGACCGTTGGGGGAGAGTTGATGGGCGTCAGCCAGCCCGCGATCAGTCGACTGATCCGCGACCTGGAGGCAGAAATTGGCTTCCCGTTGTTCGAACGCACCCGCGGCGGCCTGACGCCAACCGCTGACGCGGCCGAGTTCTACCGCGAGGTTCAGCGGAGCTTCCACGGCCTGGACAGACTGGGGCATGTGGCGCGGGAACTGCAGCAGCGCCGGGTGGGTGACCTTCGGATTGCATCGACGGTCGCCATGTCCTTCTACTTGTTGCCGCGTGTCATTGGTCGATTTCGGCAGGACTGGCCAGACGTGAAGTTGGCGCTGCATTCCTGCCCTTCGCCGGAGGTGCTTGAATGCGTGGGGACGCAGCAATATGACGTCGGCGTCGCCGTAACGCCCTCTGACGCCCCCGGCGTTACTGCGATTGACCTTCCGGCGCTGGACACAGTTTGCGTGTTGGCCGAAGACCACCCCCTTGCCGCCAAGAGCGTAATCCGCCCGCGTGATCTCGACGGTGAGCCATTGCTTATCATATCCGAATACAGCATCACGCAACGTCAGATCTTGCAAAGCCTTGAGGATGTGGGCATCCGGCAGAACATCATCATGGAGGCGACAAACTCAGCGCCGATCTGCGATCTGATTAGCCAAAAGGCGGGTCTCTCAATTCTAGAGCCGGTGACCGCCCGCGCTTTCGCCGGTCGTGGCATCGTAATCCGTCCATATGAGCCAGCGATCCCGCTTAAAATGAAATTTGTTCACGCGGCTAACCGCCCGTTGTCAGACAGAGGACGGGCGTTCTGCGCGCTGGTGCAGGAGGAAATGGAAACGTTCCGGGCGAAAAAGCTATAGCCGCGACCTGATACAGGACCGGTGACTGCGGTTGCCCAATCCTGGGGCATCTCAGCGATTGGGAGTTTCCATCAAATTTCGATGCTACATTGAACCCCGTGGTAGATCCTGGGCCCAGGTCAACCCCATCTTTGTTCCTTCGTCACTACGACGAGACCCAATCTCTCCTTAAATCACAACCTCAAATCTGGGCCATAGGTGCTGATGGGGAACAGGGTGGAGTTTACGCCCGTCGGAAAGTTAGTGCTGACGACTAACAATAGACCCGAAATTCGTGGCTCCGATGATGGTATCTGGCAACGCATTAGGGAAGTTCCGTTCAACCGGCAATTCAAGGAGGCCGAGCAAGACAGGGGCTTGATGTCTGCATTGCGGGAAGAACTGTCCGGTATTCTAAACTGGGCCATTGAGGGGTGCCGCTTATGGCAAGCTGAACGCCTTGATGCGCCGGCGTCTGTGGCTGCCAGCATCACTGCCTACCGCAGTGATATGGATTCAGTGACCGAGTTTGTTGAGGAAGAGTGCAACAAAGACCCATCAATGCGGTCCTCCGTAGCCAATCTCTATGAGCGCTATTCTACTTGGTGCAAGGCCCAGAGCAAACACCCCCGCACAAAGACGCAGTTTGGTGTTGCTTTGAAGGAGCACGGCTACAAGCAAGTCCGTGACAACAACGGTCGTTATTGGGAAGGGTTATCGACTTTCATATTTACGTAGCCCTAACCAACGAGGCGTCAGGGCAGTGATATCCGGCTGCCCTGCCTGCCTTCCGTGACAAGAGTGACAAGAGTGACAAGAGTGACAAGAGTGACAAGCTTTCCCAAAACTTTTGCAAATCACTCTTATGGGGACTTTTCAGATTCCTTGTCACTCTTGTCACTTTTGTCACTAAACGAAGGAATTAATAAAGCTAACCAACCCCTTCGTTATGACGACGACCATTCAACCAGCCGCAAGCTCGGGTATTCCAATAATCCGGTTGTTTGGTGAAAAGGGGCACGGATAGTGGTTACCAACCCCCAACACCCACCCATGTAACCGGCCAACAATATGTACCCGTGAGGGGTGGGGGGCCCCTACGTACCCCCATCAGTGCTGCCTGATCACATAAAAAGAGCGACCGCACGTGTTGGTCTAATTATCTAACCA
>OJHK01001547.1_pt1 | contig 10427 bp, 11 predicted proteins | sample 1595161 | NCBI WGS metagenome assembly OJHK01 (sample SAMN05416842, study PRJEB24817) | seawater metagenome | isolation source: Sea water | place: Canada:Atlantic | collected 2013-07 | reverse complement strand
CTGTTCAGTGTTCATCACAAACGGGCCGTATTGCGCAATCGGCTCATTCAGTGGCTTGCCCGCAATCAGCAGGGCCTTGGCATCGGCACTGGCTTCTATCACCACGCCATCGCCTTCGTTCTTCAAAATCGCCATGCGTTTGTCGCCCACCACTTGGCTGCCCACCTTCACTTCGCCTCGGTAAACAAACACCACCGCATTGTGTTGCGCAGGCAGTTCTTGTACAAAACGCGAACCCGCAGGCAAGTGCAAATCAAGATACAAAGGCTGCGTGCCCTCGCGGCTTACCGCACCTTCCACGCCATGGCTGTTGCCTGCAATCACGGTTACTGCAACACCATCGGCGGTTTTAAACTGGGGCAGGTCGTTGTTCTTGAAATCGCGATACCAAGGCGCGCACATTTTGTCTTTCGCGGGTAGGTTCAACCACAGTTGAAAGCCTTCCATCACGCCTTCTTCCTGTTGGGGAATTTCACTGTGAAACACACCGCGCCCGGCCGTCATCCACTGCACGCCGCCGTTTTCCAGCAAGCCTTTGTTGCCCTTGCTGTCCTCGTGCAACATGCGCCCGGCAATCATGTAAGTGATGGTTTCAAACCCACGGTGCGGGTGGTTCGGAAAGCCCGCAATGTAATCGTTCGGGTTGTCGCTGCCAAAGTTGTCCAGCATCAGAAATGGGTCTAGCCTGCGCTGCAGGTTTTGCGTAATCACGCGGGTCAGCTTCACGCCAGCACCATCGCTGGTGGCTTGGCCCACCACAATGTGTTCCACGGTGCGCGGCTGTTGTACAGAAACTGGTTTTGGCGCGTTCATAAATACCTCTCAATGAACTGATGAATACTTCGATTTTACCGCACACCACAAGGTGCGGAAGGCCTTGTGGAACAAACACTTCCAGCAAAAGAACCTGGTTTCATATTGCACTGCAAAATAATTTATGCAATTGAATCAATGGTTTGCTGTGTTTCTAAAAACAAACGATCGTTTGAAATTTAGAGTGTTTTTCTAACGTTTACAGTTGTTAATGACGAAAATGATTGATACATTGAGCAATGTAATCGTTAGTACCAAAGTATAAAAATAGCTGCAACCAAAGGAGTACACCATGAAAGTCATTCCAGTGCGCCGTGACGTCAAAATCAACCTCGACGAGTCCCGCATCAACAACTGGCACGAAGCCGGTGAGCACGTCACCCATTTCTTCAACGCACTGTCGGTGCTGTTCCCCGCAGGCGAGCGTTTGTTCATGGACTCCGTGCGCGCCTACAAAGACCAGGTGACCGACCCCGAACTGAAACAAGCCATCACCGCATTCATCGGCCAGGAAGCGCTGCACAGCCGCGAGCACGAGGAATACAACGAGATGATGGATCGCAGTGGTGTGCCCGCTTTGAAGCTGGACAAAATGCTGTGGAAACTGCTGGGTGGTTTGCAAAAAGGACTCGGCAAAAAATTATCCTTGGCCGGCACCATTGCGCTGGAACATTACACCGCCATCATGGCCGACGCTGTGTTGAAAGATCCAAAAGTTACTGGCGAGAAATCGGACGAAGGTTTCAAGCAAATGTGGCAGTGGCACGCGTACGAAGAAACCGAGCACAAAGCAGTGGCCTACGACGTGTGGAACACCGTGATTCCCGACAACGTTTACAACCGCTTCATTCGCCGCTTTGGCATGGTGCTGGCCACCGTCATTTTCTGGCCCGTCATTATGTACTTCCACGCACGTTTGGTATTCGCCGACCCCAACACCAAGGGCAAGCACCTGCAAGGCTACAAAGCCGTGGCCAAAATGTTGCTGGGCAAGGAAGGCATTTTCCGCAACGCCATGAGCGACTTCTTCGACTACTTCCGTGCAGACTTCCACCCCTGGGACCATGACAACAGCCACTTCATGAAAGAGATCGACGCTTTCGTGGAGAAGGTTAACCAAGCCATGCGCAACCCCAACCCTGAAGTGAAAAAAGCAGTGCGTGCACGCATGAGCAAAGCAGTGACCAAGGCACCAGTGGCCGCATAAAAAACAGCAAATTCTTTTTCTTGAAAGCCGGACCATTCGTAGCGGGGTGGTCCGGTTTTTTTATTTCCGCGTATTTTTTGATTCGGTTTGACTGCCCTTCAAATGAGGGGTGGTGTTTTTTGCTGTGTGGCTGATAACAAGTCTGGGTGCGGGTTTTGGTGATTGATTATTTATTGAGCAGTTGGGTGGGGTAAGAGAAATGCTTGATGTTGGTGCAGGATTATTTTACTTTTTATTACGATTCAATTTAGTTTGTGCAGTAAGTGTGGGCTTCAGCATTGGCCGGCGGTAGCTATGGTGGTTTGCCATCGTAATTAGTCAGCTGGGCGCAGCGACTTTTGGGTTTTGGGTATACAGCACACAAAGTAGCCTTTGCTTCTTAATAGCCAAGCTGAGCAAGGGGTTCACTTGGTTGACAAGTTTTCTGGGGTGATGTTCGGATAAATGAATATTCCCGTTATGGTTCTATACAAATAGTTAGGTAAGGAGAAACATGGAACTCGCAGTAAAGATAGTTGGGATACTAGCTAGCTTATTTGCCCTGTACAAAGTCATCATTGAGGTGGTAGTTTTTCGTTCCAACAAAAGGCGAGATGAGTTCGAATTTTCTAAAAAGTTTATCAGTGATTTGGACAACGAGAACGTACACAGACTCACCCTTGAAAAGGGATTCTTGGCGCTTACGGGAAAAATTTATCCGGTCGAGGAAATGAAGCTACTCCTGAGCAGTACAGACCCTAGCTCATCAATAAACGAAAGGTCTGATGCCGGAGGATTTGTGGAATACAAGCCACATGAAAATCACTACGAATGGAAAGGTCGGCTCAAGAGTAGACTTGCCCAAAAGCACAGAGAAAAATGGTACTACTTTTGGTATTCCATAACTGCGTTTTTGGGGCTTATCCCTGTGTACCTCAAAGGGATTTCGGCCTTAAGTGAGTTGCCCTTGGTTGTTTTTTCAGGTTCGTTCCTCTTGATTGCTATCATGTGCCTAGTTGCCGCTGAGAACTTTAAAGCTGCAAAGAAGTTTATGGGGAAATTTGGAGCGGATAACTGACTATCAGTTTCAGGTCTTTTCGGGCGTCATAACCCTCTACCGGACATCCTTTCTCCGCTTCGCAGCGTGAAGGTCGCCGTTGAATAAACGTGTTACGCCAGCGAGAACAGGGCGTCGTCGATGGCGTATCGATGCTAAGGGGAGATTGAACCAATGACAGTTAAAACCGCTGACAAATACTCCGCTGGCGAGCAAGGCTTGGGATATATCTATCAAGCACGTCTCGCCTTGCTACAACTGCTTCAATTGCCGGAGGATACTGCTATCTTCCTAGAAAAGGACGACGACCTCGACTTTATCCAAGGCGACGGTAGCAAGTCCCTGGCCTCACTCAAACACAAGGCGGTTGGCGATAGGTTGACCGACCTGTCGACCGATTTTTGGAAGTCCGTCAACATCTGGCTGGTGCGGTACAAGACAGATGGACGCGCTGCATCGAATTTGCGGTTTTTCTTGTTCACCACTGGGACTGTGTCCACCGGCTCGTTCCTTGCCCGTCTTCTCCCTGATCAGCCTGTAGCCTCACATGATGCGCCAACGCTCACCGAACTGGCCAATGCGGCGCTTGTCGAATCGACATCGAAACTCATCGCACCGATAGCCACAGCGTTCAACGAACTAACTGACCCCGAGAAGCAGGATTTTCTCGGACGAATCTTGATCCTCGATGGCAGCCCACGCATAGGCGACATCCCGGCGCTCATCAGAGACAAGCATATGCGGCCCATCCGGCGCGAGCACCGTGAGTTTGTCTTCGAGCGGCTTGAGGGCTGGTGGAACGATGCCGTGATCAAGCATTTGACCGGCGCTGAGCCGGAAGGGATCTTCGGTTACGAAGTGTCGGACAAGCTCTCAAACTTCGCCGAGGAATACAAGGCGGACAACCTGCCTATCACCTTCCGCGGGAAGCAGCCCGCCGACGAGATTGACACTGATACAGACCCGCGCCTTTTCGTGGCGCAACTGCGCGAGATCGGTATTTCCTCCAATCGGATCAGGAGCGCAATTCTGGACTATTACCGAGCGTTCGAACAACGATCGGCGTGGGTGCGGGAGAACCTGCTTGTGTTGGGAGAGGTCGAGCAGTACGAAGATCGCCTAACCGATGAGTGGGGCCGCTACAAGGATGTCGCTTTCGAGAAGCTAAAGGACGACAGCGCAGAAGAGGCGCTGCGAGAAGCCGGCGCGACCCTCTACAACTGGGCGGAATTTGAGACTGGGAAGATCGAATCTTTACGCATTCGCGCGCGGGTTACGGAGCCCTATGTCCTTCGTGGCAGCTTCCATATCCTGGCGGACTCCACCCCCGAACCCAAGGTCTACTGGCATCCCAGATTCCTCGACCGCCTTGGCAAGGTCCTAGGGGTGCCCTCGTGAAGCAATGGGATCAGCGCCCCTTTGAAATTCGGAACCTGTTTAACCCTGCATTCTGCGGCTTAGTCTTGTTCCGCGCCCTGCATGGCTACGAAGAAGAGGACGCTCGTGGCATGCCATTCTCGCTGTCGCTGCTTGTGCTGCCCCTGTGCCTGCATAAGGATTCACGCGAGGTGATTGCCGGTAGTCCACGCAGCTACCTGCTCAAAACCGCAGAGAAGAACCAGCAAATCATGGTGGGCCTCGCCGACCGGGTTACGCAGATGCTGCCGTATGCCTTCGAGGGGTTCTGTCTGCTAATGGAACTGGGCTGCGTCGCCGTCACGGACGACGGTCGCATTCAAACCGTACCCAAGAAGGTCCGCAAGAGTGTCGATGGAACCGCCGAAACCGTGGTCTGCCAGAAAGTGGCGCGGATCGTCGGAAAGGAATTTGCACGCATCGCCGACCGGGCGACTGTTTATACGACTTTCGGGATTCGACCATGAAGATCAGATCCATCCACATCTACAGCCATGACGGTCAGCGCCGTGACCTTCTGTTCAAGGTAGACGGACTCAACGTCATTACCGGCCGCTCCTCCACCGGCAAGTCTGCGCTCTCCGAGATCATCGAATACTGCATGGGACGCTCGTCGTTCAACGTCCCGGAAGGCATCATCCGTGACAAAGTGTTTTGGTTCGCCGTTATCTATCAGTTCGAGAAAGAACAGGTGCTGATTGCCAAGCCGACCCCGCCCGGCGGTGGAGCTAGTTGCAGCACGGCAATGTTGCGAAGAGGAGCCCAATTGCAGGTGCCCGAGTTTAAGCATCTGGCGGTCAACACCGACGATGACAGCATTGTCGACCTGCTATCGCGCTTGCTTGGAATTCCCGAGAATCGCACCGAAGTGGCGCTTGATAACAGCCGAGATAGCTACGACGCGAACGTCAAGCACACGTTCTACTACCTCTTTCAAAAGCAGGGGCTGGTCGCCAATAAGGATCAACTTTTCTATCGTCAGAACGAGCAGTTTCAACCGCAGGCGATTCGCGATACGTTGCCAATCTTGCTTGGTGTCTCCTCCCACGATCGCTACGAACTAGAATTGAAGCTGCGCTTAGCGCAGCGCGATCTGAGGATCAGCAACAAGAAGCTGGAGCAGGCGCGCGATGCCGTCGACACGTCGCATGAACAGGCTATCGGCCTCTACTCGGAAGCCAAGACGGTCGGGGTCATCGGTAACACCGACGAGAACCTGAATGTCGACGTGATCATCGACGCATTGAGGGTGGCGCTGTCGTGGAAGCCCGAAACAGTAACAGACGACGACGGCAGCCGGGTTTCGTTTCTGGAAGATGAGCTGGCCAACCTGCGTCAGGATCGCCGTGATACGCAGGCCCGGATTGACGCGGCACGACAGTTTGCCAAGCGGGCGGGCGGCTACGAAAACGAGGCCGCCGAACAGATAGACCGGCTGGCCTCAATCAAGGCACTGCCGAAGAACCCCGACAGCGGCGAATGGCAATGGCCGTTCAGCGAGCAAAACTTGGCGATGGATTCCCCTGTCGCCGTCGTCCTGCTCAATGAATTGGAATCGCTCGACAAGGAGTTGCGCATTGCCACAGGCCAGCGCCCCAAGCTCGAAGCCTACATTGCCGAACTGACCAGCAAAGCGGATGGGATCGTGCGCGATATCAAGCAGAAGGAAGCGGAGTTATCCGCGGCGATCTCGGCCAACGAGGTCATCGCCCAGATGGGCACCCGCAACAACGCGGCCGCGCGCGTGGTCGGCCGTATCAGCCTGTTCCTGGAAACGCTCCTCCCGAATGAGGATCTTGTTAAACTGGAAGCTGAGAATCGCCGTCTCAGCAACAAAGTCAAGCTGCTTGAGGAGCAGATCGGTGCTGACGACAGCGGTGAACGCCTTACCTCCATACTCAACAACATCTCAGCACAGGTGTCGCGATACATCCAAAAGTTCAACGCCGAATTTGGTCCTTACCCCGCGCGGCTCAACCTGCAGCAATTGACAATAATCTTTGATCGACCCGAGCGTCCTGTGCCGATGGGTAGGACCGGTGGGGGTGAGAACCATCTGGCCTACCATCTGTCAGCACTGCTAGCCTTGCATCTATTCGCGGCACAGAACAACCGTCCGATTCCGCGCTTCCTGTTGATTGACCAACCAACCCAGGTTTACTTCCCTTCTGAGCAGGTATACAGGGATGCTGATGGTTCTGTGCAGAAGACGGAATCCGATGCCGACCTTGATGCTGTGCGCAGGCTGTTCGAATTGTTGCTGAAGTTTACGCACGACGATGTTCCAGGCTTCCAGCTGATCGTCACTGAGCATGCGAACCTTCGCGATCAGTGGTTCCAAGAGGCGCTGGTCGAGATACCTTGGACTAAACCGCCCGCGCTTGTTCCCGAGGATTGGCCAAGCCAGTGATCGCATTTTTCGCGTGCGACGGCACAACAACCGGTTGCAGCGGACTTACCGCTGCGCGGCCCGCCTCTGAACCGGGGCGTTACCCCGCACAGGAGAAACCGTCGTGAGCTTTGCGACATATGAGAAGCTTGATGTGGCCTGCGAACAGCTGGAGGTCGCGCTCCGGCTGTTCTTCGAAGGCAAGGAGTACTTCGCAGTGATCACCCTGGCCGGAGCAGCAGAGGAGTTGCTGGGCGCGTATGTCAAGGCAAAGGGCGGAACGACCTCACTTGAGGAATTAGTTAAGGGAGCGGTCCGCATTTCCTCCGCACTTTCCGGTGCCCCGTCGAAGCCGAAGGACATCTTCAAGATCGCCAACTACCCGCGGAACGCATCGAAGCACATGGACGATGCGACTGACGCCCAACTAAGGATCTACCTGAAGCGAGATGCGACCGATCTACTGGACCGTGCCGTGGACAACTACTATCGCCTCATGGAGCACCATGACTTGCCCGAGACGGCGCTTGTCGGTCAGTTCAACCGCTACCGAGTATCGGGTGATGCGTCATAACAGGTCGTTCGACACGGACATCCTATCGGCGGGCTTTGCCCGCCTACTGTCCGCCCGTCACGCCCAACGTTGGGCGCCAATGGAGACATAAGCTAATGAAGAAAACACAAGTCGTATTCGGTGGTGTAGCTTTGCTGTTGATTGGTGCTATTGGTCTATGGGCTACATATTCGGTACTTCAATGGTTTCAGTCTCTAAATGCCAGTGTAGCAGCAGCGCTCACGACCGCTTCGATAGGTTTGATCGGCTTGTGGTACGCACAATGGCAGTCTAAATCGCGAGATATTGCTGAGAGTCATCGAGCCAGCAAGATTGAGGTTTATAAAGTCTTCTTCGATCTTGTGGAAAAGTTTCAAACAAATGAAGTAGGCGAAATCAACGATGAAAATATTCCCGAATGGCTAAAGACTGATTTTCAGAAACTTAATCGTGGCCTATTGCTGTGGGCTTCTCCCGGAGTAATAACGGCGTACCTCAATTTTCGAACTGTCGCAAGTAGTGGCGGCAATATACTCAGCGCTGTGGATGCCATGTATCGAGAGATACGAAAAGATTTGGGTAACAGCAACTATCAACTAAAGCCAGGCGATTTAATACGAATTGGCTTGAAAGATCCAAATGAACTCAAGTAATTCGTTAACACCACCGCCCAACAAGCTCTTCGAGTGGGATGCTTCAACATCACGCTTCGCCGCCTGCTCGCGCACCCCTCAAGCTTAACGTTGGTAAATACATGGAAGTAGTCATCCAAGAAGAAGCAACTGGTTGCGGCATTGCCGCATGTGCTGCGCTTGCTGGTCTCAGCGATGCCGAGACCAAAAAGAGGGCTAGCGCTTTGGGTATTCATGCTTCTGACGCTTCGCTTTGGTCGGACACTGAATATGTCCGGAAGCTCTTGAGGCATTGTGGCGTCTCACTCGAAGAGGAGAAACCGCATGTCGCTCTACAGAATACTGACAAACATCTGCTCTGACCGTCTAGGCGAAAGCAAAGACTTCTATGTGTCACTTCTTGGGTTTGAAGTGAAGTACGACAGTGACTGGTACGTTCAGTTGTGTAGCCCTTCGAATCGCGAACTTGAGTTCGGCATCATTTCGCGTACCAGTGGGCTTGTACCTGCTCAGTATCAGAAAGCACCTACCGGCATGTACGTCACATTTGTTGTCCAAGATGTGGACGCGGTCTATTCCAAGGCGGTTTCGCTAGGCTTGACGATTATTCAAGAGCCCAAAAATGAGTTTTATGGTCAGCGTCGCTTTCTAACGGTCGATCCAAACGGTTGTCTCATCGATATTTGCAGTCCATCGAGCGAGGCTGACAATTGAGAGGTTTAGCATCAGGTCGCCATAAACTGAATCCTTCCATCGAATGGTGCTTTACAGGGCTAGCGTCCTCTATCAACCCTCATGTCAAAAGTTACTTAAAGGGAATCGCTTGATCACTATTCGAAAAGGATCGGTTGCAGATGCGCCAAGAGTAAGTGAACTACTTGTCTCGCTATCCGAAGAATTCATCTTGGCTGATTTTTCTGAGGATGGTCGTAGCTACTTCTTGAGTGAGCTTGCACCAGAGAAGATGGCAGAGCGATTGTCGGGAGATTTTCAGTTTCTGCTTGCTGAAGACAGTGGCGTTTTGGTTGGGGTGGCTGCCACTTATGCCAATACGCACCTGTACTACTTGTTTGTTTCCAGGTCCCACCAAAGGCGTGGATTGGCAAAACGGCTGTGGACTCAAGTAAAGGAAAATAACTGCGTGGCAGGTACAAGTATCGTGTTCACGGTGAACGCTTCAAACTACGCAATTCAAGCCTATCAGCACCTCGGCTTTGTTCTCGAAGGCGAAGCACAGCAAGTAAAAGGCGTGATCTTCAACCCAATGCAGTGTCGGGTATTTGGCTAGCGATTTGGTCTGGCTACTGCGGCTGACATTATTGATCGCCGAGAAAATATAGCGCGAAGGTCTGCCCATCAAGTTAGAGAAGCTGCATACATCAGCTTGAGCTGACAATCAATTATTAAAGTCTGGTTGGTTGAAAGAATAAAATCTGAGACTGCGAACAATATACTGAATGATGACTCCGGAAGCAGTGCCCATTAGCAGAGCGTCATATGCCAGAAATAATGAAGTCCAGCGCTGCAATTATTTCTGATCGATACTGAGAAAGGTTGCACACTTCTTTTCCAAGAGACCTCCTCTCGATTCCTGCAATTTGTTGTGTAAGCCCAATGAAGCTTTTCCCTTTAATTTCCAGAGTTGCACATAACTTTGTAATTGCTGCTTTGCCCACAAGGTTGGTGGCGCAAAGCGGAATAACGACTGTTGTTAGTAAGTTCATGCGCAGTAAAAACCACACTGGCCTGGCCCTTAGGTGTTGCGGACTCTATTTTTATGTTTGATGCTCCAAAATCCGAAATGTTTGATGCGTCTGACCACTTGGCCGACGAGCTAATCGCGCTGATTGATTTGCCGCTCTTCGACGACTCGATGCGTATACGAACCAGCGATGTTGCTTGTTCTCTCTCCCTGGAGCATTGGGCCTCAGTCAGGGTACTACTTCGCTCGGGCTTACTCTCATCCGCCACTGTCGTTCATCGTGCCCAGTTTGAGGCGCTTGCTCGTTCCATCTGGTTGTTATACGCCGCGTCTGATATTCATCTTTCCAAACTGACAGCTACCTTGTCCTCAGAGTCCGAGCAGGCTGCGAAAAACATGCCTCAAATAGCAGAAATGATGCAAGCTTTGGCAAATAGCGGCCCACAGCAAGCATACGATGCGTTGTGTCGCTTCAAAGACATCTCCTGGAAGGCGCTCAATTCGTACGTACATGCGGGAATCCATCCTATTCGGCGGCACAACGAAGGGTACCCCCTTCAGTTGCTGCACAATGTTTTACGAAACGCAAACGGCTTAGCGGTCTTCGCTGGAATGCAAGCAGCTGTCCTTTCTGGGCAGCAGTCGCTACAGCGCAGCATTTTAGCGTTGGCTGCAAAGC
>OJHK01001544.1_pt1 | contig 10437 bp, 9 predicted proteins | sample 1595161 | NCBI WGS metagenome assembly OJHK01 (sample SAMN05416842, study PRJEB24817) | seawater metagenome | isolation source: Sea water | place: Canada:Atlantic | collected 2013-07 | reverse complement strand
ACGAGATGTAGAGAGGTCTCGTGGGCTCGGAGATGTGTATAAGAGACAGAACCAAAACAGTGCCAAGGTGGTTTTAACTCGGCTGTCAAAACGCTGCTCTAGGTATTGAGGCATGGTGTAAATACCGTTTTTGAGAAAGATTGGCAGTAAGTATTTGCCCACAAGAATAAGCGTAATCGCCGCCATCCATTCGTACGATGCGATACCAAGGCCTAAAGCGAAACCTGAGCCTGACATACCAATAATTTGCTCTGCAGAAATATTCGCCGCAATGAGTGACGCACCAATCGCCCACCAAGGCAATGACTTACTCGCCAAAAAGTAATCTTGGGTGCTACGGTTATGGGATTTTTCTTCGCGAGAGATCCATAGTGCGAGCGCAAGTAGGCCCACGGCATAGACGATAAACACCACCAAATCGATGGGGTCGAGTGAATAGCGCATTTATTATTATCCTTGTTTTTATTAGCCGATATTTGACTGTTTGCTTTTGCAAAGAACAAACCCAACAGACTTTTTCTTTTGGCTTAGCTTATTTTTCTCTTCAGCTTTGTTGCTCTAGTCAGCCATGATGAAAAACCATACAGCAACTATTAAGTAACGCCAATTAAAATGAAATCGGTTCACCTTATATTGAAATATAACGCCTAACTCCTCCAACAACAAACTCTGCAACACTCATGGAGCAATTCAATAGACCTAGAGCAATGAATTTGCTAGTAACACGAGCTTAAGAGGGCTGTGCAAAACGCGCTTTTTGCTTTGCCTATCAACTTCATTTTTTACACTTGCTTTTAGCGCACCTATAAGGCTAATCCGTATTAATAAGTGACCGTCTCAGAATGCATCCAGCCGTTATTTTTTAAGGTGGTGCTATGAAGGGATGGCTATTCCCTGTCAAATCGAGCGGACCCTTTCAAAACGAGAGAATCCTGTCAAATAGAGAGTCCTGAGCAAAAGCCGCTGGTACATTCCTTTAAGGCGAGTTTTACATTCTCGCCGAATGCTCATTTATTAAGGTGTAATGGTACAAAAAGAGCCGCAAAAAGCGGCTCATTTCACTGATAGTAACGAGATCAATATAGGTTAGAGTTCCCGCAGCCAAATATTTCGGAAGCTGACTAAATTGCCATGATCTTGCAACTGCAAAGGAGCACAACCGTGAGCCTCGTAGCTAGGTGCCCCTATCCACTCTGTTTTACCTTGAATTTCTGTATGATTTTGTACTACCACGCCATTGTGCATTACCGTTATGTAGCCCGGCGTCTTAAGCTGTTCGCCATCGAAACGCGGAGCGCTATAGATAATGTCGTAATATTGCCACTCGCCTGCGGGGCGCATTGCATTTACAAGTGGGATTGTTTGCTTATATACACTGCCCGCTTGCCCATTTGAATAGGTAGGGTTTTCATAAGAATCAAGCACTTGCACTTCATATCGTTGCTGAAAGAAGATACCGCTGTTATTACGTTGCTGACCGCGCATTCCTTCGACTTGAGTCGGTGTACGCCATTCCATATGCAGCTGTACATCGCAGAAGTTTTGCTTTGTTTTAATATCACCTGCCCCGGGTTTAACCGTCAGCACATCGCCACTGATAGTCCAAGGTGCTTCTCCTCCTTTCAGCCCTTCCCAGGCGCTTAAATCATCTCCGCTAAAAAGAATCACTGCATCTGAAGGCGCTTTGCCGATAGGCGTCGCTACGCTTTTCGGCACTGGCTCCCATACTTCGGTCTTTTGGGCCTGTGCTTCACGTTCAGCTTGGCTTTGTTCGGCACTTGCAGTATGGCTAAGCAGCGCACCACCAGCCAAGACTAACGTTAGGCTAAAAATGTGTTTTGTTAACTTCATATGTATTATCCGTTTTGAAAATTAAACATCGCAATTGTTACTACAAGTCTCGTAATTACAAAATCACGCGCGACAACTACGCTAGGTCGCCCAAGCACGATCCCCTTTTTTATACGGCATTTCACCATCATAACGACCGGGAATAGCCACATAGCGCAAGACTTTATTTGCTCCTTCTTTGGACGTGAAAAAAGTAAATAGAGTTAACTGTTTAATTAACGTGAATCCGTGTGGCATAGGTTTTTCCGCATCGTCATTTGCCAATTTAGCTTTGCGATTAAACACATCGGCTTCATCATTCAAGGTAGCTAGCAAGCGTGTACGCTCGTCAGTATTGAGTAAAAGAAAGTCTTTACCGTAAGTTGATTTAGCCAGTGCCTTTATTGAAGCAATGCCTCCTTTAAACGCCGCTTGCTGAGCTGGGGTATAACAATCTGTTACCATCACCGCCATCATATAGCCGACGTTGACATCTTTTGCACCTGGGGTATCAGTGCGAGGAATAATCACTTCGCCCACCTCATTAAAAAACGCCACATCATCTTTTGAGAATGCCGTTTGATTAATGGTCTTCATCGGCAGCGTGACATACGCCATCGCATTCGCACTGACAAACGCCGTGCCTGTGGCAGCGGCAATCATTTTAAGTAATTCGCGTCTGTTCATACTCATGATTACAGGTTTCCTTTCTTCAGCTCTTCAACAGCAAAGTTAGCCGCTCTGGCGGTCAATGCCATATAAGTCAGTGATGGGTTCACGCAAGATGCAGAGGTCATACAAGCACCATCAGTCACAAATACGTTCAGGGCATCCCACACTTGGTTATTGCCGTTTAAAACGGAGGTTTTAGGATCACGGCCCATACGTGCTGTGCCCATTTCGTGTATGCCTTGACCAGGGAAATAATTGCCGTCATAACCTTGTACGTTCTTCATGCCTGCTGCTTCGAACATGTCAATCGCATCTTGCATCATGTCTTTGCGCATGCGTTTTTCGTTGTCTTTTATCTCAACGTCCATGGCCAGTACAGGCAAGCCCCATTTATCGCGCTTGGTTTTATCGAGGAAAATTCGATTGCTGTGATCAGGCAACATTTCACCAAATGCCGTCATACCTATCTGCCATGAACCAGGTTCACTGATCGCATTCTTTAAGTCAGCACCTATGCCCATTTCGGCCACATCACGCCCCCAGCCTTGGCGACTAGCAGAGCCTTGATAACCAAAACCGCGCACATAATCACGCTTATCATCACCCCAGTTACGAAAACGTGGTACGTAAAAGCCGCTTGGGCGTCGCCCGTAGTAATACTTGTCGTCGTATCCCTCAACCATGGCATGAGCGCCAATTCTAAAGTGGTGATCCATTACGTTGTGACCAAGCTCACCACTGCTGCTGCCCAAGCCCCCTTGCCAAATATCAGTAGCAGAGTTCATCAGTAGCCAGGTCGAATTGAATGATGAGGCATTCACGAACAGTATTTTGCTGGTGAATTCATACGTCTCATTAGTTTCGGCATCGATAATTGCCACACCCTTGGCACGTTTTTTATCTTTATCGTACAAAATCTCGGTCACGATAGAATAAGGTCGTACGGTCAAGTTACCGGTTTTAACGGCTGCAGGAAGCGTCGATGACTGGGTACTGAAATACCCACCAAAAGGACATCCCAACCAGCATTTATTTCGGTACTGACAATTTGTGCGGCCTTCTTTTGGCTTAGGCTCGGTCATGTTTGAGGTACGGCCCGGAATTAAGTGACGTTGCCCTTTAAAGGTTTTCTGAATCCTTGCCGCCACATCTTTTTCAACGCAGTTAAGAGGCATCGGCATTTGGTACTCACCGTCAGGCAATACATCTAAGCCGTCTTTGCTGCCACTGATGCCAGCGAAGCGCTCTACGTAGTCATACCAAGGTGACACATCTTCATAGCGAATAGGCCAATCAACAGCGATACCTTCTTTGGCGTTGGCTAAAAAGTCTTCTTTATTCAATCGGTAACTTTGACGACCCCAAGTAAGTGAGCGCCCGCCCATGTGATAACCACGAAACCAATCGAAGCGCTTTTCTTCCACGTAAGGGCTATCTTTTTCATTCGCCCACATACCAAGCGTTGGCTCATTAAGGGGATAATCGCGCTTTAACACCGGATAATTTTCAATCATTTCCTGCGTACGCTCGCCGCGATGAGGGTAATCCCACGCTTCCTTATGGGCATTCGTGTAGTCTTTAACATGCTCAATGTTTCTGCCTCTTTCTAGCATTAACACTTTAAGCCCTTTTTCGGTTAACTCTTTTGCCGCCCAACCACCGCTGATACCTGAGCCAACAACGATTGCGTCGTAATGATTATTTGCCATTTTTGGTCCCTAACTTCTTGTTGCGTGATGTCTAATGTGTGCTGCGTTACGATAAAAAACGCGTAGATAAAAAGTCACACATCACAGATATGAATTGCTTCACGTAGCGATTCGATTTTGCCTGTTTTGGTTTTTGCAGCAGGAATAAATTCCTGTGCGAGGTATCCGGTAAAGCCCACATCCCTAATTGCTCGGGCAATGGCTGGATAATAAAGCTCTTGGTTATCTCCAATTTCATGGCGCCCCGGCACACCTGCGGTGTGATAGTGGCCAAAATACTGATGGTTATCTTCAATGGTGCGAATAATATCGCCTTCATTCACCTGCATATGGTAGATGTCATACAGTAGCTTGAAATGCTCTGAGCCAAGCGCTTTACACAAATCGACACCCCACTTTGAGCTATCAGCCATATAGTCTGGGTGATCAACACGGCTGTTAAACAGCTCCATTTGTATCACCACACCTTTTTGTTCAGCGTAGGGCAGAATACGCTTAAGACCCGCAACAGCGTTTTTAAGGCCTTGTTCTTTACTCATCCCCCGAGCATTACCACTAAAACAAATAAGATTTTTGTAACCCGCCTCGGCCACTAAATCGATGTGCTTTAGGTAGCGTTGTTCAAGCTCATCGTGAAATTCAGGGTGAATAAAACCATCGACTAGGTTTAGCTCAGCCCCATTACACATGGATGAGTCAATGCCATAGCGTTTGAGGATCGGCCAACCTTCAGGACCAATTAAATCGATGGCCGAAAAGCCCAGCGATTTCACCACTTGGCAAAGCTCTTCAATCGATAAATCCCCGTAGGTCCAGCGGGCCACCGAATGATTAATATTGCCTTTAAATTTGGGCACCGCATCTTTGCTGGCATTCGCTGGCACTTGGTTATTCGCGTTAGAAGCACAACCACTGACCACAGTACTAGCTGCTAGCGCGGCGCTGCTAAGCGCCATGCCCTTGAGCATATTTCGACGAGAGTTACTCATTAGCTGACACCTTTTCGCCTTTGAAAGTAAACATGAAAATAACAAATACACCTAAAGCGAATGCCGCAGGGAACAACCAAATATCAAACCAAGCATGGCCTGTACCCGTTGTGTATTTATCGGTTATTTGCCCAGCGACCCAGAAGCCAATAAGCATTCCCACGCCGTAAGTGGCTAATGTAATTAACCCCTGAGCGGCACTTTTCACTTTGTCACCGGCTTTTGAATCTGTGTAGATTTGCCCCGATACAAAGAAAAAGTCGTAACAGATCCCGTGCAGTGCAATCCCCACAAGTAATAACGCTACGCCTCCATCTGCATCGCCATAGGCGAACAATACATAACGTACCACCCAAGCTAGCATGCCAATTAATAAGGTAATTTTGATACCAAAGCGGTTTAAGAAAACCGGTAGAGCCAACATGAATAACACTTCTGACACTTGGCCTAGGGTCATTTTCCCTGTGGCGTTATCCACACCTATTTCAGTTAGAAACGGGTTCGCATTTTGGTAATAAAACGCCAACGGAATACAAATTAAAACCGACGATAAAAAAAACACTAAAAAGTTTTTGTCTTTGAGTAAAGCCAGAGCGTCAAGTCCAAGTACGGCTTTTAAACCTACTTGCTCACCAGCACTTTTAGGGGGTGTTTTTGGTAACGTAAAGCTGAACAAGCCCAGTATCAATGACGCCACTGCGCACAGTAAAAACGTGTTGCGTAACATGCCATCTTCAATGGCCTGCTTCGAATCCCATGAGAAGGCATAACTAATTGCTAAACCTGCCACTATCCAACCAACGGTTCCCCACACCCGAATTTTGCCAAACTGTTTCGATGGGTTATCCATTTGCGCAAACGATACTGAGTTCACCAGCGCCAAGGTCGGCATATAAGCAATCATGTAACCCAACACAAAAGGATAGAAAGCGTCAAAATCAGCCGCTTGATATAAGCAGTACATTAATACTGCGCCGATAAGGTGCAGCACACCTAAAATACGTTCGGCATTAAAGTACCTATCTGCAATCAGGCCAATCACAAACGGAGCAATGATCGCGCCCCAAGACTGGGTAGAAAAGGCCATGCCTATTTCGCCGCCCGTTGCTTGTAAGGTATTGGCCAAAAACGTGCCCAGGGTCACAAACCAGCCACCCCAGATAAAAAACTGCAGAAACATCATCACGCTTAATCGCGTTGTTATCGTATTCATTTTCTAACCCTTGATTATGGCACTGGCAAGTTTTTGTCCGCGCCGACTCATCATGTCCTTTGCTTCACTGACCGGCGATAGTCCAGTCAGTGCAGCGCTTTACGCCTTATAGGCCCAAAATTTTGCGATTACGCTGTTGGTCGCTTTCTGCTCCGGCAAAGTCATCAAACGCACGCCCTGCGGGGGTAATAATATGATTTGCGATAAACGGTGCACCTTCGGCAGCGCCTTGGTTTGAGTCTTTCAAACAGCATTCCCACTCCAAAATCGCCCAACCATCAAACCCATACTGAGTTAATTTGCTGAATATTCCTTTGAAGTCGACTTGCCCGTCACCTAATGAACGAAAACGTCCAGGAAGCTCTTTCCAATCCTGATAACCTCCGTACACACCTGAACGACCGTTAGGGTTAAACTCAGCATCTTTTACATGGAACATCTTAATGCGCTCATGGTACAAATCGATGAACTGTAAATAATCGAGCTGTTGTAAAACAAAGTGACTCGGGTCAAATAAAATATTGGCCCGTGGGTGGCCATTCACCGCATCCAAAAACATTTCAAATGAGGCACCGTCGTGCAAGTCTTCACCTGGGTGGATCTCGTAACATACATCGACACCCGCTTCATCAAATGCATCTAAAATCGGTAACCAACGTTTCGCCAATTCAGCAAACCCTTGCTCAACTAGACCTGCAGGGCGCTGGGGCCAGGGGTAAGCCAAATGCCACAAAAATGCACCTGAGAAAGTAGCGTGAGCAGTGAGGCCAAGGCGCTGGCTTGCCTTTGCAGCCCACTTCATTTGCTGAATTGCCCACTCAGTGCGCTCGGCTGGCTTGCCCCGTAACGCTTCAGGGGCGAAGTTATCGAACAGCTCGTCATATGCTGGGTGCACAGCCACCAATTGGCCTTGCAAATGCGTAGAGAGCTCAGAAATTTGCACACCCGCCTTCTTACAAATCGCCATCACTTCATCACAGTATTCTTGACTGTTAGCCGCGCGTTCTAAATCGAAAATAGCAGTGTCACCAGTAGGAACTTGTATTCCTTTATAACCTAGTGAAGCGGCCCATGTGGCGATAGATTCCAAATCGTTAAATGGCGCTTCATCACTCATAAATTGGGCTAGAAATATTCCGGGGCCTTTGATTGCCGGCATTGCCTTCTCCTTAATTTTGCACATCGCTAAACCGTGTTAGGTTTAGCTGTTATTCGCGCTTTAATGACCTAAAAGATGCATTTAATCCGCGTGCTTTAATTGATTCATTCGTTAGTACTTGGCACGTCATGCCACTTAATTTCACTGCCACTGCTGGCTAACATGGCGTCAATAAATGCCATTCCTCTCAATCCAGAGTCAATCCCAGGCACACCGGCAGCTTTGCCTAGTGCATTGGCATGGTGAGATGCGCCATCAGCGTCCGCGGCCTTAACCGCTTTGGCAAAGTAGCTGTACAAATTAGCCATAGCTTCTAAATAACCCTCTGGGTGGCCCCCTGGGGTACGGCAACGATCAGTTGCCTCGTCACATAAACCGGGCTGGCCCATCCCTGCCCGCAGTACTTGAAAAGGTTCGCCTAAAGGACGATAGATGATCGAGTTAGGCTCCATTTGTTGCCACTCGATGCCGCCTTTATCACCGTATACTCGAATTTTTAAGGCGTTTTCTTCACCGGCACATACTTGACTTGCGATTAACACACCGCTTGCTCCGCCCTCTGTGCGGATAAGGGCAGCGCCGTCATCATCTAATCTGCGCCCTTCAACATGGGTTTGTAATTCAGCACACAGTGACGTCACTTGTTGCCCAAGCACGAACTCCACAAGGCCAAAAGCGTGGGTGCCAATATCGCCCATGCAGCCGCTACCACCTGATTGCGCAGGATCAGTGCGCCAAGATGCTTGTTTATTGTGGCTTTCTTCGTTGGCTGACAACCATCCTTGAGGATACTCAACGTAAACTTTGCGAATAGTACCCAGTGCGCCACTTGACACCATATGCTGCGCTTGCCACACCATGGGGTAGCCCAAATAGGTGTGCGCCAAGCCATATAACGCCGAGCTATTTTTTAATGTGCTTTTTAAACGGCTTGCTTCTTCAAGTGAAATAGCCGCCGGCTTTTCACAAAATACGTGAAATCCCGCTTCAACAGCTGCAATAGAAATTGGCACATGAAGATGGTTAGGCGTCACGATAATGAGCACCTGCATGCGCTCATCTTCGGGTAATGCTTGCTCTGCTTTTAACAGCGCCTCCCAACTGGGATACGCTCGATTTTCATCTAAACCTAATGCATCTGCGGTCCGTTGGTTGTTGCCTTCATCGCGACTAAATGCACCGCAAACCAATTCAATTTGACCATCAAGAGCCAAGGCGTGACGGTGCACAGCGCCGATAAAAGCCCCCTCGCCGCCGCCTACCATGCCCATACGTACTTTGTTCATTTTTGCCACCAAATCACTCCCATGCTGTTAAGGCCCACAGCCAATTGTTATACAAATGTACAATCTCGTTAAAATGTAACGGGTTTCATTAGGTCATGTCAACTGAAAAAGGCAATAAGTATGACTTATTATCGACAATTGTTAATTTAACGTTGTCATAATGGTGTAATAAAGCTGTAAAGAAGATAAATTATCTAGCTTTTTCGTTTTAGTTCGGTATTATTTTTACATCAAATGCTAACGGTTACATTTGAACGTTATCCGCGAAGAGTTCGTTAAAAGGCCCATATGAGTAATATTCGTCAAGTAGCCAACATGGCAGGTGTTTCAGTAGCGACAGTGTCTAGAGCGCTGCAACAACCTGAGCGTGTTTCCCCTAAAACACGTAATAAGGTCATGCTTGCCGTAAACGAAGTGGGCTATAAACCAAATCTAATGGCAGTGAAGTTTCGCTCCGGCAAAACCCATAATTTAGTTGCCTTGGTGCCTACCGTAGCAAACGTGTTTTTTGCACGAGTTATAAGTGGAATGCAAATAGCTGCTGCTGAACGTGGTTACTCAATTTTACTCGCCAACACATTAGGTGATGCCAGTATCGAAGCGAATTACGCCAAGATGGTACAAACCTCTCAAGCAGATGGCCTTATTCAATTAAGAGCACATAACCCGTTTGATGAATCGATTAACAAGCCAAACGAATTGTTGCCTATGGTAAATGTGTGTGAAGTGATGCATGACATTAACTGCCCCGTGGTAACCCTCGATAATCGCGCTGCAGCTAAAGCAATGACCATGCATTTAATTGCACAAGGTCATCGAAGAATAGCGCTTATCAAAGGTCCTCAGTCTAGTCCGCTGACGCGTGATCGTTTAGCAGGTTATCGTGATGCGTTAACCGAAGCAGGTTTAAAATTTGACGAATCCCTGCTCTACCCCGGTGATTTTACGCTGCAATCAGGTCATGACGCTGCGACCAAGATTATTGCCAGTGAGCATCGCCCAACAGCGGTATTTTGTGAGAACGACGAAACCGCCATTGGGGCCATGCAGTGCTTTAAGCAAGCAGGCCTTAACATTCCACAAGATGTCTCAATAGCGGGGTTTGATGACATTTCATTTTCCGCGTTTTGCGATCCACCACTGACGACCATCGCCCAGCCAGCGGAAGAGTTTGGCCAAAGTGCGGTGTCATTATTGATTGATTTACTCGAAGGCAAGATAACCAAAGCACCCAAAGTCATCATGCCATTTGAATTAGTTGTGCGTGCCAGTACTGGGCCAGCGCCTAGCGCCCAAACAACTAGCTAATACTTCATCCACACGTATTCACTCGGAGAATAAACATGAAAAACACCGCTCGCAGCGTATCTTGTTCCGATACGTTAAATTTCGATTTGGCTCAGCAAAAAGGGCGTCGTCGTTTCATTAAGCTCAGCGCGGCTGCCATGGGGCTCGCCGCCATGCCCGGATCAATTGCTTTTGCCGCGAATAAGCTCACCACACCAGCCGCAGTTGGCCTACAACTGTATACCTGTCTCTTATACACATCTGACGCTGCCGACGAATAGAGAGGTGTAGA
>OJHK01001538.1_pt1 | contig 10459 bp, 1 predicted proteins | sample 1595161 | NCBI WGS metagenome assembly OJHK01 (sample SAMN05416842, study PRJEB24817) | seawater metagenome | isolation source: Sea water | place: Canada:Atlantic | collected 2013-07 | reverse complement strand
CTCGGAGATGTGTATAAGAGACAGAGTTAAAGTTGAACCACTACCTACTGCAGCGGTAAATGTTGCTGTAGAGTTTGTTGAAATATTTAAAGTACCAAGTGATACAATTCCACCAACACTAATAGTGTTTGATGTACCATTTACACCTAAATTTAAAGTGTGTGAACTACCCGTTACAGCACCTAAAGTAATGTTACCTGTTGATGTGCCACCAACAGTAGAGTTACCAACTAATGTAATTCCTGTATTAGAGTCTCCAAGTGTAATTGCACCCGTTCCACTTTGATCTCTAATAGTTCCTTGCATGGTAATTGAGCTTGGTACAGTTGCAGTCACGCCACCATTAAAGTTAGTAATTAATGTATTGCCGTTATTAATTTTTAAAGTTCCTGTATTTGAGAAAGTTACAGCATTAGTGACTGTGTTTGTTGCTCCATAAAGATTTATGTCATAACCTTGTGATGCAGTATTTAATGTATCAATTGTAATTCCAGCATTGAAACTTATGTCCGCATCATCAGCTGTATCAGTTAGAGTAACAGTTGCTGCAGTAACACGGCCTCCAAAAGTTGTGCCACCTGATTGAGTTATAGTTAAAGTACCTAACGCTTCACCACCAATAGCGCCTGATACTGCAATTGTTCCACTGCCAGGGTTTAAAGTTAAATTTCTTGTGCTGCTATCACTGTCGATAGCATCTGAGAAAGTAAAATTATCATCAGAAGATGTTAAAACTGCATTAGCACTTAAGGTTACAGCACCTGTATAAGTTTGAGTTCCACTAGTTGTAACATTTGCACCTAAGTTCGATGCTCCACTAACACTTAAAACAGCTGTACTAGTTATTGCTCCGTTTAGGTCTAAAATACCAGTAATTGTTAAATTACTTGAGCCACCATTTAATGCTGCAGTTGCAACAGTTGTACCTTCTAAAATTCTATTTCCACCACTTAAAGTCACTGAACCTGAGTAAGTTTGTGTACCAGTTGTAGTAACATTTGCCCCTAAGTTAGATGTACCACTAACACTAACAGATGTTGCGTCAGTAATTGCTGCATCTAAATCTAATACACCCGTAATTGCAATTTCTCCAACAGCTTGACTTCCACCAACTATACCATCAAAAGTTACTGTGGTTGAGTCACCTCCTGTTGCGATCGTTAAATTTCTTCTTGTACTATCTGCACTATTAATAGTTGATGAGAATGTAACTGCATCACTACTTGTTGTTAAAGTAACGTTAGCACTTAAAGTTACAGCATCTGTATAAGTTTGAGTGCCAGATGTTGTAATGTCTGCCCCAATGTTAGAGGTGCCACTTACACTTAAAACTGCAATACTTGTTACTGCACCATCAATGTCTGCGTTACCTGTAACAGTTACATTGTTATCTCCACTTAAAGCAGATGCGAAATTAATTGTATCTCCTTCAAATGTTCTAGCACCACTAGTTACAATTCCACCTGCTGCAGTGTAAGTTTGGTTACCTGTTGTTGTAACATTAGCACTAAAGGTTTGTGAGGCTGATCCAGTTGTTGTTACTGCATAAGTAGTTAACTCAGTACTTCCACCAACAATACCTGAAATTACTAAATTACCATCAGCAGTGATAGTTAAACCGTTACCACCATTTGTTGTTGCTGAAATTGTTTGTGCTCCACCAGTACTTACGATTGTTGAAGTTGCACCCAGTGTTATTGCACCTGAATAAGTATTGTTATTTGCAGTAAAGATTATTGCACCACCACTTGAATGACCTGTACCATTAATTGTAATTGCTTCAGCAACTGTAATACCACCTGAAATACTTAATGATCCACCTGAAGCAACCGTAGTTGCAGCATCAGTTGTTCCAAGACCTGTTGCGTTTGAAATTGCTAAAGTACCATCACTAATTGTTGTAGCTCCTGTATAAGTGTTAGCAGCTGATAATGTTAAAGTTCCATTTCCAGTTTTAGTTAATGTACCTGATCCAGTTGCTATTCGGTCTGCAACTGTAACATTGCCTGCTCCATCAAAAGTTAAGTTTTTATTTGAAGCTGCAATTGCACTTCCTGATCCAACATTTAAAGTTAAAGTGCCAGAATCAGATTGAATTTCACTATTTGCACCTAAGGTTATTGCACCTGAATAAGTGTTATTTCCAGATGTATTTCTAATTACACCAGTTGAAGAAATACCTGTTCCTGAAATTGTAATTCCTTCAGCTGCAGTTGTGATACCACCTGAAATATTTAAAGCAGCACCATCGGCAATTGTTGTTGCTCCACCAGTTCCACCTAAAGCATCAGCGTGAGTTATAGCAAGCACACCTGCGTTAACTGTTGTTGCACCTGTATAAGTATTATCTCCTGATAATGTTAAAGTGCCAGCTCCAGCTTTTGTAATTATTGCAGCAGAAGAACCATTGCTAATTATGCCTGTAATTGCCCCTGCACCACTATTAGTAATTGCTAGAGTTCCTTGAACTTTAATAGCAGTTGCGTCTAATGCAGCTGTACCAATTGTAGTATTTCCTAAAGCTGCTGATCCACCAACTGCATCTGAGAATGTTGTATCACCTGATCCTGCAACAATGTCTAAAGTTCTAGTTGTGCTATCACTAATAAGTGTGCCTGAGAAAGTAAGATCATTGTCACCTGTTGTGAAAGTAATATTGCCACCTAATGTAGCATTTTCACCATAAACTTGATTACCATTTGTTTCAATTGCTGTTGTATTAAAGACAACAGTTCCACCAGAGTTAGTTGTAATTGCTGTAAGTGGTGCACTATTACCAACAGTTGCTGCAAAAGTTGTAGCTGCTGTTGTATTTAAAGTTAAAGTGTAAGCACCATTAACCGTTCCATTTAAAGAAATTGCTCCAGAAGTATTTCCAGAAATAGTTGAGTTAGCAGTTAATACTATTACATGAGATCCAGAATCTCCTAGAACGATAGCAGTATTAGTAGATTGTACAGTTCCACCGATATTAATTTGACTTGGAATAGCTGCAGTTACACCACCTGTAAATACTGAAGTGTCTCCTCCACTAACTAAAGTTACATATCCTGTGTTTGAGAAAGTAACAGCATCAGTAATTGCATTTGAATCACCATTTAAGATTACATTATAAGTTTGGTCGGCGGTATTTAATGTTTCAAGGTCCACACTTCCAGCAAACGTTACACTGCCTGTTGTATCTGTTAAAGTAACTGTGTCTGCATTAACTGCACCTGAGAATGTTGTTCCACCTGATTGAGTAATAGTTAAAACATCTAGAGGTTTACTGTTACCACCAATTGCACCTGTAATAGTTATTGTAGCATTTCCTGAATTTAAAGTTAAGTCACGAGCAGTGCCATCACTTTGTACTGTGCTACCAAATGAAAATTGATCATTAGTAGTTGTAAGAGCAACATCAGCACTTAACGTTACTGCACCTGTGTATGTTTGAGTATCAGCTGTTGTAACACTTGCTCCTAAGTTTGAAGTCGTAGATACAGATAAAGAAGTTGCAGCTGTAATTACTGCATCAAGATCCAAAGCACCCGTAATTGCAATTGCTCCTAAAGTTCTTCCTCCACCCACTGCTGCATCAAACTCTACTTCAGAAGTGCCTACTACTAATGTTAAATTATTAGTTTCAGAACCCTCACTATTAACTGTACCTTTAAAAGTAATTTGATCATCAGAAGTTGTTAATGTAGTTGCGGTTCCAATTACAATTGCATCTGATGTTGCATCTCCATAAGTTTGTGTTCCAGATGTTGTAATTGCATCTGTATGAATAGTTGTGTTACCACTAACACTTAGTGTTCCAACACCAGTAATTCTATCTGTAGTTCCATTTCCAAATACTGCATTACCTGTAATGATTAAATTTTGAGTTCCACCAGCTAATGTTCCTTGAGTTGTGATAGTTGAACCTTGTAGTGTTCTTGCTCCACCTGATAAAGTTACTGCACCTGTATAAGTTTGTGCCCCTGATGTCGTAACATTACCACCTAAATTAGAAGTGGTTGATACATTTAAAGTTGTACCACCAGATATCGCTGCAGTTGTTGTTAATGCTGCGGTTTGAACTGCTGCTTCAAATGTTGTTGCTCCACCAATAGTTAATTGTGCTGTTCGGTTAGAATTTCCAATAGTACTTGCAAATGTAGGTGTTCCCGTAACTGTAACAGTTCCTTCTGTAGCACCCACACCATTAATAGTTCCAGTAATTGTTTTTGAACTTCCTGAGAATGTAGCAGTAGCATCCCCTGTTCTATCATCTAATGTGATTGCACTAACTGTAACTGTGTTTGCAAAGTTTGCTAACGAGTCTTCGGCAGCAGCATTTCCACCTACGATGTTAATATTTGAAGTACCTGAATGTGTAACTGTACCATTAAATAAAGCAGAACCAGCTTTAGCTGTTGTTCCAATTGTTATTGTGTCTGCAACAATGTTGCCTGAGAAAGTAATAATTTCAGGAGCGTTGTCTGCACTATTGATAACTTGAAGAACGGTAGTGTTGTTATCAGTAATATTGGAAGATATTGTTTTAGCTGAAGTTGCGTTAAATAATAATGTACCATAGTTTGCAATCGTTGTTGCTGTAACTGCATCAGAGAATATTAATGTTTGTGATGCAATGTTAGTGATTGTTCCTAACGTTCCATTAGTTGCTCCACCTACTGCTCCTGTAAATGTTGCTGTTCCTGTGTTTGATCCAAAAGTTAAATGATTACCAGCTGATGCTGAACTATTTAATGTATTTGAAAAAGTAATTGTATCTGCTGAAGTAGTTAAAGTTCTAGTAACTGTTGATCCAGAAATAGTTACTGCACCTGAATATGTTTGTGTACCAGTTGTTGTAACATTTGCTCCTAAGTCAGTTGTTCCACTAACTGCAAACACTGCAACTTGAGTGATGGCTCCATTTAAATCTAAGTTACCAGTAATTGTTAAATTTTGTGCACCATTAACTGCAACAGTTTGAATTGTTGAACCTGCTAAAGTTCTAGCAGCCGTTCCTAAAGTTATTGCACCTGAATATGTTTGATTACCCGATGTTGTAACATCAGCATCAAGAAGTGAAGCACCACTAACTGTTAAAGAGTTTGCATCAGCAATTGCTGCATTTAAATCTAAAACTCCTGTAAGAGCTATTGCACCAACACCTTGACTTCCACCAACTATGCCATCAAAATTAATATGTACAGTGTTACCACCTGTTGTAACTGTTAAGTTTCTATTTGTGCTTCCATCACTATTAACTGTATTTGAGAAAGTAATTACATCTCCACTGGAAGTTAAAGTAGTGTTTCTTCCAAGAACAACAGCTCCACTATAAGTTTGAGTTCCTGATGTAGTAACCGTATCAGTTTCAATAGTAGTTGTTCCACTAACTGCTAAGGCTTTGTTGCTTCCAGTTAAAACAACATCATCAGAACTACTATTACCAAAAACCGCATTACCCGTAACTGTTAGTGCATATGCTCCAGTTAAAGTTCCTCTAGTAGTAACAGTTGACCCTTCTAAAGTTCTATCTGCAGCACTTAATACTAAATTACCAACATAAAGTTGTGTACTTGTTGTTGTAACATCAGCTCCAATATTTGATGTTCCTGATACACTAACTGATGTAGCGGCTGTAATTGCTGCATTTAAATCTAACACTCCAGTAATTGCAATTGCGCCTACTGAATTTGATCCTCCAACTATGCCATCGAAATTGATTTCAGTTGAGCTGCTACCTGTAGTTAAAGTTAAATTTCTTTTTGTACTATTTGCACTGTTAACAGTATCGGAGAATGTAATTACATCACTAGTAGTTGTTAAAGTAACAGCTGCACTTAAAGTTACTGCACCTGTATAAGTTTGAGTTCCAGTTGAGGAAACATTTGCACCTAAGTTTGAAGTTCCACTAACACCTAAAACTGCAATGCCTGAAATAGCAGCATCAACATCTAAATTACCAGTGATCGTTAGATTGTTATCTCCAGTTGTAGTAGAAGCAAATGTAATTGTTCCACCTTCAAATGTTCTTGCTCCAGAAAGCGCAACTCCATCTGATGCTGTATAAGATTGGTTGCCAGATGTTTTAACATTTACATTAATCGTTGCATCACCACTTGAGTTTATAGTGTAAGAACTTAACTCTGTGCTTCCACCAACTATACCTGAGATAACTAAATCATCTGATGTTGTAATGGTTAATATTTGACCACCATTAGTTGCTCCTGAAATAGTTTGAGTTCCACTTGAACTTACGATTGTTGAAGTTGCCCCTAGTGAGATTGCACCAGAATAAGTATTTGCTCCTCCCGTAAATACTATTGCACCCCCAGAACTAATTCCTGTTCCTGAAATTGTAATTGGTTCAGCAACTGTAATACTTCCTGAAATACTTAAAGCAGCTCCACTTGAAACTGTTGTTGCTCCATTAGTTGCACCCAAAGCAGCATTACTTGAAATTGCAATTTTTCCTGCTGTGATTGCTGTTGCTCCTGTGAAAGTACTAGTTCCTGATAAAGTTAAAGTACCTGACCCAGATTTAGTTAAAGCTCCTGCTCCTGAAATAACACCAGTGAAAGATGTGCTGCTATTATTTCCACCCACGTTTAAAATTTGTGATCCTGCAATATCAATTGAACCTGCACCAGCAATTGATCCAATAGTATCACTTGCATCAACATCATAAGTTCCACCACTATTTACTGTAAGAGCTGTACCAGCTAACAAACCTGATCCTGAAAGTTTTAAAGTACCAGCTGATATTAAAGTTGTTCCAGTATAAGTATTGCTTGCTGTTAAATTTAAAGTACCCGATCCTGATTTAGTAAAATTATTAGATCCAGCAATTACACCTGCATAAGCTACTGTGCCTGAGCCAGTATTAATTGTTCCATTACCTGATAAAGTAATTCCTCTATTAGAATTTAATGTAAAACTGCCTGTTGTTTCTAAAGTACCACCATTTAAAATTAATCTATCTGCATCAGATGTATTTGGATTTCCAAGGTTATTGTCAGCACTAATTTTGATACTTCCTGCATTTATTTGAACAATACCTGTATAACCTGAGCTATTTCCTCCTAAAGTTAGAGTTCCACTACCAGTTTTAGTAAATTTTTGAGCTCCAGAAAGTACACCACTAAATGATGTGCTAGCATTACTTCCTCCAGCAGTTAAGGCTGCACCTGTTATATCAATTGTTCCACCTGATCCAGCAATAGAGGCAACTGTATCTGTTGCATCAACATCATAAGTACCTCCCGTAACTGTTACCGCAGTACTGTTGCTTAATGTACCAGTAAGCTTAAGTGTACCCGCTTCAACAGTGGTTGTTCCTGTGTAAGTGTTTGCTGCAGATAATGTAACTGTACCCGCTTCAAGTTTTTTCAGTGCTAATCCATTAGATGCTCCAACAGGATCATTAATTATAATATTTCCCTCTCCACCTAATGTTAAAGTGTGAACTCCAACAATTGCATTTCCAGATGCTACATTTATAGTTAATGTTGTACCATCAACAGACTCAATTCTACTACTTGATGCCATTGTAATTGCACCCGTGTAAGTATTATTTCCACTTGCATTATTTAAAGCACCACTTTCTCCTGAAGTTGTTGTTGTAGAAACTCCAGTATATGCGTTTACTGTAGTAGTGGTACTGATCGCACCATTACCATTTAATATTAAAGGTTCAGCAGCAAAAGATATTCCACCAGAAAGTTTTAAAACTGCATTACTTGAAACTGTTGTTCCAGCTGACGTTGCACCTAAAGCATTTGCATGACTAATTAATAATCCACCACCTGTAACTGAAGTTGCACCTGAGTAAGTATTATTTCCACTCATGTTTGCAGTTCCTGCACCTGATTTAGTTAAGGTAACACTTCCAGCTAAAATTGCTGATGCTGTAACTGTGTGATCTGCTAATGCTGGATTAAATGTATAACTTGTTCCAGTTAAAACTCCTCCACCCGCTCCAACTATAGAACCATGTGTAAGAATTACTGCTCCAACTGTATCGTCATACTCATCTAAATCTAATTTTGCTGCTGTTAAACTTCCTGAGGTATAACAAGCTGTTGTTAAACAAGAGGATACCGTAACACCGCCTGAAGGAAGCATATTGTTAGCACCTAATAGTAAAGTACCACCCTCAATTTTAGTTAAGCCTGAATAACTTTCTGCTTCGTCAAATTCTAAAATTCCACTTCCAAGTTTTACAAAACCAACTGTATGACCACCTGCATTTCCAAAATTATCACCTGATTGATAATTAATGTCATGAGTATAAGTGTCTATTTTCCAAGAATAGGTATTAAGAGGAATTACGTATCTATCATAAAGAGCATTTGTATCTGATTGAGTTGCACTCCAGTGTCTAATTGCACCTCCTTGGAAAGTAATTGTTCCAGAATTACCCCCGTCATTTGGATCTCCTAGTGCTGCAACTGAACCTGGTGCATAAATTCCACCTGTTAAAAGTACTCCACCTGTAAAGCTGTTGCTTGTATTTGAAACTACTCCTAAACCATTTCCAGATTTAGTGACTATTGCTGCATTACCATTATTAGTAATAATTGAGCTGATAGTTGCTGTACCACCTGAACCTGGGTTTATTGTATAAGCTGTTGCAGAAATTGTTCCTGAACCTGAAACAGTTCCACCCGTAACAGTTAATGTTCCATATGTAGGACTTCTTCCATTAATATTAAAAGTACCACCAGTTACAGTTACATTTTGTCCAGAAGCTATATTGTTATTTTGAGTTGTTAATTGAAGTGTTCCTCCAGATACAACAGTAGTTCCAGTGTAAGTGCTAGCAGTTGCAGCTTCATCCATAACCAATGTTCCAGAGCCAGTAACTTCAAAACCATTAGTTCCTCCACTACCAACATCATTAAATACTTCAGAACTAGAATAATTTACTGTAAATCCGCCCGGATCAATTCTCCAAGACTTTCCATTTACTGGTTGAATGTATTTTTCATAAAGCTCTGCAGTGTTAGTACTGTAATGTCTAATTGCTCCACCATTAAATGTTATATCGCTTCCAATAGCACCTATTGCATATGGAGCAAGAGTTCCTGCTGTTAAAACAGTTCCTCCACTATAAGTATTATTTTGTTGTAACTGAACTACACCACCACCAACTTTTGTAATTGAACCTGCTCCAATTGAAATTGGATCATTAATATTTATTGCTCCACTTCCACCTACAGTAATATTATGATTACTTGCTGAAGTTATACTTCCACCAGAGTTTATTGTTAAGGTTCCATGGTCAGAATTAATTGTACTATTGCCCGTTAAAGTAATTACACCCTGATAAGTATTTGTGTTACCTCCCCCATAGCCAGCAGTCCAAGAAGCACTTGTTTCATTGGTAAGTGTACTACCAACTAATGCTAAGGCTTCGTTACCAACTGTAATACCTTCTCTAAGGTTTAATATAGCTCCACTTGCAACCGTTACTCCACCTGCAATTGTTCCAAGTGCCGTATTGTTAGCTGCTGTTAATGTCCCAGCTGAAACTGTTACTAAACCTGTGTAATTACTAGCTGCACTTATTTCTAACTCTCCAGATCCATCTTTGGTAACTTTACCACCTGATCCAGTGTTTATTGGATCATCAACTTTAATATCACCAGCACCGCCAAAAATTATATCAAGGCCAGTACCTGTAATATTTCCAGATGATGCTATTTCAAAAAGATTACTTTCTGTATCAGAGTTAATTCTTGTGTCTGCACCTATAGTTATTGTTCCTAAAAATTTATTATTTCCTTGAATGCTTCTAATTGCTCCACCATTACTAATACCTGTACCATTAATTGTTATAGGTTCAGCTCTAAACTGTATAGTATTTCCAGAATTATTAAAAAATTCTAATGCTGCACCATCATCAACAACAGTTCCATTACCTGTTGCTCCAAGACCATATGCATTTGCAACTCTAACTATTCCAGCATCAACATTAGTTGTTCCTGAATAAGTATTAATCCCACCTAATGTTAAGGTACCTGCTCCCGCTTTATTTAAAGTTCCTGAGCTAGTAATAATTCCTGAAATTGTTAATGTGGTGTCTGAAGGTACTGTAAAGGTTGCGGCATTAGATAAGGTAATTCCTCTATTAGCATTTAAGGTTACATTTCCAGTAACGACTAAATCACCCCCACTAAATGTAAGTCTATCCGCATCAATAGTGTTAGGATTTCCAAGGTTATTATCGTTAGAAATCGATATATCACCGGCACTAATTGCAATAATTCCGGTAAAACTACTACTATTTCCAGATAAAGTTAATGTACCAGCGCCCGCTTTGGTAAACTTTTCATCTCCTACAAAAGTTCCTGAAAAAGTTTGGTCATTACCATCACCAGCTGTTAAGGCAGCATCTGCTAAATTAATTGTACCAGCGCCAGCTATTGATAAAATTGTATCTGTTGCATCTGTCTCTTATACACATCTCCGAGCC
>OJHK01001537.1_pt1 | contig 10474 bp, 7 predicted proteins | sample 1595161 | NCBI WGS metagenome assembly OJHK01 (sample SAMN05416842, study PRJEB24817) | seawater metagenome | isolation source: Sea water | place: Canada:Atlantic | collected 2013-07 | reverse complement strand
GGAGATGTGTATAAGAGACAGTTCTAATAACTGTTTAATTTGTTGTGGTGACATTTTTCCTGGCTGAGGTTTTTGTTCTTTTTTCTCATTTTTCTTAGGATCTTGTTTTTTCTTGTTATCTCCTTTGTCATCGTCTTTTTTGGGGTCTTTTTTGTCGTTGTCGTCTCCGTCTTTTTTATCCTTATCCTTATCCTTATCCTTATCCTTATCCTTGTCCTTGTCCTTGTCTTTGTCTTTGTCCTTGTTTTTGTCTTTATTTTTATCTTTTTCAAGTAGCTTTTGTGCTACCGCTAAATTATAGCGAGTCTCATCATCATTTGGATTGCTTCGAAGAGCATTTTTAAACGCATCTACAGCTCCTTGATAATTTTTTTCCTGCATCATTGCATTTCCAATATTATGGTATCCTTCAGCTTTTTGAAATGGATCTTTTGCATTTTCTACAGCTACAGTATATTGAGGAATTGCTTCTTTAAAATTCTTTTCTTGATACAGCGAGTTTCCTAAATTATAAGTTGCCTTTTTATAGCCACTATTTTTTTCTAAAGCTTTTTTGTAGACAATAGAAGCATCTCCATAATTATTTTGATTGTAGAGTGCATTCCCCGCTCTTACCAATTTTCTAGCTTCTCTTTGTAATGCAATAGAATCTTTTTGAGCATAAGCTGTTGAGGATGTTGCAATCATCACTAAAGCACTACATATGTATATTAAATTCTTCATTTTACCAGAATTTAGTTTTCTTTTTCGTTAAATAAATCAACCTTTTTCAGCCATTTAGTTTTCTTGTCTAGCAAGAAAACATCTAATACTAAAAACAAAATACCAATTCCTAAAAACCACTGAAATTGGTCTTTATAATCTGAAAATTGTTTGGTTTCAAATTCTGTTTTTTGGGCGTTGCTAATAACGTCTTCAATAAATTTCACAGGTTTGTCTGTTAAATTTCCATCAATATAACTTCCATTAGCAGCATCTGCAATACCTTTTAAAAGTTCAGAATTACGTTTTGTTAAAACAGTTTCTCCTTTGTATTTTTTATAGCCTATTAAAGACCCGTTTATTTTCATTGGTATAGGACCCCCTTTTTTTGTGCCTACTCCAATAGTATATACTTTAATACCATCATTAGAAATATTTTGTGCTAACTGCTTTGTTTCTTCCTGATGATCTTCTCCGTCTGAAATAATAATTAAAAACCGATTGGTCTGTTCGTCATTATTATAATATGTTTTTGCCAAATCTAAGGCTTCATTAATGGCTGTTCCTTGACTAGAAACTAAATCTGGGTTTGCATTTTGCAAGAACATTTTTGCAGCACCATGATCTGTTGTAATTGGTAAAAGAGGATATGCATTTCCAGCATAAATAATAATCCCTACACGATCGCTTCCCAATTTATCTATAATTTTAGAAATAATTTGTTTCGATTTTTCTAACCTGTTTGGCGCAATATCTTCTGCCAACATACTTTTAGAAACATCTAAAGCAAAAACAACATCTACTCCTTCTCTTTTTACTGTTTTTAGTTTGGTTCCTATTTTAGGATTTACAAGAGCTATAATTAGAAATGAAATCCCTAGCATAAAAAATAAGACCTTTAGCATAGATTTAAAGACAGAAACATTGGGTGCTAGTTTTAGTAATAAACTAGATGACGCAAATTTTTTCTGAGTGCTTTTTTTCCACCAAAACACCAGCAGAAAAATTACTACGATTACCGGAATCGTTGCAAATAGATAAAAATATATGGGTTCTTCTAGTCTGTATAACATTATATAAAACTTCTAAACAGTGTGTTTTTTAATACAAATTCTAATAATAATAAACCGCCAGCAAGAAAGATTAGAAATCTATATTTTTCTTGATAGTTGTAATATTTAAACTCTTCAATCTTAGTTTTTTCTAGGGTATCAATTTCATCATAAATCTCTTGCAATTTGCTGTTGTCTGTTGCTCTAAAATATTGCCCTTGTGTTTCGCTCGCAATAAATTGAAGAAGTTCTTCGTCTATTTCTACCTGTTGTTTTCTAAATTGTAATCTACCTCTGGCATCTCTACTTACCGGAAATTCTGCCATACCGTTTGTTCCAATACCTACGGTATAAACTTTTATATTTAATCCTTTTGCAAGTTCGGTTGCTGTTTTTGGATCTACAAAACCAGCGTTGTTTACTCCGTCCGTTAGAAGAATAATTACTTTACTTTTTGCTTCACTTTCCTTTAATCTATTAACAGCAGAACCTAGGCCCATTCCAATGGCAGTACCACCATCTAGCTGGCCCCATTTAATTTCTGAAATAGTTCTTTTTGTAATTCTTTTATCACTTGTAATAGGTGTTTGAGTAAAACTTTCTCCTGCATAGACAACAATTCCTATTCTGTCATTTGGTCGCCTGTTTACGAAATCTGTTGCCACCACTTTTAAAGCCTCCAGCCTATTTGGTTTTAGATCTCTAGCTAACATACTAGCAGAAACATCAATAGCCATTACAATATCTATTCCTCTGTTGGCCTTAATCTTTGTGCTAACAGCAACGTTTCTTGGTCTGGCTAAGGCAACAATTAATAAGGCTAGGGCTGTTAATCTAATAATTGTCAATAGAGGTTTTACTTTTGGTAAAAAATTATTTTTTACACGAAATCCTTTAAGGCTAGAAACAGTTAATACAGCAGCTTCTTTTTTGCGCATAAAAAAAGACCAAACAGCTACCAAAGGGATTAGGCTTAGCAACCATAAAAACTCAGGGCTATGAAACTCAAAATTACTCCAATTCATCATCTTTAGTTTCTTCTGTTATTGGTGTTGGTTTAAGAGTATATAATACCTCTTCTGCATCTCTTCTGTCTTCTTCAATTTCATGCGAAAGTGGAGTTGATTTTGCAAATTTTACCAAATCGGCTTCTTGAAGCAGCGCATTTAGTTTTTTGATAGTTTCTTTGCTAGCGTCAATAGTTTTTGCCTTGTTAAAGGCAGAAAGAATGTCAACTAATTCATGCGTTGTAATTTCTAGTGCAGGAATCTTTAATTCTTTTTCTATATAAGCACGAACAATCTCTGTAAGCTCACTGTAATATTTTTTTATCTCATTATTTTGCCACAATAACTTAGTATCTAATTCTTGGAGCTTTTCTATAGCCTCTTCAAAAGGAGCTAGAGCAGCAATACCTTCATCTTCAGTAATTGTTGGTTTTTTACGGGTTACCAGGTAATAAATAACTGCACCTATTAATAGGAGTGCCAAAAGTAGCCAAACAACGTAGGGTTTAAAATCATCATAAACCAAAGGCTCATTTTGAATGGCCTTAATTGGAAACATTTTTTGTTTTGTAGTGTCTGTAGCAATGGTTGCAACATTTATTAATATAGAATCTGTTATAAAGGCTCTATTTTTAATAAAAATTTGTTGCGAAGGAATATAAAAGGCGCCGCTGTCAAAGCCTGTCATTAGATACTTTTTGATAAGACTGTTTTTAAAAGTATCTATTTTTATATTCTCTACAATCTCTAAGCTAGTTAAGTTTTCTAGTTTTTCAGGAAAAATAACATTGGCAGTGTCTTTAACCAAAATCTGAAACAAGAATTGTTCTCCAATTCTAATATTTGTGGTATCTGAGGCAACGCTTACTTTTTGAGAAAAAGTTGCGGTACTGATTAAGAAGAGAAAAAAAAGAATTTTTAGTTTCATCTGTATTATCTTCCTTTGTGTTTAAAATACCCTAATAATTTTTTCACATAATCTTCATCTACTCTTGTGTCTATGGTTCCTGAGCCACTTTTTTTGAAGGTACTTTTAAAATAATCAGAAAGACGAAAAGCAGTTGCTTTATAATTACTTCTAACTATTTTAGAGCCTGTATTAATAAGCTGAACAGCATTAGTTTCTGCATCTAACATAGGAACCATTCCAAGATTAGGGATTTCTTCGTCATGTTTATCGTATACACGAATTCCAGTAATATCATGTTTATTACCAACAATTTTTAGTGTTCTTTCATAATCATCATCCATAAAATCAGACAACATAAAAACAATGGCTTTCTTTTTCATAACATTAGAAAGAAATTTAAAAGCCTCGGCAATGTCTGTCTTTTTACTCTCTGGTGTAAACTCTATTAATTCACGAATAATTCTTAGCACATGACTTTTTCCTTTTTTAGGAGGAATAAATAATTCTATTTGATCTGAAAAAAGAATTAAACCAACTTTATCATTATTTTGAATTGCAGAAAAAGCTAGGGTGGCAGAGATTTCTGTAACAGTATCTTTTTTAAATTGATTTGTAGTTCCAAAGTGTTCAGAACCAGAAACATCAACCATAAGCATCATGGTAAGCTCTCTTTCTTCCTCAAAGACTTTTATAAAAGGTTCGTTATAGCGTGCAGTAACATTCCAGTCTATAGCTCTTACGTCATCTCCAAATTGATATGCTCTTACTTCAGAAAATGTCATTCCCCTTCCTTTGAAGGTAGAATGGTATTCGCCACCAAAAATATGGTCAGACAAACGCCTTGTCTTGACTTCAATTTTTCGTACTTTTTTTAATATTTCTTTAGTATCCATGATGTAAGTGCTCTATACTGGGTAAACTAAATAATTTTATAGGAATCTTTTCAAAACTTTATAAATAGATTCTCTTATGAACTAAATGGTGACGTATACAAACAGCTATTATTAAGGAACTTCTATTTCGTTAATAATAGAGTTAATGATGTCTACAGACGAAATGTTTTCAGCTTCTGCTTCGTATGTAATTCCAATTCTATGTCTTAAAACATCATAAACAATGGCTCTTACATCTTCTGGAATTACATAACCTCTTCTTTTAATAAATGCATAACATTTAGCAGCTTTTGCTAAATTGATACTTCCTCTTGGTGAAGCTCCAAAACTAATAAGTGGTTTAAGTTGTGAAAGGTTGTAGCGTTCAGGATATCTAGTTGCAAAAATGATATCTAATATGTATTTTTCTATTTTTTCATCCATATAAACTTCATTGGCAGCTTCTCTTGCCTTTAGAATTTGCTCTACAGATACCACAGGGTTTATTGTAGCAAAACTACCACTTAAATTTTGTCTCATGATTGTTTGCTCATCTGACAACTTCGGATAATCAATGACAGTTTTAAGCATAAAACGATCTACTTGAGCTTCAGGCAATGGGTATGTTCCTTCTTGTTCAACAGGGTTTTGTGTTGCCATTACCAGAAAGGGCTGATCCAATTTAAAAGTAGTATCTCCTATCGTAATCTGCCGCTCTTGCATAGCTTCCAGTAAAGCTGATTGTACTTTTGCAGGTGCTCTATTGATCTCATCTGCTAAGACAAAGTTTGCGAAAATAGGACCTTTTTTGATGGAAAAATCATTATCCTTCATGTTGTAAATCATGGTTCCTACTACATCAGCAGGTAATAGATCTGGAGTAAATTGAATTCTACTAAAAGAACCCTGCACGGCTTTTGCAAGCGTGTTGATGGCTAAAGTTTTTGCCAAGCCAGGAACACCCTCAAGTAAAATATGTCCATTTCCAAGTAGTCCAATAAGCAAGCGTTCTATCATCTCCTTTTGGCCAACAATAACCTTGTTCATCTCTGAAGTAAGAATATCTACAAAGGCACTTTCTCGCTCTATTTTTTCATTAATTGCTCTAATATCTATCTCCATTTGTCATAATTTAAGAGTTAAAAAAATTGAAAAACAAATCTACACCATTCGATTTTTTAACATTGTTAAAAATTGGTTAAAGCTAGTTAGTATAGGTTTTTTTTGTTTTTTAAGTTGTTTTTTAAAAGTTTACTTGACGCAGTATAGTACATTAAGCTTGTATTTTTTTGTTTTTAACAAAAAAAAAAGCAACATTTGCAGTTATTATCAATCAATAACACTTATATGAAACAAAATGACTTTTTAAAATTTTTTACGGTTATGTTTTTATTTGTTGGGGCAATTACAATGAACGCTCAAACAGTTAAAGGAAAAGTAACTGATACTAGCGGGGAGGCTTTATCATTTATGAATGTCGTAGAAAAAGGAACCACAAATGGTACTACAACAGATGAGAATGGTGAATTTTCATTAAATGTAGAAAAAATGCCTACAACAATCTCAGTTTCCTCTTTAGGGTTTAAAACTGTTGAAAAAAGTATATCTGACACTAGTTATATAACTATTGTATTAGAAGAAAACAATCTGTCTTTAGATGAAGTAGTCTTGGTTGGATCTAGAAACAAAAACAGAACTGTAGCGAATACGCCAGTGCCTGTGGATGTAATTGATGTTGCTGAGCTTTTAAGTTCAGGGCCTCAAGTTTCTGTTAATGATATTTTAAATTACGTAGCACCTTCTTTTACATCTACTTCACAAACTGTTTCTGACGGTACTGATCATATTGATCCTGCAGCCTTAAGAGGTTTAGGACCAGATCAAGTATTAGTATTGGTAAATGGTAAAAGAAGACATAATACTTCTTTAGTAAACGTAAATAGTACAGTTGGTAGAGGAAGTGTTGGTACAGATATGAATACTATTCCAGCATTTTCTATTAAAAGAATAGAGATTTTAAAAGACGGTGCAGCAGCACAATATGGTAGTGATGCCATTGCTGGTGTAATTAATATCGTACTTAAGAATAGCGAAGGATTAGAGTTTCAAGTAAATCAAGGATCAAATTGGGGAGATCAAACAAACAACCAAAGTGGTGGTATGGATGGAGAAAACTTTCAGTTTGATGTAAACTACGGAATTCCTTTAGATGATAATGGAGGTTTTATAAACTTCACAGGATCATTATCTACAAGAGCTCCTTCTTACAGAGCTGGTGCTGAAGGATTCACTGGTCAAATCTTTGATGGAAGTAACTCTGTAGAATGGATAGGATTAAATAGTGGAGCAGGATCTGACATCACTCAATACTCTTTATCTCAAGTACAAACATTTGCACAAGGAGTTACTTACTTTCCTTTTTCATTAAAAAATCAAATTAATAGTGCAAATTCAATTGATGAACTTAGAGGGTTGTTAAACTTTAATACATCAGAAGATGAATTGGCAACAAGAGGTCTTACTAGACAAGACTTTAGCATGCGAGTTGGACAATCTAGATTAAGAAATGGAAAGTTCATGGCTAACATGGAGTTTCAAATTAATGATGACTTTAGCTTTTATGCTTTTGGAGGAATTAGCCATAGAAAAGGAAATGCTGCTGGTTTTTATAGAAGACCTGCACAATCAAGAGCTTTCACTGGTTTATACCCTGCAGGAATGTTGCCAGAAATAAATTCTATCGTAAATGATGAATCTATTGCTGTTGGAATTAAAGGGAAACAAGGAGATTGGGATATAGACTTTAGTAATACCTATGGTAAAAACTCTTTCGACTTTAACATAGGAAATTCAAGTAATGCTAGTTTACAACAAGCATCACCATTAGAAGTATATGCTGGTGGTTTTTCTTTTACTCAAAACACAACTAATTTAGATTTAACAAAATTCTATGATGATGTGATGTCTGGATTAAATGTTGCTGTTGGTTCAGAATACAGAATGGAAGCATATGATATTACTGCTGGTCAAGAAGAGTCTTGGGCAACATATGATGTTAATGGTGAAATTTGGAATGGAGATGCTGCAACTCAAGTAACTGATTTCTTCGGAAGGTCTAGACCTGGTGGAATTCAAGTTTTTCCTGGTTTCAGACCAGCAAACGAAAGAAATGCAACTAGAAATAGTTATGCTTTTTACGGTGATCTAGAATTAGACGTTACTAAGAGCTTATTCCTTTCTGGAGCAGTTAGATATGAAAACTACAGCGATTTTGGTTCTACTTTCAACTGGAAGTTAGCAGGAATTGTAAAAGTAAGCGATAATGTAAATATTAGAGCTGCTGCAAGTACAGGTTTTAGAGCACCATCTTTAGCTCAGTTAAACTTTAATACAATAAGTACAAACTTTATATCAGGTGTTCCTTATGAAGTAGGGACTTTTTCAAATGATAGTCAAATTGCAGGAGCTCTAGGGATCCCGCAATTAAAGCAAGAAGAGTCTTTTAGTGCAAGTTTTGGTTTTACAGCTAAAATACCTGATGCTAACCTTAGTTTAACGGTAGATGGTTTCTTCACAGGAATTGATGACAGAGTTGTTTTAACAGGTAATTTTAATATTCCTGACGGAATTGTTACTGGTGCAGAATCTGCTCGTTTCTTTGCAAATGCAATAGATACAGAAACAAAAGGTTTTGATATTGTGGTTTCTCACAAAGGAGCTATCTCTGACTTAAGTTTTTCTAGTGACTTAGCACTTACTTTTGCTTACACACAAAGAGTAGATGGTATAAATTCATCTAGTGTTTTAGCATCACAAGCTGGTACTTACTTTGGTGAAAGAGAATCTTATTTCTTAGAAACAGCTACTCCTAGGTTTAAAGCAAATCTTGGACATATGCTACAAGGAGATAAATGGAAATTCTTTTTAAGAAATTCATTCTTTGGATCTGTAATTAACCCAGATACAACCCCTGGTCCAACTATTAATGATACGGCTGTTTCAATTCATCCAGAATTTGGAGCAAAAGTTCTAACTGATATGTCTTTTGGATATGATGTTTCGGAAAACATGACTTTAACCATAGGTTCTAGTAACATTTTTAATGTATTCCCAGACGCAAGTCCATCTAATTTAACAAGTGGTAATAACTTTATTTACCCACGTGTTACTTCACAGTTTGGAATTAATGGTAGAACAGTTTTTGCTAGATTAAAATTTAAATTATAACATATAAATTAATAGAATATGAAAAATATTAAATATTTAGCACTATTATTCTCCTTAACACTTTTAATTTCGTGTGGACAGGATAATGTAGATAGTGTAACAAACCCAGGAGTATACAATCCTACAAGTGAAATAAATCTTGGTTTTACAGATGCTAATGGTGGTCAGCTTGTACTTGAAAGCGATGATGAAAATGCAATTACATTTGAAATTAGCTTGAGTACTAATCCACTTTCTGTTGCAACTACAATTACCCTTGCAGGTAGTTCATCTGATGGTACAGTAGATGGCGCAAGCTATCCAGAAACTGTTGTAATTCCTGCGGGAGATACTTCAGTAGATGTTGTTGTTAGTTTTTCTGATGACGGTGTAGCAGAAGGTACAGACGTAGAAACGTTTACTATTGAAATAGTAGATGCAGATTTTGGAGGTTCTAATGATTATTATTTAACTCCAGGAGATATTTCTAGAACAATAGACGTTACAGATTCATTTCCTTTTTCTGTGGTTACAGAAGTAGGTCCTTTGGAATTGGTTTTTGCTTGGGGCGGACTTAGTGATTTAGATGCAGGAATATTTTCAGTAGATTTAGGAGGTCTTATAGCTTTAAGTCAAAATTTTGATCAAGATCCAGAATACCTTACACTTCCAGCAAGTGCAGCCGATGGAGTATATATTTTTCAAATAGCACCATGGTCTGTTGCAGGTTCTGAAATTGATTGGTTGGTTGAATTTGAAGTTGTATCTCATCCTACACAAACTGTTTACCCATTTACTGGTAAATTGCTAAATGCAGGAGGCTTTTATTCTGATATAAGAGACACCATAGAAATCACAAAGTCAACAGATGGAAGTGAAGTAACCTATTCCATTATTCAATATTAAAACATACACAAATGAAACATATATATAAATTTAGTATTATATTATTAGCTGTTTTTACATTCATAGGGTGTAATGTAGATGATGATGATGCGGTAACAGTATTACCGATGAAGGAGCTTACTGCTTCTTTATCTCAACAAGTAGATATCATAGGTGTTGGAGATAACGCTACTAGTTATGATTTAGTCATTAGTTTTTCTGAACCATTACCAAGTTATTCAACCATAGAATATTCTTTAGATGGTGGTGCTACCACCTCTTCTTCCGCTAGTTCTGGAGATGACACACTAGTTATTTCTATTCCTTTTGATAATAATGATAATTTTCATGATATAAATCTTTCAGATTTTATATTAGTGAATGCTTCTGCTAGAAGATTTACTACTAGCATAACAGGTAATTCTTCTGTTCGAGTTATGAGACAAGGATATTTTACTGCTACAATTTCATGGGGTAATTATTCAGATGATATTGATTTTGGATTGCAACCAATGACAGCTTCTTGGGGAGATACTTTTGATTTTATTGATACTAGTCTAGGTATTCAGGACGAATTTTTAGAAGGAACATTAGATGACGGTAACTATGCGATCTATGCTCAATTTTATACTGCTGCAACAGATGTGAATGTTAACTGTGACATGGTAACTGCTGCTGGAAATTTTGTGCTAGATGTACTAGCCACAGAAGATGGAAATGTAATTTGGTTTACAAAAAGTACAAATACACAAGGAAATGTATCTTACACTTTTTATACAGAAGATCCATCATAAAAAGTTTACAACTTTTAATAAAAAAAAGAGACCTATTAGGTCTCTT
>OJHK01001536.1_pt1 | contig 10481 bp, 10 predicted proteins | sample 1595161 | NCBI WGS metagenome assembly OJHK01 (sample SAMN05416842, study PRJEB24817) | seawater metagenome | isolation source: Sea water | place: Canada:Atlantic | collected 2013-07 | reverse complement strand
ACGAGATGTAGAGAGGTCTCGTGGGCTCGGAGATGTGTATAAGAGACAGGTAGGCATCCACTAAAATCCAATGAAACGCTGTATAAGCAAGGGCTCGTAAGCAAAAATCGCACTTAGGTGGTGGATATATGCATGCTGCCCTTGTCCCTGCCAAATTTCAGTAGCCCCCTCGTGCACAGCCTGATAATGCGCCAACAACTCAGCCACGGACTTCGGTTCTGAGGCATCACCGATTTCGGCCGAAACCCCATCAATCAAAGACAGCCAGCTAGCGCTTACCCCCATAATGTAATAGGGCCAAGTCTTCTGGATGTGAGGATGCCAGCCAGGGTCACTGTGAGCGCTTATATCGGCTGATGGCTCGCTCCCTCGACACGTTCTAACCACACTCTTGAGGTAACCCGCCTTCTGCAAGCTAGCCACCAAAGGGTTGCCCACAATGCCCGCTTGAATTTCGTCAGCCACCGGCGCGGAGGTATACATCAAGAATGTAAACTGATGACCAGCGGCATCCATTCCTGCCCGGCGATGAAAACGCCATAATGGGATATCTTCCCCATACCGCTCTAACAAAGGCAGAACAACCTCACGGGCAAGCATCGCATCGACCGCCCACTCTGGCCGCCCCTCCCCATTCCAGGGCATCCGAAAGCACGCCGCATACCAATGGTGGTCGGCCTCTACCTGCGCCACGGCAACCTGCCCCCAGCTGGCGGCACCGGAGGGCGACGGAGCAATTTGTGAACAGCCTTGCAATATCGCTATAAACAGAGCAATAGAAATCGGCCTCCACCACTCTGAAAACTGAAAGTTCATGCTATGATTGCTCCACAAAATAACAACGCCGCACCTACCTTAGCAAAGTTGCGCGCCGGTAGCCCTGAAGTATGAGCCACAACGCACTATTAGAAAAAATTCGCACCCGACAGGCCGTGATCGGCATCTTTGGGCTTGGGTATGTAGGGCTGCCTCTGGCGATGCGGTTTTCAGAAGCGGGCTTTGACGTTATTGGCTTCGACATTGACGACGAAAAAATTGCTGCAATAACCAACGGTAGTAGCTACTTAAACACCGTTCCCAAAGAACATATAGCAGCCGCCACGCGTCGAGGCTTCTCTGCAACAGGCGACTACTCACGCGCAAAATCAGCTGACGCCCTTATTTTCTGTGTTCCGACACCGCTAAACCGCTACCGGGAACCTGACTTAAGCTATGTAACGTCCACGGTCGAAAAAGTGCTCCCCTACACCAAAGCAGGACAAATTCTGTCTTTGGAAAGCACTACTTACCCCGGCACCACTGAAGAACTAATCAAACCGCTAATCGAGTCACAAGGCTTCCTCATAGGAGAGGACTACTACCTCGTGTACTCTCCCGAACGCGAAGATCCAGGCAACGCAGACTTTACCACTCAACATATTCCCAAAGTCTGCGGTGGCTCCACGGAAAACTGCCTTACGGCTGGCGTTGCACTTTACAGTGAAGTTGTAGACAAAGTGGTCCCCGTCAGCAATACCAAAACGGCAGAAATGACCAAGCTGCTTGAGAACATATACCGCGCCGTAAACATCGGCCTGGTCAACGAAATGAAAATCGTCGCCGATAAAATGGGGATCAATATTCACGAAGTGATTGAAGCAGCAGCGACTAAACCATTTGGCTTTACCAAGTTTACTCCGGGCCCTGGGCTAGGCGGACATTGCATCCCTATCGACCCATTCTATTTGACTTGGAAGGCCAGAGAATTCGGCATTAACACTCGATTTATTGAGCTAGCAGGCGAAGTCAATCGCGCCATGCCCGCCTGGGTTGTAGAAAAAACCGCTGATGCACTTAATCAGAGCGGAATTGCTTTAAAGGGCAGTAGAATTTTAGTAATGGGTTTAGCCTACAAAAAGAATACAAACGATTCGAGAGAGTCCCCAGCGGTAAAAATCATCGAATTGCTACACGAAAAGGGTGTAAACGTGGACTACTCAGACCCTCATATTCCAGAATTCCCTAACAAACGAGACTATCGATTCGACATGAAATCAGAAGAATTAACCGCCGATTCACTAGCCAACTACCACTGCACAATACTCGTCACAGATCACGATGCCTTTGATTACAAAATGCTAGTAGAACATGGAAAACTCATCATCGATACACGAGGGAGAATTTCCGGCAGACCAAGAAATACGATTTATGCTTAAGGACCACTCTCGCATGTACGCTTCAAATGATTGGGGTGTAGTGGCATAGTAGGTTTGGCCACTACAACATACCTAAAAACCGTGTTAAACGACTTAGCTATCAAACAAATCAAGAGACTGCTATACCGAGAGTCTCGCATAAGGTATTAGCAGAACCCCCTCATGAAAAAGATCCTAATGGCGACATCTTTTTTTCCAACATCCGCATGTGACAATTTGCCACAATTTCTGAGAGAACAAGCTGTTGCAGTCGCCGAACAACATCCAGACATCGAAATTCTTGTGGTTACGTCAAGTCGAACTGGAAAAAAAGATGCGGGGCTGCCTAGCAATATTACAACCAGAAGATTTGATTACTGCTGGCCGACTTCCAGGCAACAACTAACTGAACTTGGAATTATGCCTGCGATAAAATTCAATAAATTCAATATACTGGCGCTCCCATTATTTTTCTTATTCCAGTTTTTAGCAATATATAAAGCAACCAAAAAATTCAAACCGGATTTAATATATTCTCACTGGTTCTTACCACAAGGAATAAATTGCCACCTTATTTCCAAGATCTTTAATATCCCTCACAGCTTTACCAGTCACTCCTATGACGTTGAGGTATGCAAAAAAATACCCTTCATAGGGAAAACACTTGTCCACGCTGCTTTTGAGCATATGACAGCTTGCACTGTCGTAAGCCAAAAGACCCTAGAAGGAATCAAATATTTTTATTCTAATGAAGAATGGGAAAATATTAAAAATAAAATACAGATCATCCCCATGGGCATTGCGACGCCACAAAAAACAACCGCTCAAAAAAAGGATTTTTCCGTTGTATTCCTAGGCAGGTTTGTACCGAAAAAAGGCATACACTTTCTACTTGAAGCAGTAGCCGAACTGGCGAAAGATCTGAAAAATATTCATCTAACTCTGGCTGGCGATGGCCCGGAAAAGAAGGACATAATAAAAAAAGTAGCACAATTAGATATTTCGGCTCATGTCGCCATGCCGGGGTTTGTCACAGAAAAGGCAAAACAAAAATTATTAGAAACCACTGACCTATATGTACTCCCCTCAATAGACGATGGTTCTGGTGATCGTGAAGGCCTCCCGGTTTCACTATTAGAAGCCATGTCATACGGGGCCATTTGCATAGCCACATACAACAGTGGCGTCGAAGACGTTGTAGCAGATGGCATTAACGGATACCTTGTTGAGCAAAAAAATGCCTCCTCCCTACAACAAAAAATTCGACAAGCCCTGTCTAAAGCCGCTGAGTCTAAAAACCAAATGCGACTAGAGGCACAATCTACGGCGCAAAACTACTACTGGAACAAAATAGCGAATCAGACTTTCGAGCACCTTTTCAGCGATTTGGAATCAGAAAGAAAATAACATGCACAAGCATCACTCTCTAAATCCTTTGGTCTCGATTATTGTTACAGTCTACAATTCAGGCCGTTACCTTACTAAATGCCTGGACAGTTTAATCAATCAAAGCTATGAAAACATTGAAATCCTGATCATCGATGATTGTTCAACAGATAACTCATGGAAAACAATTACCACTTACTCTGATAAACGCATTAGAACCTATAAAAACAAAGAAAACCAAGGCTACTTACGATCCGCTAATACATTGCTCTTCAAAGCATCAGGCGACCTTGTAACATTTCAGGACTCTGATGATTGGTCTGACTTAGCTCGAATAGAAAAACAAGTAGAGGCTTTTACCGACGACCCTGACCTCTACCTGTGTGGGACTCAATGCGTATACTATCGCAACGGAAAAGCAAATAGACAGTCGAGCTTTCCGTCAACTTATCAGGATGTACGAAACGAACTAAATGGCTGTGAATCTTCAGTATTTTGCGGAGCGTCAGTCATGTTCAAACAAGAGCTCATTGAAAAACACGGTGGATTCAGGGATTTCTTTGATCGGATAGGCTCAGAACACCTTGACTGGTTTTGGCAAAGAATCATCAGCTACAAATTTATTAATATTAAAGGGGCTTTGTACTACTACAGAGCGGTTGATGAGTCATACACTAGGACCCCTAGTCTTAACCCACTTCAATATCTAGCGCCAAAAATAGCATTACTGGCTTATTTTCAAAGACTTCAAACTGGTCATGATTCGCTGGATCAGGACGCTACAATCGAAAAACTTAAAGAAACGTTACTCACCTCCTACCAAAAGAACCCAAGAAGAATTTATCAAGCTGCAGTGATTACACAATGTGCTTTCGGAAATTATAACCAAGCGATAAGGCTAGTAAAAATGTCATACAAATCAGGCAGCTGCATTGAACGTTTTTCCACTATCTATGTAATTCTATCAGGCATTTCCAGCGCTTTAGCAAATGAACTCCCAAGGAATTTATTGCGATACTATATAAAACGCAATAATCGAAAGTTTCTGCAGCGGCACGACATCAAGGTATAACGACTACGCCGAGCAACCTTCAGTATAACTTTCCGCCTAAACCAATTTAGAAGCTTTGTATGTAGAAAAGCTTTCAATAAATACTTGATAGTGAAGTAAAGAAATTAGGAATATTAAGAAAATCATGCTCCATACCCATATTCTCCCCCCCCTTTTTTTATAACCAAACAATGCATTCTTCGCCATACTTCTTAGGACATATACTTTTTTAAACCACCAACTAGCTTTTGCATCATAAGAATTTACAAACAGCATTAGCTCTTTTTCTTTCAAACCAAGCCCGCAAACCCTAAGCTCGTGCATTTTTTTAATAGCTCTAGTTAATACGGTTGTTCTTTGAGGATTGAAAAGCGTAAGACCACTACTAACGTAGCGGTATTCAATCAGAAAATTCGGCATATTTTCGATTATGACACCGTACTCGACAATCCTAAAAAGGAAATCATAGTCTTCTATTGGTATTTGGCGATATCTAGCAATCGATTCGTAAACCCCCCTTCTAACAAAATATGTTGGATGAAGAACCGGGCAAGCATATTCTATGTATCGCTTTATTAGCTCAAAGCCAACGGGCTTGCGAGCTTCTCCAATCTCGCCTCCCATCGCATCAATTATCAGCGCTTGCCCACCAACCAAACCGACTTCTGGATGATTGCGCATATACTCGTATTGCAGCTGAAGTCTATTAGGTAACGAGACATCATCAGCATCCATGCGCGCAATATATTCTCCTTTAGCAATAGATATTGCCTCGTTGAGTGATGAGGGCAACCCCCTATTACCCCTTTCAACCAGTACAATTCTCTCATCGTCAAACGAATTTAGGATTTGAGACGAAGCATCGGCAGAGCCGTCATTAACTATGATGAATTCAAACTCTGTTAAGGTTTGGTTTAAAACACTTAAAACTGCCTCTCGCAAGAACTCCTCGCCATTGTAAACAGCCATTATTACGCTTACTAACGGTGTATCGATAGACGCCATATAAATCTAAATACACTCTTCAATTATGCCCATGAAAACGATGAAAGAGCCGTCTAGCCCAATCTAACTTATTCAAACTTCACACCAAGGAACCTAGAAATGCCGCCATTCACATTCTTATCCAGTTTTTAAGTTTCGCGACAAAATAATTGAATCTCATCTTACCAACTTCAATCGCCAGCATGATAGACCTGATAGAAAGACACCTCCATATTTGCCTTGAAAAAATACGTGCTCGCGACTTTCTACTGCCTAGCAAGATATCTATTTCTTTAATATCCGACCTATCTTTTTTCTCAGCTCTGCTTAGCTTCATCTTACGAACGAGATCAATCGAGACAAACTTCATGTTTTCAAAGTGAAAGAAATTCTCTGGATCATAGATGATATCGATTATGTCCTTACCATAATATTTAGCTTCTTCATTATGGCTATGGACATCTGACCCTGCATCCAATTTCGAATAGCAATCATGATACAAATAGTCCAAATCTCTAGAATCTCGAATACCAAAAACCGAAAGAACAGAACTACCATCAATACAATAAGCCTCCTCATTGTATCTTCCACCACCAAGCGAAGATTTATAGCTATCAAAGAAACCAGAAAATCTTCGAAAGTACTTTGGCAGTGCATAATTTAGAAATTTGATACTGGTATCGTTTAGTAATACCTGCCCCAAATGAATACTTTGCTCCTGCGAATCCGTAATGTGGACAGAATGTTTTCCTATATTGAACAGATTCCTCACCTCTTCTTTCGCACAAAGCATTCTATCTACCGTACTTTCTAAAACGAAAACTCGCGCAACCCCCGGTTTCTGCCAACAAAGAGCTGCTTTACCGCTTGCGCCAGAAAAACCATTCTCCCAACAGCCTAGCCAACTTTCTCCAGAATATATTTGCCTCACCAAGGTGCATGCTCCCGCCCTACGAACACTCACATCTTTGCGATAAAAAATTGATCCCCAGCGAGAAAATATTTCTTCTACTTCTTTATCCTTGCCCTGGGCTGAGGGGTACACAATAGCGACAAAAGAGTTAGGAACTAGCCGACAGTACTCAACTGCGGCCAGATCAATATATTTTCTCCTCAGACCTCTATCTAGTAAAAACTTATAGTCGTATACGAATTCTTTTTCTCGGGACTTGTATAGTTTTATATTCGAATTAAAATACAGGCTAGCTGCAATACGATGCGCGCCATCAAGAGGTATACCGCTGCGACCGACAGGAATGGGGTCTGCAGAGTCGATATATCCATTGGCTTTGATCGACGCTATGGTTTCCCTAAAGGAATTGATAAAAGACTCTTTACCTAATTTTTCTTCTCCCTTACCTTCCACAAACCCATTAAAAGCTCCAATATGATCGCAATATAATCTTTCTAACCACCCTCTCATACCCAGTTGATCATAATATTTTACGAACACATACTTGACCATAATATCTACCCGTTTGGCTAACGGAATTAGCAACGGGTCTATGTACTTGATGGATAGCTGTTGGCCACCTTGGTCATCAATCATAATTGACACATCAACATTAGATTAACCATCTGAATATATTTACTCTTCTAAGCTTGCAAAGTTCGATAATGGCGCACACCTAAGACAGTTTTCCACGATCGTCTGAGCAAATATTTCGGATCTAAACTGTTTTGCATCATCTGAATTTAAGTAGGCCTCTATTCTTTCCAAATATTCCATGTACAGTCTATCTGGCATAGATTTTAAAAATAGATACAACTCCGAATTTGAACTAAATTTCCGTCGATCGATAAAACAGTTTTCTGGAACATAATTCGTAATATTTGATGCCCCCCAATAAATCGGCACACAACCGGCTATAAAAACATCAAATATTTTCTCGGTAATATATCCGAGCTCGTCTTTTACATTTTCATATGCAACGACGAATTTATACTTTTTCATAGTTTCGAACTTATTTTCCACAACTCCTTTATACACTGACATTTTTTTTCCAAATAAAGAAAATAAAATACGTTTTATTAACGCTACTCTGTTTAACGTTTTCAATATTTTTAGGTTTTTTGACCTTAGCTCATCCCAACCAAATCCATACAAATGAAAATCTTCCGGATTATTAGATTCACACCAGAGAGCAAAATTCTTTCTTTCTGTATACAACTCCCCTGCATAGCTTGAACTCTTATTTGCTGCTATCAAGCAGCACAAGTGCTCCCTATCTAATCGCTTATATATTTCTTTAGGTAAATCGAATCCGTAATTTAGCTTGATGTACTTGCGACCATCAACTAACGCATCATTCCATGTGAATATTTTGTTAAATCTCTGATGCTTATCAGCATCGAAGTTTTCCGGTTTAACTAGTGAGCTTTCAATTGCTAGTAGATAGGATTTATAAACTTCATTTTTTTTGGGCAAGTGCTTTGGCATATCAAAATACAGCACTATGCTTGAGTCTATAGGCTTATTGATATCCTCGGTTGCTATCTCGTAACCCATATTTTTGAATGCATCGTGAAGCCTGTAATACTTGTCAAGGCCGCCAAACACGTACTTTTTCTGGCTTCTATCAAAAATGACGTTTCCATGAAATGACTTGCCAGCAACAAAAGAAACTTTTTCCATTACAGTTCTCGTCGACTACTGCGATTGATGACGCTAGGTGCTTCTATACCAGCATTTAGGCAAAACCAATGTTGCCTTGCTTGTACAATCCACATCTAGATCATGTGGGAATTTACTCGCAAATCCAGTAACAGTTGCACAATCTTTTCTTATAAAAGAAAATTCCATAACCGGAGGAATTTCGATGTTTTTTATGACTACTGAGGGCAAACAATTATTAGGATGAATATGCACACAGTTGTGCGTAGCAAGTATCTTTAGAAAAACGTTCTTAAATTTCTCAAACATAAAACCGTCAAACAAAAGATCTAGCTGATGAAACTCGACTATTATGACCCGAAACTGCTGCAGCATTTTACTAGGGATGCTGTATATAACTTCATATTCTGCACCCTCTATATCCATTTGAAGCATAAGATCTTTGTCGTGTTCTACAGAGCAGTCCCGAAGCCACTGCTCAAAGGAGATCGTAGCGTCATTATCGACCGCACCCAGGTGTTTCTTTAAAAAAACAAAGTTATCATGCTTCTCAATTGGACCTTCCACAGAGGCATCAGCCATAAACACTTTCACGCCTCTATCAGCGAACTCATGATCCAGATCTTGCTTGGAGCCCACTCCTGGCGAAAATAGCGCGCCGATATTCTCTATATCTGCAGGCACCAGATACCCTCCATCTCGCTCCGACCCCACCCGAACAAACGGAATGTTAATTTCGACGGGATGCAATCTTCTCATCAAATTTTGAAGTAAATCCACGTCAGTTAAGCGGCTTGCTTGAACGCTATAACCGAATAACGAACAGAACTTCCGAACAATTCGCAACATAATTGGTATGACACCCACTTTCATCAATACATACTGACGCGACAGATTCCCACACTGGAATTAACTGAATAATTCGAATAGTTGAAAACAGCTATAAGAGAAATCCTATTCGACGCATCTCGTCTTTAATTCTCTGAATTGCGTAGTTCTTATGCTTCCAAATAAATCCAGGAATTTTTAGAACGACGGAAATTAAGAAAAAAAGACGCCTACAGACGCCAAAATCTCCATAAAACCTACGAAATATTTTTGGTAAAAACTGCAACTTAGACAGGGGCGCAACTATCCCATGCCATCGCAAATCCACCCATTCTTTGTTAGAAAGCAAAGTCCATCATAACCACTGAAAATATAAACTGCATCATAACCCTGAGGGCTGAACACTTCTATCTCTAGCTCATCCTCGATCACATACTTCGAGAAACTGGAACCAACTAACACTAGATTACACTGCGTTGTAGCAACAAGCACATAAACTTTCTTTCGAGCCAAACGCACGATAGCCTTTGCACTAGACCCATGCTTAATACGAAAATCCTTAGGTTCCACATAATCTACTGCGTTTGGAATAGACGGGTTAAACTCAATACAGATTACTTTTGGACGATAGTGGCTAAGACTCTCCAAGATAAAATAATCAACTCCATCAACGTCTATTGAAAGGAAATCAAAATTAGATGGAATATCGGTTTCATCGTAAATACTCTCAAGGGAGTTCTTTCCATCGAAATTGACAAAACGACAAATTTTCTCAACCTCTTTCTGAGGGAAGTTCTTCTTAAGAGCCTGGACTTTTTTTGTCTCCCTCAATTAAAACCGCGCTGTAATTAAATTTCCTGATCAAATGACAAGTATTTGAAAGATGCACCCCATCCCAGGCTCCAAATTCAGAACACCAATGATCCAACTCAATGTATTTGGAAAACCTCTCCAGTATCTCAATAACGATACCGTCTTCACCAAATTGAGAATAAAAACGGTTTTCCGAAAACGATTTTAGATCATTCATCCCATTTTCCCGCTTTTTCTGAGTCAAGCCTACAAATCTCGTTGATAGAGTTTTATACGCGAAGTCCATATGTATCCTTCTAGCAATTCATATTTATCCTTCATCAATAAATAAGTACGCCTGAGCAGGCCAAAAATTTAACATTTTAAAAGGGAAGCAATGGCGCACATGAAGAAAGCCTACATACATATAATCCATGTTCGACCAAAATGACTACCCCAAAAAACCTATACGCTTTAATGGCCAAAAACACTTAACCTTCAGGTAAAGGAATTTACGCATATCGCTATCAAATAAATCATAAACATAATAAACCAAGAAGAGAGTAACAATTGTAGATACAGCTGCACCTATTGCCCCATATATACCTGTCTCTTATACACATCTCCGAGCCCACGAGACCTCTCTACATCT
>OJHK01001531.1_pt1 | contig 10566 bp, 8 predicted proteins | sample 1595161 | NCBI WGS metagenome assembly OJHK01 (sample SAMN05416842, study PRJEB24817) | seawater metagenome | isolation source: Sea water | place: Canada:Atlantic | collected 2013-07 | reverse complement strand
TACAAAATTGCAAATGTTAATTTAAATACCTATGAATAAGTATTGTATAGCGCATTAATTAAAGCATGTTTAAAGTAAAAATTTATTGTCACACTATAATTGAGCTTACCAGCAACACTGTCTTTAATTAAAATTAATAAACCTTAATTTTTCAAGTGTAATATATTGTGCTTATAGTTGAATTCAATGTGTGTTGGGTTGATACTAACTATCTTGCTAAATAGAGAGTACTTATTGCTTTGTCTGCTATTAAATTTACCTTAGATAATAAATTCACTAACACGTTTACTGCTGATGAAATTGCAGAGAATTACCCGCGACAAGTTATGTCAGCATATTCTTTTGTTGCGCCTAAAAAAACAGCAATGCCAACATTAATTGCCAGCAGCGAACTTGTTGCACAGCAAATAGGGTTGACTGAAGAGCAAGTCAGTTCACCTGAATTTTTACAGTTATTTTCGGGCAATGGTTTGTTAGAAAATATGCAGCCGTTCGCTATGTGTTATGGCGGACATCAATTTGGTCATTGGGCCGGGCAATTAGGTGACGGGCGAGCCATTAACCTTGCTGAAATAATAACCCCTAATAACGGTCACAAAACCTTGCAACTTAAAGGTGCTGGGCCTACGCCATATTCCCGTACGGCTGACGGTTTTGCAGTTTTACGTTCATCGGTGCGAGAGTTTCTTTGTTCAGAAGCTATGTTTCATTTAGGTGTTGCCACAACCCGAGCGTTAAGCTTGTCGCTTACAGGTGATAACGTAGTTAGAGATATGTTCTATGACGGACACGCTAAGGCAGAGCCTGGCGCTGTGGTTTGTCGTGTTTCGTCATCATTTATTCGTTTTGGTAGTTTCCAGTTACCTTCGTCAAGAAAAGATTTAAGTTTGCTCACTCAATTGGTTGATTATGTTATCGAACGTGATTTTGCGCATTTGGGTGCGCCAAGCACTGAGGTTTATTTAGCGTGGTTTAATGAAGTGTGTAACAGAACATGTAAGCTCGTTGTTGATTGGATGCGTGTTGGTTTTGTTCACGGCGTAATGAATACCGATAATATGTCGATCATTGGTGAAACGATTGATTATGGACCTTATGGTTGGATTGACAATTTTGACTTAAATTGGACCCCTAACACGACAGATGCAAATGGTAAGCGGTATCGCTTTGGTGTGCAGGCCGAAATAGCACAATGGAATTTATTTCAGTTAGCGAATGCCATATTCCCTTTGATTAAGGATGTTGAGCCTTTAGAAAAAGCACTAAATAACTTCTCTAAAAACTATCAACAACAATGGCAAACTATGATGGCGGCTAAACTTGGTATCGAACTACCCGTTGATGCATTTACTGAAGGGGCGAGTTCACTAGAGCGCAGTTTGTTTATTGACCTTGAAAATCTATTGATGATGATTGAAACCGATATGACCATTTTCTATCGTCGTTTAGCTGATTTACCTGATGATAAATCATTTTGGTTATCACATTTGAAGACATGTTTTTATAATGAAAATGAAATAACAGCTGACTATAAAAGCGTTTTATTTAATTGGCTTGAACGTTATAGCCAATTGCGTGATAACAGTAATAAGCATCGTTCTGATATTAGCAAAGCGATGAATGAAGTAAACCCTAAATATGTTTTACGTAATTACTTGGCACAACAAGCTATCGATTTAGCTGAAAAGCAAGACTATACCTTGTTAAAGCAATTACAAAAGGTTTTGGAAAATCCATATGATGAACAACCAGAATATGACCAATTTGCTGAAAAACGTCCGGATTGGGCAAAAAATAAAGCGGGTTGCTCAATGTTATCTTGTAGTTCGTAAGCCTTTATTTAATTTTTTACCTTTAGTATGAAAGCTTAATCTGCGCATTATTTAGCGCAGTTAAGCCTGCTTCAACTTTTGACGGTATTGGATTGCAATAAGCTTAATAATATCGCGCCAAGTAACAATACCAATAGCTTGTTGTTTTTCATTGGTAATAGGCAAGCACGATATCCTGTGATCATGGAATAACAATACAGCTTCAGTAAGACTTGTTTCTTCAGTTGCAGTGATAAGCTCTCGAGACATGATTAAATGCACTCTTTTATTCATCGAAAAACTATCTTGTGGCGTTTCGTTTCGGGTACCAACCGTTGGGCTAAGGTTTTTCCATAAGTCTCGGTCGGTAATTACGCCAGCTAGTGTCGATTCATTTTTTATCAAAATATGATGCATGGTATGTGTTTCAAACAACTTTTTTGCATCGTCTAACGTGTCATCCATATCAAGCGTTATTAAATCTCTTCGCATTATTTGACTCACGTTCATACTTCACCTGTTTAATTAAAATATTATCTGTTTCGAACGAAAAATAGCGGGTCATATTCACTTTATATAATCAGCGTAACATAAGCTATTAATAATCAGAGAATTGTTGTTTTAGTTTATTTAAGTACCAGTTTTTCGCTAATAACGCTTTGTCACAAAACTGTCATGTTAGTGTTTTATAATCGCTTCAGTTATAAAAATCATTATAGTTAAAGGTATTTTTAAGTGGCCATTGCTTCTAAATCAGCAAACTATCGCAAAGTGAAAAATTCATTAGCAAAATGGATGATCACCTTAGGCGGTATCAGTGTTTTATTTACTTTAGTTTTAATATTCATGTATTTACTTTATGTGATAAAACCTATATTTGAATCTGCAAAAGTTGAGCCTACGGCACAATTTGTTATTACTGAGCAAAGCAAAGTACTTGCAACCGGTGTTGATGAGCTTAAAGAAGTTGCTTATAGCATTACTGAGCAGGGCTTTATTAATTTTTACCAATTAGTTGATGGCGGCGGTCATAAAGCCGGCGATAAAATATTGTCAGAGCAACTAACTGATGACGGTGTTTATATCAAACAACTCGTTAATGTTGGTCAAGAAAAGAAGTTGTTACTTGATAGTGCTGGTAATGTAAGGCTTGTTGTTCCACACTTTTTTGCGAACTTTGATAGCGGCGAACGTGTAATTGTTCCAAGTATTCGTTACCCACTAGGTGAAGACTTTTTACCTCTTGACGAACAAAGCGCTGCTTTTACTAAGCTCTCGTTTGCTATGGATGATGAAAAGGCAGTTTTTGTTGGTTTTACCGAAGACAAACGCTTACTTAAAACAACCTTATTAGCAGAAGACGATTTCAGTTATGACACCGCCTTTGATACCGAATATGAAGAAGTCGATTATACAGCTAAAGCAATAAACGATATTTTAGTATCGCCAGATTTAGCGATGGTATTTGTTCGTCAAGGTGATCAAGTTGCGGTATTTTCATTAGACGATGAAGAGGCTGAATTAAAAGCCACCATTATCCCACAGCTTTCTCAAAATAAATCGCAACCGTATCATATTACCTCAATGGCTTTATTATCAGGTGGTAGTTCTATTTTACTTGGCGATGATAATGGCTCAGTAAGTCAATGGTTTGAAGTGGCAACAGATCAGGGACGAGAATTTAAAGAAATTCGTCGCTTTAATGTGAGCGACAACGAACCCGTAAGTGCTATTTATACTGAGCAATACCGTAAAAGTTTTTATACCGAAACGCCGTCAGGTGAAATGGGCATGTTTTACACCACCAGTGAAGCTGACTTATGGCGTGGTAAACTACATGAAGGTAATGCACAAGCTTTTGCTATTGCACCTCGCGCAGACGGAGTCGTGCTGTTTTCAGACAATGAATTATCAATTTTTTCAGTTGAAAACGAGCACCCAGAAGTTACTTGGCAAGCACTATGGCAAGAAGTTTGGTATGAAGGTTATCCTGAGCCCGAGTTTATTTGGCAATCAACTTCAGGCTCTGATGATTTTGAAGGTAAATTCTCTTTAGTTCCTATTTCTTTTGGTACGATTAAAGCGGCTACATATGCAATGATATTTGCTGTACCAATTGCGCTAACTGCCGCAATTTACACAGCATATTTTATGACCCCAGGTATGCGCAGAAAAGTTAAGCCAACCATTGAAATGATGGAAGCACTACCGACTGTAATATTAGGATTTTTAGCTGGACTTTGGCTCGCGCCAATCATTGAGATTTATCTACCGGCGATTATTTTATTATTAATATTTATTCCCGCCTCTGTATTTATAACCGCGTTTACATGGCATAAATTACCGAGAGAAACTAAAACACGCATTCCTGAAACATGGGCACCTATTATATTAATTCCTGCGATTCTTATAGCTGCTTATGCTGCGTTCGCATTATCACCAGTGCTTGAATTACATATGTTTGGTGGTGATATCAGACAATATATTACCAATGATTTAGGTATAGATTTTGACCAACGTAATGCGCTAGTGGTAGGTATTGCCATGGGGTTTGCGGTTATACCAACAATATTCTCTATGGCTGAAGATGCCATATTCAGTGTGCCTAAGCACTTAACTAGCGGCTCATTAGCCTTAGGTGCTACTCAATGGCAAACCCTAATTAAAGTGGTACTACTTACCGCAAGCCCAGGTATATTTTCTGCGGTAATGATGGGGTTAGGGCGCGCTGTAGGTGAAACCATGATTGTATTAATGGCCACAGGTAATACGCCAATTTTAGATTGGAGTATTTTCCAAGGTATGCGCACGCTAGCAGCAAATATTGCTGTTGAAATGCCGGAGTCAGAAGTAGGAAGTTCGCATTATCGAATTCTATTCTTGGCAGCATTTGTTTTATTTGTATTTACGTTTGTATTCAACACGCTTGCTGAGTTTATACGTCAGCGTTTGCGTGAAAAATATAGCTCAATGTAAGGAAGGCTAGATAGTATGAATAATTGGTTTAAGTCTGGCTCGCCTTGGGTGTGGTTGTCAGCAGGTGGTGTAAGCATCAGCCTGATATCGGTTTTAGGTTTATTATGGTTAATTGCATCACGCGGGCTAAGTTATTTCTGGCCAGCAGATATTTATCAGTTTGATATGACTGATGAGCAAGGTAAGCCTTTAACGGTTATAGGTGAAATTTACGACAGAGAAAGTATACCAACGGCTCAATTAGTACATTTAAATCTTGATATCGATGAATCGGCAGAAACAATTGAGAGATTATTAATTAAAACCGGTAACCGAGAGCTTGTTAGTTTAGATTTTCGTTGGATTTTGGTTCCGCAAATTAATAAAACCTCTTTACCTGAAGAATTGGTGGTTATTGAACGTAGAACTAATGGTAATTTCTATGGTTATATCGAAGACATTATTCTAGATGGCGAGGTTGTTGGTCAGCAAAAAATGGCCGAGCTTGTAGAGCGTGTAAGCGATTTTCAAACAGAAATAGAAGCTTTACAAAAGACTGATATTGGCGCAATTAATTACCAAATTGAACGCACACGTTTAAAAGAGCGTAAGCATAGACTTGATGAAACACTGACCGCTGAACTAGAACAAGCGTTTAAAGATGAAGTTGCCAGTTTAAAGGCTGAATACCAAGTACTTGAAAAGCAGCTAATGGCTTTGCGTGAGAAAGTATCTCGCGACCAAATTGTGGTTCGTGCTATGGACGGACAAAAAGTTACGATTAACTTCGAAGATGTTTTACACATAACGTTTAATAATAAGTTGAGTGTGTTTGGTAAAATGAAATTATTTTTCAGCCAAATCGCCGCCTTTATTGTTGATGACCCACGCGAAGCAAATACCGAGGGCGGGGTGTTTCCTGCAATATTTGGTACGGTATTAATGGTATTGTTGATGACAGTTATTGTGTCGCCATTAGGGGTAGTTGCCGCCATTTATTTACATGAATATGCAGGTAATAATGCTTTAACTAAGCTCTTGCGCATAGCCGTGATTAACTTGGCGGGCGTACCTTCAATTGTTTATGGTGTATTTGGCTTAGGCTTTTTCGTTTATATGGTTGGGGGCAGTTTAGACCAATTGTTTTATGCTGAAACACTGCCAAGCCCTACTTTTGGTACGCCTGGGGTTATGTGGTCAGCACTTACCTTAGCGATTTTAACCTTGCCGGTAGTTATTGTATCAACAGAGGAAGGTTTATCACGAATTCCTTCTTCTATGCGCCACGGTAGCTTGGCATTAGGCGCAACTAAAGCTGAAACTTTATGGCGTATTATTTTACCAATTGCTAGCCCTGCCATTATGACCGGTATAATTTTAGCTATTGCTCGTGCCGCGGGTGAAGTAGCACCGCTTATGTTAGTGGGTGTAGTAAAAATGGCGCCGAATTTACCGCTTGATGGAAACTTCCCGTTTTTACATTTAGATCGTAAGTTTATGCACTTAGGTTTCCACATTTATGATGTTGGTTTCCAAAGCCCTAACGTTGAAGCGGCTAGACCTTTGGTATATGCCACAGCTTTATTATTAGTAACAATTATTGTTGCTTTAAACATGACAGCGGTTTCTATTCGTAACCGTTTGCGCGAAAAGTATCGTATGTTAGAGCATTAATACTGACTGAAAATAAACGACTTACGCAAATTTATAAAATTAAAAATATACGGGCATTTGCCCCTCTATTGAATAAGATTTAAAGAGAACACTATGATTTCTGTTACGCCAAAAACTTTATCAGATCAAAATGTTAAACTTGATCTTAATAATCTTTCGCCAGAGCAAGTCGCGTTAGAAATTAAGAATCTAGATTTATATTATGGTAGCAAACAAGCATTGCAAAATATTTCAATGTCGATACCTAAAGGCCAAGTAACGGCGTTTATCGGGCCAAGTGGTTGCGGTAAATCTACATTACTTCGCTGTATTAACCGCATGAATGATCTGGTTGATATTTGTAAAATTACTGGCCAAATCAATCTTCATGGTGAAAACATTTATGATCGCCATACTGATGTAGCGGCATTACGTCGTAAAGTAGGCATGGTGTTTCAACGCCCAAACCCGTTTCCTAAATCAATTTATGAAAATGTAGTTTATGGCCTTCGTATTACTGGCGAGAACAATCGCCGAGTATTAGACGAAGCCGCTGAAAACGCATTACGCAGTGCTGCATTATGGAATGAAGTAAAAGACAGGTTACATGAGAGCGCTTTAGGGCTTTCTGGTGGTCAACAACAGCGTTTAGTTATTGCACGAGCGATAGCGATTAAACCTGAAGTACTGTTGCTAGATGAACCAACTTCAGCCTTGGATCCTATTTCAACATTGACCATTGAAGAGTTGATTAATGACTTAAAGAAACAATTCACCGTGGTTATTGTTACTCATAACATGCAACAAGCTGCACGTGTATCTGATCAAACGGCGTTTATGTATATGGGTGACTTAATAGAATATAGTGACACTAATACCTTATTCACCACGCCATCAAAGAAGAAAACAGAAGATTATATTACTGGCCGTTATGGTTAATTTTTATTTATTAACTTAATTTACTAACTTAATTGGTCTAGCTAAATAGGCGATAAGCAGAGGGTTTTACCGTGGATAAATTAAATGTTGGCCGCCATATTTCTGGCCAGTTTAACGAAGATTTAGAACGTATTATTAATCATGTTATGCACATGGGGGGGTTAGTTGAAAAGCAATTAGCCGAAGCATTAACTTCAGTGTGTGACGCTGATGAAGAATTAGCAAAAAAAGTATTAAGTAATGACTACCTTATTAATAATGCAGAAGTCAGTATTGATGATGAATGTACACGAATTATAGCAAAGCGTCAGCCAGCAGCGGGTGATCTACGTTTAGTTATGGCCATTGTAAAAACCATTACAGATCTCGAACGTATTGGTGACGAAGCGGGGAAAATTGCTAATGTAACTTTAGAAAGCTTTTCAGGTAAGCATAAAGATTTATTGTCAAATTTAGATAATTTAGGTCGACATGTTTTAACCTTTTTACAAGCAACCTTAGACGCATTTACACGTATGGATTTTGATGCGGCGGTAAAAGTGCATCAAAGTGATGATAAAATTGACCGTGAGTACGAGGCACTGATGCGTCAACTTATGACCTACATGATGGAAGATCCTCGCTCTATTCCACAAATAATGAGCGTTATATGGTCGGCCCGAGCATTAGAGCGCATTGGTGACCGATGTCAAAATATTTGTGAATACATTATTTACTTTGTTAAAGGTAAGTCTGTTCGTCACACGACAGCCGAAGACTTTGAATCATTATCTTAAAAAAATAGTATTAGTATTAAGCTAAATTAGCTGTTATTAGTTTAATAGGGTATATACTTTTACTTGTTTAATAAGGTATATACTTTTAAGTGAACTGATAATAACTAATCATTCTATAAACAGCCGTTATCTTGCTATAAAGCCTTTGAATTAATTCTCAAATGCTTTAATATCCGCGGCGAATAAAAATAAAGAGCATAAGCTCCTGGAAATTAATTATGGCCAGAAATTCAATCATTGGCATATTTGCAAAATCGCCAATAAAACCGTTAGAAAAACACATCCGTATAGTACACAAATGTTGTAGTCAACTTGTACCTTTCTTCGCAGCTGTTACTGAAGAAGATTGGAGTGCCGCAGGTAAAATGCGTACTAAAATCTCTAAATTAGAACGTGATGCCGATGAATTAAAACGTCAAATTCGTTTAGAACTTCCGGGTGGTTTATTTATGCCCGTTGATCGTGCTGATTTACTAGAGTTACTATCTCAACAAGACAAAATTGCTAATCGCGCAAAAGATATTGCAGGACGTATCTTTGGCCGCAAATTAACCATTCCTACTGAATTACAAGAACAGTTCATTGCTTATGTTGCACGTAGCATCGACGCTGCTGAAAAAGCTGCAGACGCAATTAATGAACTAGATGACCTACTAGAAACTGGATTTCGTGGTCGTGAAGTTGAACTAGTTACGAAAATGATTAGCCAACTTGACGAAATAGAAGATGAAACAGATGGTATGCAAATTAAGCTACGCAAAGATCTATTAAATATTGAAAAAGATTTAAATTGCGTAGACGTAATGTTTTTATATCAAATCATCGATTGGGTTGGCGACTTAGCTGATCTTGCCGAACGTGTTGGTGCACGTTTAGAAATTCTTTTAGCTAGAAAATAGGGCTAACTCATGGAAATTTTATTATCACATGGCTCTACGCTAGTCATGATCGCTGCTGTCGTAGGTTTTTTTATGGCATGGGGCATAGGTGCTAACGATGTTGCTAATGCAATGGGAACATCAGTTGGCTCAAAAGCATTAACTATTAAACAAGCGATAATTATCGCAATGGTTTTTGAATTTGCTGGCGCATACCTAGCAGGTGGCGAAGTTACATCAACTATACGTAAAGGGATCATTGATCCTGCATTGTTTATAGATATACCTGAATTGCTTGTTTTTGGTATGATTTCAGCCTTGTTAGCTGCAGCAACTTGGTTATTAGTGGCTTCTATTTTAGGTTGGCCTGTTTCAACAACTCACTCTATTGTTGGTGCGATTATTGGTTTTGCCGCTATCGGCATAAGCCCAGATACAGTAGCATGGGGTAAAGTAGGTGGCATTGTTGGTAGTTGGGTTATTACACCACTAATATCAGGTGTTATTGCTTTTATCATTTTTAACAGTGCTCAAAAGTTAATATTTGATACTGATAAGCCGTTAGAACAAGCTAAACGTTACGTACCTTTTTATATGTTTTTAGCGGGTTTTGTACTGTCGTTAGTGACGATTAAAAAAGGTCTAAAGCATATAGGCTTAGACAATATTAATATTGGTTTCTACAACTTTGAAGTAGCCGGAGCTGGTGGATATTACCTTGCCATTATTGTTGCTATTATAGTTGCCCTTATTGGTAAGTATTTTGTTACACGCGTTAAATTTGACGATAATGCCGATAAATCAACTCATTACGCTAATGTAGAAAAAGTTTTTGCTGTATTAATGGTTGTTACCGCTTGTTGTATGGCATTTGCGCATGGTTCAAATGACGTTGCTAATGCTATTGGGCCGTTAGCTGCTGTTGTAAGTATTGTTGATAACGGTGGTGAAATTGCGAAAAAAGCTAGCCTTGTATGGTGGATATTGCCATTAGGTGGTTTTGGTATTGTTGCTGGTTTAGCATTGTTTGGACACCGTGTTATTGCCACGATTGGTAAAGGCATTACACATTTAACACCAAGTCGTGGTTTTGCTGCTGAATTAGCTGCTGCATGTACTGTTGTAATTGCTTCAGGTGCTGGTCTGCCTATATCTACAACGCAAACTTTAGTTGGTGCTGTGTTAGGTGTAGGGATGGCACGTGGTATTGCTGCAATTAACTTAGGCGTAGTGCGTAACATTGTTATTTCTTGGGTAATCACTTTACCTATAGGCGCTGGACTTTCAATTATTTTCTTCTGGATAATGAAAGCAATATTTAGTTAATAAAGCCTTTAGCTCCCGTCCTGTAATAAGTTGACGGTTTTAATGAAGCCAGCATTGATGCTGGCTTTTTTATGTAAGCTATTTAAGGTTAATTCTTAGCAAAGTTGTTATACCAATTGATATAAACAATCGATCATTATAAAGCGGTTTAAATATCCAGTATCTACGTTGCCTTCAATCCCAATAGCCTGCTATTGCTCGACAATATGCTCCTGCATTGCTCTAATG
>OJHK01001529.1_pt1 | contig 10589 bp, 9 predicted proteins | sample 1595161 | NCBI WGS metagenome assembly OJHK01 (sample SAMN05416842, study PRJEB24817) | seawater metagenome | isolation source: Sea water | place: Canada:Atlantic | collected 2013-07 | reverse complement strand
GATCTACACCTCTCTATTCGTCGGCAGCGTCAGATGTGTATAAGAGACAGTTGTACGCCATTAGTCATTGAAAGCAATACATCTTTGCCAAATGGGACATATAAAACAAATGCACCAAGTATCACCTGCAGGGCAAAAGCTAAACCGACAGTGCGTAAGTTAATAGACTTTTTTCCGCTCGATAAAGCATAAGCTATCGCAAGTAATGCGACTATGCCAAATACGCCTCTTAGTGCACCTAATTCCATGAATACCTCTTATTAATTATTATTGTTGTGGGGGTAGTTGTGAAAGTTGACGTATTTTCGCTTTAAGTACTTCTATGGCCATTCGGTTTTTACCACCTCGGGTAATAACAATATCAGCCCAAGCTTTTGATGGTTCGATGAATTGATGATACATAGGTCTGACTGTTGCTAAATACTGCTTAGTGACAGACTCAATACTACGACTACGTTCAACTAAATCGCGTTGTATTCTTCTTATTAGACATATATCTAATGGGGTATCCATATAGACTTTAATATCAAAACAATCCCGTAGTTCTTTGTTTGATAGTAACAATATACCTTCAACTAAGATGATTTTAGTCGGTAAAAATGTTTTGGTTTCGCTTAGACGAGTATGTGTTTTGTAGCAATAAACAGGACTATCAATTTTCTTATTTTCAGTAAGTTGTGTTAAGTGCTCTGATAGCAATTCATGTTCAAATGCAGCGGGGTGGTCATAGTTAGTTTGTTCACGTTCAGGCATTGATAAGTGTGACTGATCACGATAATAAGCATCCTCATAAATGATTGAAATGCCATTTTCTCCAAGCTCGCCAATAAGTTCGTCATGAATAGTTTGGGCGAAAAGCGTCTTCCCTGATGCTGAGGGTCCAGCAATCGCAATAATAGTTGGTTTAATCGGTTTCAATGTTTAGCCTGTTGTCAAAGATCGAATAATAATTTAGCAAGTGTGGTATCTACAGCCATTAGACACTTGTTATATTCCACTTTTAAAATTGTAATACAAATGAGATTAATTAAGGGGTTAAATTTTAATAAAGATAAATGATCAAGAACAAGGCGCTTGATTGAGCAATAGCTGGCTATTGGGATTGAAAGCAACGATGTTATTGATTATTTAGACCATTTAAAGAGACCACTTAGTTAATTTGATTGGTATAAAGTTAATAAACTATACTGAAGGTAAATATTTAGCTAATAAAGAATGCTTTATTTACCCTTATTTAGAAAGATGATAAATTAACACAACTTGACCACTTGGTCATATTTTTTGACAAATTAATTTAATATTTGTTCATATTTGTAATTTAAGCAGTGAAAAGGAAACATTATGGCGCGTGCAATAATTATGGTTATTGATAGCTTTGGTATTGGTTATTCTCCTGATGCAGCGGATTTTGGTGATGTAGGTGCAAATACACTTGCTAACCTAGCTCGTGCCTATTATAAGGATTCAGGTAAAGAAATTGCCTTGCCTAACTTATCTGCAATGGGACTGATTAAAGCTTGCGAACAAGCATCAAATCAAACGTTTCCTTATCAGGGTAAAACGCCGAGTAAAGGTGCATATGGCTTTGCACAAGAAATTAGTACGGGTAAAGATACTCCAAGCGGACACTGGGAAATGGCAGGAGTGCCTGTATTGTTTGATTGGGGATATTTCACCGATAAAAAAAATAGCTTTCCAACAGCATTAATTGACAATATTAATCGTGAAACAGGCTTTGAAGGTATGCTGGGTAATTGTCATGCCTCAGGTACTGAAATATTAACCCGTTTGGGAGAAGAGCATATTAAAACGGGTTTACCTATTTGTTATACCTCAGCTGATAGTGTTTTCCAGGTTGCGGCTCATGAAGAACACTTTGGTTTAGATAACCTCTACAAATACTGTGAAACGGTGCGAGAGTTACTAAGTGATTTAAATATTGGCCGTGTTATTGCGAGGCCTTTTGTCGGTGACAATGCCACTAACTTTGCTAGAACAGGTAATCGTAGAGATTACTCTGTATTACCCCCAGCACCTACCGTACTGGATAAAATTTCACAATCAGGTACTCATGTTGTGAGTGTTGGTAAAATTGCAGATATTTTTGCTCATCAAGGTATTGATGAAAAAACGAAAGCGACAGGCCTTAATGCACTTTTTGATGCGACTTTACAACATATCAAAACAGCACAAGATAATTCTCTCATTTTCACTAATTTGGTGAACTTTGACCAAGATTTTGGACATCGTCGTGATGCCATCGGTTATGCGAAAGAACTTGAAGCCCTTGATGTTAGAATACCTGAACTTTTACAAGCATTGTCTGACGATGACTTATTAATTTTAACGGCTGATCATGGTTGTGATCCAACCTGGCCTGGAACTGAGCATACTAGAGAATATGTACCTATTATCGCTTATCATCCTCAGATAACTTCTGTTAATCTTGGTAATCGTAAAACCTTTGCTGATATAGGGCAAACCATTGCAGAGCTATTTAAAGTAGACGCTATGGATTACGGCACAAGCTTTCTATCGGATCTATACCGTACCTAACGAATAGGATAAAGAATAATAAAACGAGCAGTACAGAAATCAATTTAAATTTAAGTACATTATTAAATATAATAAAAACAGCAAGATAATTAACTATTAAAAAATAATAAAAAGCAAAAGCAATCCTGGGAGTAAACAAATGAAAATATTTAAAAAAAGCGCATTGTCATTATGTGTGCAAGCGTCAATCATTGCGAGTGTGGCAGGTATTTCTACCAGCTCAATAGCCGCAGATGAAGTAACTAAAGCAAAAGTTGTTGGCGTTGAGGTTATAGAAGTAACAGCACGTAAAAGAACTGAAAATGTTAAAGATGTACCAATTTCAGTTTCAGCGTTAACCAGTAAAAAACTAGAAGTTCTAGGCTCATCAGGTATGGATGTTCGTTCTTTATCTGCAAAAGTACCTAGCTTATTAATTGAATCTTCATTTGGACGTACTTTTCCACGTTTCTACATTCGTGGTTTAGGTAACACAGACTTTGATTTACTTGCATCACAACCAGTATCATTAATTTATGATGATGTTGTTTTAGAAAATGCGTTAACTAAAGGCATGCCTATGTTCGATCTTGAACGGGTAGAAGTGCTTCGTGGTCCTCAAGGTACTTTGTTTGGACGTAATACCACTGCAGGTATAATTAAGGTTCAATCAAAAAAACCAACCCAAGATTTTGATGCTACTGTTTCAGCCTCATATGGTAGCTATAATTCGACAGATTTACGTTTAGCGGTAGGTGGTGGTTTAACTGATACCTTGTCTGCTCGTGTTGCTTTTTTACAGCAAGATAGAGATGATTGGATAGATAATAAAGCGCCTGGTTTTGAGCAAGATGATCAGTTAGGGGGCTACGGAGAGACAGCAGGACGAATTCAGCTTTTATGGGAACCAAGTGATGATTTCTCAGCTTTGTTTAATTATCACTTTAGAGATGCCGATGCTGATGCTCGTGTTTTTAGAGCGAATATCATTAAGCCTGGCACTAATGACTTAGTCGATGATTTTGACCGCGAAGTTGTTTATCACGATGCTGCTTTACGCAATAATCAAACCATAGAAATGAAAGGCTCCAGCTTAAAGTTAGATTATGACTTTGGCAGCCATACAATAACATCTGTAACAGGTTATGAATCCGCAGAAATGTTCTCTGTCGGTGATATTGATGGTGGTTACGGTGCAGCATTTTTAGATGATTACATGGGCCCAGGTTTTATACCCTTTCCTTCAGAAACAGGTGCGAAAATGCCTGACCACTCTCAAATTACTCAAGAACTGAGATTGTCTAGTAATGACCTTGGAAAATTTGATTATCAAGTAGGTTTCTTCTATTTCAACGAAGATTTAACTATAAACAATTTGAGTTTTGATACATTGGGTGGTGGTAATCAAAATGGTATCGCTGTTCAAAATATGGAAACAACGGCTTGGGCTGTTTTTGCTTCTTTGGACTTTGAGCTTTCAGATAAACTGAATTTAACCGCAGGTATTCGTTATTCAGATGATGAACGTGTTTGGGATGGTACCTTAGTTCAGTCGCCTTTCGGTGCTCCAGGATTTAGTGAAAATGCTACCGTTGATGATTCACAAGTAAGCGGTGATGTTAGTGTTAATTACCGTATGACAGACGAAACGAACCTTTATGCCCGTGTAGCAAAAGGTTATCGTGCACCAAGTATTCAAGGTCGTAGTTTACTATTTTCTGCCTCTCATACTACCGCTGATTCAGAGTTAGTAACGTCAATTGAAACTGGCTTTAAATCAACTATGTTAGAGAATACTGCACGAGTTGACGGCTCAGTATTTTATTATGTTGTCGATGACCAACAGCTTACAGCGGTTGGTGGTACTGGTAATGTTGCCAGTTTATTAAATGCTGATAAAGCCGTAGGTTATGGTTTTGAGCTTGACTCAGAAATTTGGGCAACTGAAGACTTGGTCTTTGGTGCTAGCTTAAGTTACAACCATACCGAGTTGCAGGATGATACTATCTCTGTTGCAGGATGTGGTGGAGGTTGTACAATTACAGATCCTATTAATAGTGATGGACAAGTTATTATTGATGGTAATTCATTACCACAGTCACCTGAATGGATTGGTAATTTAAGCGCTCGTTGGACCAAAGAAATTGGTAATGGTGAGTTATATATTTATACCGATTGGTCTTATCGTAGCGAAGTTAGCTTCTTCTTATATGAATCTAAAGAATTTATGGGTGATGCTATAACAGAAGGTGGCTTACGCGTTGGTTATGAATGGTTCGCTGGCGACGCAGAGTATGAAGTAGCTGTTTTTTCAAGAAATATTCTTGATGAAGAAAAGCTAACCGGTGCAATTGATTTTAATAACTTAACAGGTTACACCAATGAACCTCGTTTCTTTGGGGTAGAATTTAAAGCTAATTTCTTTTAACAGTAACTTTACAGGTAGAAAAATTTAGATATTTTCTATTGAAGAAATAAAAAAGGGTTAGCATTTTGCTAACCCTTTTCTTTAATACAATAAAAACTGTATTTGAAAGCTTATAGTACGCTTTCTAGTGTTAGTTCCATCATATCTTTAAATGTGGTTTCTCGCTCAGCGGCAGTGGTTTGTTCACCCGTTTTAATATGATCACTAACCGTTAATACTGTCAGCGCTTTTTTACCATACTCAGCAGCAACACCATAAAGACCCGCTGCTTCCATTTCTACGGCTAAAATTCCATATTTTTCCATGGTGGCAAACATTTCAGGTTGCGGGGTGTAAAATAAATCTGCAGTAAATATATTACCTACGTGAACTTGTGTTCCGAGCTTTTCAGCAGTATCAACAACGCTTTTTAATAAAGAAAAATCAGCACAAGCGGCAAAGTCTACATTGTGGAAACGTTGTCTGTTTACATTAGAATCGGTACTCGCAGCCATACCTATGATAATGTCACGGATCTTAATGTCATCACGAACTGCACCACAAGATCCTATGCGAATGATTTTCTCAACACCGTAATCTTTATAAAGTTCAGTAGCATAAATTGAAATGCTTGGTACGCCCATACCAGAGCCCATGACAGAAACACGTTTACCTTTATAGGTGCCTGTGTAACCAAACATGTTACGTACTTGAGTGATACATTTAGCGTCATCAAGAAAGTTATCAGCAATAAATTTTGCTCTAAGGGGATCGCCAGGCATTAATACTGTTTCTGCAAATTCGCCGGCTTGTGCTTCGATATGTGGTGTTGGCATAAGAGTTATCCTTTTAAGGTTAAGTTTGATATTAAACGGGCCATAAATTAGTCCGATTGATATAACTCAGTAAGTTTCTAGCCAGAACAGAATCATTCATGCTGCTATCAAGGATTTTTTACTGATAAAGTTGATGTTAATTGTATTCGGTTTATTGGTTATTACTTTTTTAACAGAGTGCATTGCTTATTTATCAATGCACTCTTAATAATAAAGCTTACTTAAGACTCGTTCAAGTAGACAATATTACTTTGGTGTTATTTAGTCTTCAGTTTACTTGCTCTGTTTAATATTCATCAGTGCTGTCTTTTCTTGCTCAGATAAAAAACTCATTTGCACGGCATTTCGTTGTAATTGGCTGATTTGATCTGTATTGAGCCCAAGTACTTCGCGTGCTACCTGAAATTCGCCAGAAAGTTCGATATTTTCAACGGCAGGGTCGTCAGTATTTAAGCAAACGGTAAGACCATTTGCTAAAAATGTTTTTACCGGGTGTACTGCCAAATCTTTAATCGTTCCCGTTTGGTAGTTTGAAGTTAGGCAAGACTCTATGCTTATTTGATTTTCTAGCATGTAATCCATTAATGCTTGATCGCTAGCACAAGCCACACCATGGCCAATACGCGTAGCACCTAAGGTTTTAACCGCATGCCAAACACTTTCAGCTCCAGCGGCTTCTCCAGCATGTACACTGACATTAAGGCCTGCATCGTTTACTTGTTTAAAGTGATTTTCAAAAAGGCTGCCAGGGAAATTGTATTCATCGCCCGCGAGGTCTATGGCAACTAAATCGTCTTTATAAGCGAGCAGGGCATTGAGTTCACTTTGACAATTTTCAACACCAAAGGTACGACTTAAAATGCCCATTAAATTAATTTTAGTGGTAAATTTCTCTCTACCTTGATTTACCCCTTCAATAATGGCCTCTACTACACCTTCTATGGGTAACTTATGCGCCATAGCGATGTAATAAGGAGAGAACCTTAATTCGGCATAATCAATATTAGCGTTGTAAGCATCTTCAACGTTTTCAAAACCAATACGCACAACATCATCTAGAGACTTTAGCACACCAACACCCCAATCAAGCTTTTTCAAAAAGGCAAGCAGATCAGCTTCACTGTCAGTGATTTGTACATGAGGAATAAACGACTTAAAGTTGTCTTCAGGTAATTTGATATTATTTTGTTGTGCTAACTGCCAAATAGTTTTTGGGCGTATATTTCCATCTAGATGACGATGTAAATCGACGAGGGGAAGTTGATTATTAAACATGATAAAAATTTGTCCTAGCAGTGAAAGTTTTGTGGGTAGAATTACTCTATTTAATCTTGAATATTACCCATATTACATTCTTATTAATTATAGACTTCATTAGTCTGTTCTAAAAGTTAAAGCTTAACCTTTACCGATATAGGGCAGTGGTCGCTTAAGTTTCGAGATAACTCTTTCGTGTATTTAGGCTTGAAAATAAGTTGTTCAAATGAAGCGTCAATATAATTTTCTTTGGCCTTAGGGCTAAAAATAATATGATCTATATAGTCCTTATAGTAACCGCCCCAACAACCAGAGTTAGCTGCTGTGGTGGGTGTCCATAGCGCCTCTTGTCCTTCATCATTTAATGCTTGCCACAACCCTTTATCTTCAGGGTACTTTAAAGCGATGTCTTGTGAAAAACGTCGATTAAAGTCACCTAAAACAATGTAGGCAGCGTCTTGGCTTGCATGTAAATCAATCCAATGTTCTAACGGGGATATTTGCTTACTAAGCTTGGTACAAGCCTCTTTATGTTTTTGTTTTTTAACAGATGTACTCGGCATTGCATTAACACTAGTGTTATCTAATGGTGCAGTAAAACAACCAGATTTTAAATGTACGGCTAACAAATGCAATGTTTTACCATTTTTTGTTAGCGTTATATCCATGCCATGACGTACTTTACCGATATCTAAGGCTTTATATTCTTTGGCTTCAACAGTGAAACGTTGAGATTTTTTAATAGCAACACCAACACGTTGAACCCAGTCTTTGGTAGAAAAGTAATAATCATAGTCATTACCGAAAACTTTACGGGCCCAATATTCATTTTCAACTTCTTGTAAAGCGATCACATCAGCATTCAACTGCTTGGCATACATTGCTAATTTTTGGTAATCAGCCTCAGACCTTTGATTATATTCATGGGAGCCTAACCAAGCTATGTTCCAAGAGGCAAGTTTTAGTTCATCGGCCTGACTGATAAAACTGCTACAAAGCGCTAGAAATAGCGACGGCATAGTTAGCAAAGGATTTTTCATAAAATTTCTCTTCTAATTCAATGAGTCATTTGGCTATAGAATGGTGATAAATCATGCCTGGTCAGTGAATAAAGAAGACTCTCGTACAAGACACTGATTTTTACTTAACCATACGGTCAAGTAATTATTTGGCTAGCAAGATTACACTATTTTCATGCTTAATAACAACTCCTTTGAATGAACATGGTTGGTCTAAATGATACTTCTTACAGAGGTGGTGACTTTTTTTGGTCAGTTATTGCAACCTATCATAGGTAAGTTAGGATTAATTAAACCACTAACAGAAAATGGCATGTCAGATGAGTCTTTATTAAATATCACTTTCGTTGCATCAAGGTGTTGAAAGTCACCAGCAGCATTTAAGTGCCATAAATTATCATCTAAGCGCTCAAAGCAAAAATCACCGGTGTCGCCATGGCTAATTAATACCGGTTTATTGATCCGCTTTGCCAAGGCTTTAAAAGCTTGACGGTAAATGGCAAAAGCATCGCACGTCTTTAATGAGGAATTATCACAAGTAGCACTCTGTAATACTGACTCTTGATACATATCTGCTTGAAAACCAATAATCACTGCATCAAAATATTTAGCACGACTTTCTATTTCATCGAGCCATGCTAAATTGGCTTTATCACGAACAATCACTTTGTTAGTGGCAGTCTCTCGATTGGATTTATTTATATGAACTCGACCATTACTTGTGCCAACGATGTGTAAAGTACTGACAGCTAGGCGATCATTAATCCATAATTGATTTTCTTTTTGCTCAAGTTGCGATGAGATCTTAGGTAGCTTTTGGGTTAAAAGTGGCGGTGTCTGGTACATTAGCTCAATGAGGAAGTCGAGCCTTTCTAATTCGTTAAAACTGTGTGGTAATGTACTCCGGTCACAATCAGTCCAGTCATTGTCGCCAGGAGTATAGATTATTTTACCTGGATAAGTTTGCGCTAAAAGCGCTTTATGCTCTGTTAACAGCTCGTTGGTGCATGGCTTACCACCGCTTTTAAAGTCCCCAAGATGCATAACTACAGTAGGGTTCGTTTCGTTGATAAGACGATATAGAATGCCATTGGGCCCTTGCAGCATCTTTTTCTCTTCATCACTATACGGCGTATCAGCTAATATAATGACTGTTTGTGCCCAAAGTATTGAGCTAGTAGTCGAAAGCAATAATAAGACAATATATAAACAACGCTTTTTCCATGAGTAAATGCTGAAAGTCATCAGTAGCCTTTTAAATCAAGTTAAAAACAAAGGTAATGGAAGCTAACCTAGCGAAGAATAGGAGTTGATGCAAGTTAGTTATCACAAATAAAATGAACCATATGGTCAGGTTTATGACTTGCCGCTGTTGAACAAAATCGAGAAAAGAGTAAAATCTCATTATTATCGACAAAGAGAGTAAAATTATGCAAGTACTCGTGGTAGATTACACCGCAAAAGACGCGGCAGAAAAGTTTGTTAAAAGTTTACATGAAACTGGTTTTGCTGTGCTTGTTAATCATCCAATAAAACAAAGTTTAGTTGAATCCATTTACCAAAATTGGCAAGAGTTTTTCTTGAGCGAAGAAAAACACGCCTTTGCTTTTGACCCTGCAAAGCAAGATGGCTATTTTTCATCTGAGATATCAGAAACGGCAAAAGGTCATAGTAAAAAAGATATTAAAGAGTATTTCCATGTTTACCCTTGGGGGCGAATTCCTGCACAGCTCAACGATGAAATTCTTGAATATTATCGATTAGCATCACAACTCGCAGCTGAGTTACTTGACTGGGTAGAAGAGTACAGTCCGGCGGACATCGCAGATAAATATTCTGAAGCGTTATCTAATATGATTAAAGATACGCCAAATACATTGTTACGTATCTTACATTACCCACCGCTTACGGGGAATGAGGAACCTGGTGCTGTGAGGGCTGCTTCTCATGAAGATATTAATTTATTGACTATCTTGCCTGCAGCTAATGAACCAGGTTTACAGGTGCAGCGTCAAAATGGTGAATGGATTGATGTTCCTTCAGATTTTGGTAATTTAATTATTAATATTGGTGATATGTTACAAGAAACATCCGGTGGGTATTTTCCATCGACAAGTCATCGAGTTATCAATCCAACAGGTAAGGGCAGTGACAAGTCTCGAATTTCCTTACCTTTATTTTTACACCCTCGCAGTGAAGTGGTGTTATCTGAAAAACATACTCAAGCAAGTTACTTACTCGAACGTTTACGTGAGTTAGGTGTAAAAGTTTAACTAAATATGTAGCTAAATCTATAATTTAATTTTCCCTAGCCGACTTGCTTAACTCGTCGGCTTTTTTGTGCCTGTCATTAAATATTTGAGTGACTATACCGGTTACCAATCAAAGTGCAGGATTTCAGCGGGAATTAAAATCACTTTAGGCAAGGCAAATAATTCAAGCATAGTCGCTCTATGGTTTAATTATTTAACGCCGACTAAAGTGATTTTAAACCCTGTCTCTTATACACATCTCCGAGCCCACGAGACCTCTCTA
>OJHK01001525.1_pt1 | contig 10610 bp, 7 predicted proteins | sample 1595161 | NCBI WGS metagenome assembly OJHK01 (sample SAMN05416842, study PRJEB24817) | seawater metagenome | isolation source: Sea water | place: Canada:Atlantic | collected 2013-07 | reverse complement strand
TTTTCTTACCTGTGCCCTCAGGCGCTGCCATCGGCTTCTCGACAGCTAAAATTGAATCACCAGAAATGTCTGCTGCTTCAAAACCTTCAACTTGTTCACGTTCAAGGCGTATTTTGTTCTTCTTTTCAATGACTGTGAAGTGATGATAATCTTCATGGTCGATAAGCGATATAGCTAAACCGACTTCGCCAGCACGGCCACTTCGACCAATACGGTGCATGTAGTCTGACGGACTTCTTGGTAAGTTAAAATTAATAACCACAGGTAACTTTTCAATATCTAGACCACGCGCCGCAATATCCGTGGCAATTAACACGTCAATATCCCCGGCTTTAAAACCATCAAGCACACGATTACGTTCACTTTGGCCTTTATCACCATGAAACACTGCAGCAGTAATGCCACGTTTAGCCAGTTTTTCAGCTAAGTGTTCACAATGGTGTTTGGCATTAACAAAAATAAGCGCTTGTCGCCATTGCTCTTGCTGAATTAAATGCGCTAATACCGCTGTTTTCTCGCCTTTGTTCACGGTAAAAACACGCTGAACTAAGGTGCTGGCATCCGCACTTTGTAATTGTATTTCAACAGGATTATTAAGCAGCTCTTGGGTTAACGTTTGTACTTGTTCTGGAAAGGTTGCTGAAAATAATAAGGTTTGTTTTTTCTTCGGCGTTAAGGCTAACAGCGCCGTTAGTTCTTCAGTAAAACCAAGGCTTAACATTCTATCGGCTTCATCAAGTACTAAGGTTTTAACCTTATCAAGCTTGATGGCATTACTTGAAATCAAATCGAGTAATCGACCCGGCGTTGCCACTAAAATATCAGTACCACCGCGCAATGCGAGCATTTGAGTATTGACTGATACCCCACCAAAAACAGCAAGGGTTTTAATTTGGCCATTAAAATGTACTGCATACGATTTAATGCTATCCGCTACTTGTTTGGCTAACTCACGAGTAGGTACTAAAATCAGCCCGGTAACAAAGTTACCTTTACTGTTTTTGCTGCTTGATGAAATGTCAGCACGTATTTGCTGCAACATAGGTAATGCAAAAGTGGCTGTTTTACCCGATCCAGTATTTGCCCCAGCAATTAAGTCACGGCCCGCTAATACACTAGGAATAGCTTGCGCCTGAATAGGTGTTGGCTGTTTGTATTCCAGCTCTGCTAATCGTACTAACAAAGGAGTAATAAGGCCAAGTTCTGTAAAATTCGCTGAGGTTGTAACAGTTGTCATTAAAATAAAGGGCTCAAAGCTAAAGTAATTGCCGTTATTTTAGCGTATTTATGCCCACGTCAGTTAGTGAAATATCTCAAACTCTACCGTAATATTTTTCAGGCTCACGTATAAGTTAGTCTTTCCTCCAGATAACTGTCAGATTATTTTACAGTATTTATACATAGGATTTGTTTGATTTTTCATCTAATTGAAATGGTTATATAATATCTGTTTGGTGTGGTTATTGCTTCAAAATGTCTGAAAAATCACTTTTTATTTTGTAATTACTTTAAAATTCAATTAAAAGAGGCTTTTATGATATTCAAATGCTCAAACTCAATTTTAACAGCTATTCTACTTACTTTTACTAGTTTATTTTTCATGGGAAATGCTTCAGCAACATTAATTTATAGTGAAGCAGTTGATGGTGATCTAGATGCTATAGGTAGTACTAATGTAAACCTTGTTGCTGGTGTTAATCTTATTCAAGGGGTGATTAATGCAACTCCTCCGGCAGAAACTGACCGGGTAAAATTTACACAAGTGGCTGGTTTAACTATTGATAGCATAATACTTTCATTTTCTGGTGTATTTGATGATGCTAATATTGGCCAAAGTATGAACATTGATTTACACAATGATGTCGCTAACTTATTTGATGATAATTTTAATATGGTTAACTCTGGCAGCGATATCTCAGCGTCTTTCTTTGACAGTTTCGGGCCAGAAACAGGGGCTTTGAGCACAACAACTGCGGGTGCAATTTGGGACTTTCAAATATCGGCTGGCGTAGTTTTCCCCGGACAACCTTGGACATTAACCATTAATACTACAAGTGATTCTCCTCCTGTAGATGTTCCTGAACCATCGACATTGGCTATTTTCGCATTAGCAATAGCGGGATTAACATCTCGTCAATTTAAGAAAAAATCTTAGTAAATATCTGCGATGAGATAGCTGAAAAGTTTACCTAACTCACTCTTGTCGATATAAAGCATCTTCTTGATCAGAAGATGCTTTATATTAAATAATGAGAGCAGCAATTAACTCCATTATTGTTGGTGTATTAAACCTGTCTCATCGTTTTCAAAACCATGACATATATAACCACTTAACTGACGTTTTTTCTTCGCTACTTGATGAAAATGCTCATAACCTACTGAAAAAGCAAAAGGGTTCGCGTTGTAGTCTGCATAAGATTGATCGCTACCATTCTTAGCTTCTCTTATTCCCGCAGCAAAAGAGCTTAGAAAGTCATCTCGGTTATTAATTAGTATGGTTATATCGCCACTCCCACCTTCAACCAATTCTAATGCGCCTAAGTCAATATACTTATCGACGACTGCATTATTGAAATATCCACTGTACTGCTCAGTTTCAACATCATAGGAAACAGGTGCATCATCAGCTGCTTCCATTAATGAGACAAATAGCTCTCTTACTTTTTTTGAAATCACACTCTATACCTTGCTTAGCCCTTACTATTTATCGATTTTACTGTTTATTTAGAAAATTAACTAGGTTGTCTATGGTTAATTTACTTGAATAACAATAGACCTTTTCTGAAGCAAAAAAGAGCTGCGACTGGCGCAGAAGGTCATTACGTCAACGAAGTGAATCACGTATTGTTCAGAGTAAAGTAAAAATCATTGAACATCTTTGATTGAAATACAGTTCCGTACTTATGAAGATGAGGACGATATGGTACTATCGAGGTTGCATCATGAGTTATTCACTACTAGCGGTTAACCCTATAGACACTAATGCTGTAACTGATATTTATCATTTTAATGATATTTACCACCAAATTGAAATTGATAACGACCCAGCTTTTCAACTTACCAACCGATTTGAAAGATTAATAATTGAACACCTATGGCCAAAAACACATTTACACCCGAGTTGCTTGAAAAACACTTTACCAAAAATGAATGGAAAAAAGGCGCGAGAATTTTTCAGGCCAATGGTGTTAAAACCTGCGCTCTTGATGGCGAAGTCATTCGCGGTGTAGTTATTAGTGAGCGCTCACAAGAATCGAGCTATTTAACGCGGTTAGTTTTTGATGGAAAATACAGTGATATTGCCAGTTATTGTGATTGTTATGTTGGTCGTGATTGTAAACATGGTTCAGCATTAGCCCAGTGTTTTATTCACGAACATTTTGACCAAAACAGCATAGCAACTTCAGAAAAAGTTATTGATAAGTGGCTCGACCGTTTTCAAGCTCAGCCAAGCAGATATCAACCCAATATCCAACAGAAATCATTATTATACTTTTTAAAGCCCAACCCTTATAACGAAGATGACTATTTTACCTTAGGTATTAAATCCGCGAGACCCAAGGTTAGTGGTGGCTGGAATAGTGCCATTGGTAGTGAATCTTCTGCAGGATCGTTGATTAATAGTGCTTATGCTAATGACGATGATGTTGCGGTATTAACCGAATTGATGCGTACTAACCAGTATGGCGATACCGTTAAGTATTATGATTTGTTCGAGCGCATTATTAAAACAAATCGCTGTTTTTGGCATTCCACTTACGATTTAAGTGACCCGGTGACCTTAAGTGAACCGCTAGAAGCTGAGTGGCAATGGTTCGCGCTAGGTAACAGCTTACATACTTTAAAGCTTGTTTTAATGCAGCCATCAGAAAGTATTCGCATTATCAAAGCTCAGCCACTGTGCTTTTATGATGAAGAAAAAAATTGCTTTGGCCAAATTAAGACCAATACACAATGCGACTTTGAAGCAGGTTTGCTCAATTCCCCTATTTTTGAAGAAGATAATTTACCTTGGATAATGAGTAAGTTATCGATGTCATTAGGCGATGCCGTAAAACGTTTGCCTAAGCCAAAAACAAAATACTCACAAGAGTTAACTCAGCCCGATGTGTACTTGCATTTTACTACGCCTATCGCCTCAAATCGACAAACAGGTTATGTTCAGGTGAGTTTTTCCTACCAAGATAACTTCGTTAACCCGCATAACGAGCGTGTTACGATTACGCCATCAAAGGTAACAGAGCATAGTATCAATAGTGATGCTGAGATTGATGCCGACAGTACTATTGAAGGTGAGCATGAAAACGACAGTCTACGCGAGATAAAGATTTATCGAGACTTAGCTTTTGAGCAAACGGTTATTGATAAACTGAGCACACTGAAATTTACTACTCAGCCTAAACCTAAGCGATATACATATACCAGTCAGGATGATCTTAACAAAAATAAGACACCTAAATTTGCCATGCTGATGCAAGGTAGTTTTCATTGGCAACACTTTTTGCATCAAGAATTATCTGTCCTTAAAGACTTAGGCTGGCATATCAGCTTTGCTGATGATTTTTATTATAAAGCACTCTCTACCGATAGTGTTTTTGATGCCGAAGTCATTGAAACTGACGACCATGACTTTTTCTCATTGGGGTTAAACTTAACCATTGATGGGAAAAAAATGCCTGCATTTCCTATTTTACTTAGCGCCATTGAGCAACTGCCAAGATCAGCATTGCTTGACCGTGAAAAAGAACAACTGATTTCCCCTGATTCGCCTATTTATGTAGATTTAGATAATGGCGGTTTTGTTGCCTTGCGTTACCAGAGCGTGCAGCCAATTTTAAAACAGTTTATTGAACTGTTCATGCCTAATGCCTTAAATCATGATGGCACTATAGAGTTATCGCGCTTTCAAAGTCATCAAACGTTATCTATGTTAGATGACCAAGGCATGATCGCAAAAGGCACAAGCAAATTAAGAGAACTGGCTGATAAACTGAAAAACTTTCAGCAAGTCACCACGATTGATGTACCGACAGGTTTAAACGCAACGCTAAGAACTTATCAACACCAAGGGCTAAATTGGTTACAGTTTTTGCGCGAATATCAATTAGGCGGTATTTTGGCTGATGACATGGGCTTGGGTAAAACAATTCAAACCTTGGCGCATTTATTAATTGAAAAGCAGCAAGGCCGACTGACTAAGCCGGTATTAATTGTTGCGCCCACCAGTGTTATTTTTAACTGGGCTAATGAGATAGATAAATTTACCCCACAGCTTTCTTATCAAGTATTACATGGCAGTAAACGTCATGAGAATTTTGGCTGTCTTGAGAGTGATGAAAATGGTGAAAATGGTGAAAATGGTGAAAATGGTGAAAATCAGGTTGATATAATCATCACCAGTTATGCATTAATTACTAAAGATTTACTGCATTATAATGACCAAAAATTTTATTACCTTGTGCTCGATGAAGCCCATTATATAAAAAATACCAAAACTAAATTATATCAAGCGTTTCTCACCCTTAAAGCGCAGCATAAATTGTGCTTAACGGGTACGCCTATGGAGAATCATTTAGGCGAGTTCTGGGCACAATTTAACTTTTTACTGCCTGGTTTTTTAGGTGGCCAAAGACAATTTACCAAACTCTTTAGAACACCTATTGAGAAGCATGGTGAACTGGAACGTAAGCAGTTATTAAACCAGCGTATTAAGCCGTTTATTCTGCGCAGAACCAAAGATAAAATAGCCACTGAGTTACCACCAAAAACTGAAATAATACAAACCTTGCGTATTGAAGGTAAACAAGCTGAATTGTATGAATCAGTCCGTTTAGCAATGGATAGTCGCTTAAAAGGTATTATTGCTGATAAAGGTTTAAAACGTAGTCAGATAGAAGTTTTGGATGCGTTATTAAAACTAAGACAGGTATGTAATCACCCTAAGCTATTGTCACTTGATGGCGCTAAAAAAGTAAATCAATCCGCTAAACTTGATTACTTAATGGAAACACTACCTGAACAAATAGATGAAGGTCGTAAAATATTAATCTTTTCACAGTTCACTAGTATGCTCTCTTTAATAGAGGATGAATTAATAGGCGCTGGTATTGGTTATGTTAAATTAACGGGTTCAACCACTAAAAGACAAGAAGTAGTTGATAAGTTTCAACGCGGTGAAGTGCCGGTGTTTTTAATTAGTTTACGCGCTGGTGGCGTAGGTTTGAACTTAACAGCAGCTGATACGGTTATTCATTTTGATCCTTGGTGGAACCCAGCAGTAGAAAACCAAGCCACAGATAGAGCTTATCGGATCGGACAAAACAAACCCGTGTTTGTTTACAAATTGATTATTGAGAATTCAATCGAAGAGAAGATTCAAAAAATTCAACAAAACAAAGCCGAGCTAGCCAAAGCCTTATTATCTGAAGAAGTCAGTGATAACAAATTGAGTTTAACTGATGATATTTTAGACTCGCTACTCACACCGCTGAGTTAGAGTCTAGCGAGAACCAAGCGAGTAGAAAGTAAAGACCGATACAATTCGTATCGCTCTTTATCGATAACTTATACGTCACTTTTGAATAAATGCTTGTTTTATTAAGATGCCATCATCTATCCATTTAAGTAGATAATTTAAGGCCACTTGGCTTGCCTGCTCTTCACTCACTTCTTCGAGTAAAAAATCACATAACGCAGTAAAACTCGCCCCATTTAAAATCATAGTGATCAGGTTATATTCTTGCTCTGGCATAGAGCGAAATTGCGTTAAACGATCGACATTTCGCCAAAGTAACCAATCACTGCTCTGCTCCTTTGCTGGCTCAGGTGCTTGCTCTTGTTTTAACGCTTGCCAAGTTTCCACACTATTGTAATGAAAGTGCGCTAGTTGAACGCTTGGGTGGAAGCGAAACACTAAATCAGGCCATTGTTCGGGCGGTGTATTTGCCAGTATGTCACGAGTAAATAGCGTTGCGTCAGCCGCATCAAACGCCACCATAAGTAAGCGTTCGAAATGGGCTAGTTCGCTAATAACGGGATGATCTTTAAAGGGTGCATAATTGGCCAAAAACAGAGGCAATTTATCTGCAAAATGTCTTAGAGAAGTATTATCAGAAGGATAAGCGTTAATATAACCTAACACCATTTGATCAAATAAGTCATCACCGAGATAAAAACCCAACATTTCATGATCGTTTTCAATGGTCTCTTTCAGTCTAACTTGATAAGCATTCTTATATATATTTAGGCGAACATCACGAGTAATGCTACCGTGATCCTTAATTTGCTCCATGATAGTGTTAGTGACAGTGGGATTGTCATCGACTAAATAATTAATCATTTTCTGCTGCAATGAGGCTAACGGTAATTTATCCACTTACGTTACTATCTCCCGTTGCTTCAGTGTTTCCAGTTGACCTAAGGTGTCGTAAGCAATATTTCGTGCAGTTTCTACTTCAGCTAAAAGCTCGGCCAGTGGTGGAATATTATCATCGCGTTCAATCATAGTACTTACCCAACCAAACCTTTTCAGTGCTTGTTTATATAAAGCCCAAACAGGGTCAGCAACAGGATGGTCATGTGTATCAATAACGTAATTGCCGTAATCAGTATGACCCGCTAAATGAAACTGTTTCACCTTGTTTTTGTCGATACCTTCAAGGTAATCTTGCGGATCAAATTCATGATTTCGTGCACTGACATAAATGTTATTAATATCTAACAATATATTACAGCCAGATCGACGAGCAACCTTATTAAAAAATTCCCACTCACTCATATCTGATTCTTTATAAGTAATGTAGCTAGATAAATTTTCTAATAAAATAGGACGCCCTAAAAAATTTTGTACTTGGTCAACACGATCACAAACGTGATTCAAAGCTTCTTCGTTATAAGGCAAAGGCAATAAATCATGGCTATTGGTTTGATTGACGCCTGTCCAACAAAGGTGATCGGATATCCACTGTGGCTGTAGCTCATTTACCAATACTTTTAATTTTCGTAAGTACTGCATATTTAACGGATCAGTTGAGCCAATAGACAAGGAAACTCCGTGCATCACCATAGGGTAAAGCTCACGAATTGCGTGTAAATAGTGTTTAGGTTTGCCACCATCAACCATAAAATTTTCAGAAACAACTTCGAACCAATCTATATCGGGTTTAGTTGATAACACATCTTGAAAATGATCTGTTCTTAGCCCAAGACCAAAGCCAAGGAAATCGTCTGGTGGAACGATCCCCTCAACCGCGTTAGAGAGTGAAAACTCTCTAACGCTAGCTTGATTCTTTATCAAGTTATGAACCAACAGTGCCACCTACATCATCACAAGTTCCTGCTGGTAGCGCGACAAAACCATGGCCTTTACAAACGGCTTGACCTTTACACGCATTTTCAGCTGTTTTACAGTCGTTATGACCATTACATTTGTTTACACCGTAACAGTGCGTTAATTCAGCCGTATCAACTACGCCACGCCAATCATCTTGTACAGTTCCGCCAATGTCATCACAGGTTTTAGTCGACATAGCAACAAAACCGTGTCCCTTACAAACTGCTTGTCCCTTACACGCGTTTTCAGCTGTTTTACAGTCGTTGTGACCATTACATTTGTTTACGCCGTAACAATGTGCCATTTCAACCGTATTGGTTGCGCTAGTTTTAGCTGTTTTAGTACTTGAGTCGCCTGCAACTGCAGTACATCCCATTAAACCAGCAACCGCTAATGCTACCGCGGTACCTTGAAGTTTTGTTTTAGTGCTCTGATTCATTGTATTCTCCCATTATTTTAACTATCTATTTTTAGCTATCTATTTTTTATACATCAGGCCACATTTTGCTTTAAGCTAAGTTACATATGAATAATGTCCAGTTTAAATAAAAATATTGCCTACAGCACCTTTAACCTTAGTTCAAATTTATCCTTTGCTTAGAATTAATTCTGACCAAATCATAAAGGTAACTTCCTAATTTGACCTGCTAACGTATTTATAACTTTCATTTTTTCTTCGAATAAATATTTTATTTTTTATGAAATTTTAGTGAGCTATTGCCGTTCGAGCTAAAAAAGCATCGCTTGAATAACACACTTAGTTTTATTAAAAATAACCAAGCCCGATAGTAAGCCAAGAGTATTTGTGAAATATTTACAGAGCTCAACCAGAGAAACAACCTAAAGCTTAACGACATGATTAACGACATGATGTTATTATTCAAAAAAAAGATTAAGAACCTTATAAATCCAATTAATCCTCGCGCCATTGTGGTTAAGTCAAAGCAACACTATTTAGTAACTTCCACAATGAAAAGTGCATTGTGAGGACGAAGCCCGAGAGCTGTTAAATGTTGAGTTTTTTAACTAACAACGGAGTCGTTGTTGCTTGAACAATAAGCGTAAAAAGTACTATGCCAAAGCCAATTGATTGAATCGTCCACCAATAAGGTAACTCGGTTGGCAATGATAAAACTAACGCTATGGTGACCGCTCCGCGTAATCCCCCCCAAATCATAATAGGCGGATACTTGGAGTTAATTGGTTGTCCAACAGTAACTTGATTTAACCATACTGAAAAATATACGGCGATAACGCGCGCAATAAAAGCGCCAACAATGGCAAGGAGTATTGCAAGCCACATTTGGGTAAACATATTAAGACTAACCACTAAGCCCAGTAACACAAAAACAAAAATATTGGCAATGAAGCCAAGTGATTCCCATATAGTATGAAGGCCTGAATGAATACTTTTTAATTGCTCGTGCGCAGATTTTTTAAATAATAAGGCGGCAAACATAACGGCGACAATACCTGACACATGAAATAAATGTTCTGCGATATAGAATGTTCCATAAGCGAGAAATAGCGTAATAACCACCATATGAGGCACTGAGGTTTCAATGATCTTAACTAGTAGTGCAGTAACAAACCCCAAGACACTACCAACAATGATGCCGCCAAAAAAAACTTTGATAAATGTTACCACCGCTGACATTAGGTCCGGTTCACTTTGCCCTAAAGCAATGCTGAGAATAATACTAAATAAAACAATCGCTGTTGCATCATTAAATAAGCTCTCCCCTTCAATTAACACATTTAAATCATCTGGCGCTTTCAACGCTTTCAATTGACCAACCACAGCAACGGGGTCTGTTGCTGAAATAACAACGCCCGTTAATAAAGCCGCTATGAATGGAAAACCTGAATGATTGATACCAAAATAAAGAAAAACGGCGATAACAAGGGTAGAAACAATTAAACCAAGCGTAGCTAGCGTAAGTACATTTGGTAAGTATTTAAGTAATAGTTTACTGTTCAACGCGAAAGCCGCCTCAAATATTAGTACGGGTAGTAATATAAATAGCATCAAATCTTGAAAGTTACTCGCTCGCACGCCAGTATCTATACCGAACTCTACCGTGAATAAAGACAAAACAAAACCGAGTATAACTAAAAGTAATGTGTATGGAATGCGAATGAAACGAGCGAGAACAATGGCAAGTACACCAACTGCTAAGAGCAGTAGAGTAATAGAAACAATCATGTGAATATTCATAGTTTATACCAATTCCATTAAATTTATTCCCACCTCAGAGCTATGTCAGAAGAGATATAA
>OJHK01001523.1_pt1 | contig 10615 bp, 9 predicted proteins | sample 1595161 | NCBI WGS metagenome assembly OJHK01 (sample SAMN05416842, study PRJEB24817) | seawater metagenome | isolation source: Sea water | place: Canada:Atlantic | collected 2013-07 | reverse complement strand
TGTAGAGAGGTCTCGTGGGCTCGGAGATGTGTATAAGAGACAGGATAAAGATGGCAACAAACGCTACACCACAGAAGTGGTTTGCAGTGAGCTGCTAATGATGTCTAAATAATTTTAAAGTCAGAAAACAATAGCGAAGAAAACAACATATATATTACATATATTTTTCTTCGCTTTTCGTTTTTCACTCATCCCTAATTCTTACCTTAACGGCGCAACGTATACTATAGAAAGCTCACTTTTAAATGACATCTACTACATCACCTATCACCCAACTATTAAAAACTCATTTTGGTTATGACAGCTTTAAGCCCAACCAAGAAGCCATTATAAACGATGTGCTTTCGGGGAAAGACACCTTAGCTATTATGCCTACAGGTGGTGGAAAATCGTTGTGCTACCAATTGCCTGCATTAGCCAAAGAAGGAACTGCTTTGGTTATTTCGCCATTAATTGCTCTTATGAAAGATCAGGTAGATGCATTGCGAGCCAATGGTATATCTGCTGCTTATTACAACAGTAGCCAACCAGAAGAAGAGCAGCAACACGTGTTGCAACAACTTACAAAAGGTGAGTTATCTTTATTTTATGTGGCACCAGAAAGCTTACCAAACTTACGCCACACCATTAGTACAATTACTCTAAACCTAATTGCGGTAGATGAGGCACATTGTATTTCTGCTTGGGGACATGATTTTAGACCAGCCTACACTAAACTTGGAAGTTTAAAACAGGAGTTTCCGCAAATTCCCATAATTGCTCTTACAGCAACTGCCGATAAGGCAACACAAGACGATATTAGCAAACAGCTTAATATCTCTCACGCTAAAAAGCACTTGGCCTCTTTTGATAGGCAAAATTTATTTTTAGATGTAAGACCAGGTCAAAGCCGCATTAAACAAATTCTTAAATTTTTAGGTCCTCGAGGTGCCCAAAGCGGTATTATTTATTGCCTGAGCAGAAAGAGTACAGAAAAGCTTGCCCAAAAACTAAAACAAGCTGGCTATAAGGCTAAAGCTTATCATGCAGGTTTGTCTCCAGAAGACCGTGCTAGCATACAAGAGGATTTTGTAAATGACACCACACCCATTATTGTGGCAACCATTGCCTTTGGTATGGGAATAGATAAAAGTAATGTGCGTTGGGTTATACATTATAATATGCCTAAGAATATAGAAGGCTATTATCAAGAAATTGGTCGTGCAGGACGAGATGGCTTAAAAGCACACACCTTACTGTTTTACAGTTATGCAGATGTGATACAATTACGCAGGTTTACCGAAGGCACTGCTACAGAAGAGTTTCAGTTGGCAAAATTAGAGCGTATGCAACATTACGCTGAAGCATTAAGTTGTCGCAGAAAAGCCTTGCTTAATTATTTTGGAGAACATCTTACTAAAGATTGTGGGTATTGTGATGTTTGTCAAAATCCGCCTAAATATGTAGACGGAACAGTTATAGCGCAAAAGGTTTGCTCTGCAGTGGCACGCGTTAAAGAACAAGAAGGTGTCACTATGATTGTTGATGTGTTACGCGGTGCCAAAAATGCACAAGTATTTGATAAAGGATACCAGCATATAAAGACCTATGGTGCTATAAGCAATGTCTCGTGGAACGATTTACAACAATACATTATTCAATTAATAAATCTTGGTGTGTTGGAGGTTTACTTTCACGAAAATGGAAGATTAGTGCTTACACCTTTAGCAAAGGCAATTTTATTTGAAGGGCAGAGCATTCAACTAGCACATACCGAAGATGTGAAAGCTTTAAAAGATGCTAAGACTACTAAAGTAACTAAGAATGACAGCCTATTTGAGCAATTGCGAAACAAGCGTTCTGCTATAGCTGCTGAAAAAAATGTGCCTGCCTATATTATTTTTAGTGATGCCAGCTTAAAAGATATGATTAAGAAGCAACCTACCACAATTGAAGCTTTTGCAGATATTAGTGGTGTTGGTAAAGCTAAGTTAGAGAGCTATGCAGAACCGTTTATTGATGTTATTAAAACATATAAAGCACAACAAAAACCTAAGGTAGACACGTACCAACAAACGCTTCAATTATATACGCAAGGAATGCCTGTTGAAGATATTAGCAAAGAGCGTGATTTGTCTTTAAACACTATTTACAGCCACTTACTAAAGCTTCATTTAGAAGATAAACTTTCATTAAACTTAAATGAATTTGTAACAGATGAAGAACTCTCTAAAGTTAAGACTGCAAGTAAAACCTTAAACCATCCTGAAGGTTTAAAACCCTATTATCTTCATTTTGAAGAAAGCATGCCGTATTGGAAACTTAAATTTGCACTAACTATGTTAGAAGATCAGGAAAAGTAATTTAAAAGATCTGCTTTCTTAGATGCAGAAACAGAAAGTACTTTACCGTTTTTTAACTCTACTTGGCCACCTTTTCCCTTTATATATTTGGTAATAGCGTTTACATTAACAAGATAGGATTTGTGTATTCTGGCAAAACCAGAATCTGTTAGCGCATCCTCAAAATACTTAAGAGTTTTGCTCACCACTTTTTTAGTGTCTTCTAAATAAATGGTAGTGTAGTTGTTATCTGCTTCGCAGTATAAAATGTTATTAACCTGTAAGACCTCAAAACCCTCTTGTGTAGGAATGGTTATTTTACCATCTACAGCTTTTATATTTGCAGAAAGCACTTTATCCTTTAACTGTGATTCTTTGGTTTTTATAGCCACCACATAATCTACAGCTTTTATAAGCTCATCTATATTTATTGGTTTTAAAAGATAGTACGAAGCGTGAGCATTTAAGGCGTCTTTTGCATAATGATCATAAGCGGTAACAAAAACTGTTTCGAATGTGCGGTCGCCTACTTTTTCAAGAAGATCGAACGCATTACCATACGGCATTTCAACGTCTAGAAACACAAGATCTAATTGATGATTTCTTATAAGCTTAAGACCTTCATCTACACCACTTGCTTCGCCTACCAAATTAATATTGGGACAGTATTTAGTAATGTAATTTCTAAGAATATCACGGCTTCTTGCCTCATCTTCAACTAAAATGGCATCTAAGATCATTAGTGTTTCTTTAAGGTTACAGCAACACGAGTTCCTGTGTGGTTAGTTTGGTCTTTATCTGAAATGGCAATTGCAATAGTGTCACTATACATATCGTTTAAAATTGAAATACGACGTTTTATATTACTCATGCCTTGAGACTTTTGTTTTTTCTGATTGTCTGTTTTAATAGCTTTAGATTGGGCTCTGCCAATTCCATCATCTTCAATTATAATAACTACTGTATGCTCATCTTTTAATTGAAAATGTACCAACAAATTACCTTTATCTTCCTTATACCTCAAGCCGTGCCACACTGCATTTTCTACATAAGGCTGTAATAACATAGGCGGAATTTTAAATTGATCTGTAGGTATTGCATCATCTACCAAAATATCATAATCAAACTTATCCTGAAACCTAAAGTGCTCTAACTTGGTATACTTTTGAAGCAGCTCTATCTCTTTTGATAATGGTATAAAATCTTCCTCACTGTTTTCTAAAACAGCTCTCATAAGCCCAGAAAACTCGGATAGATATCTGTTAGCGGCACGCTCATCATTAGTTGCTATAAAGCTGTTTACAGAGTTGAGTGCGTTAAATATAAAGTGCGGATTCATTTGTGAGCGCAGCGACTTTAAAGCCAACAAGTTATTTGCAAATTTTTGTTGCTTGTTATTCCTATACATTAAATATGCTGCAACCAATAGTGCCAACGCCAATGCAATTAAAACACCAATAATCCATTTTTGCCTTCTGTTGCTTTGGTTTACTAAGCTTTGATTTTCCACTGCTAATTGGTAACGCGACTCATTTAGCGCTCTGTCTTTTTCTAAGCTTTCTATTCGAGTTTGTTTTAGTGTGAGGTCTCTACTAAACCGTGCTGCCTGAGAAATTTCCTGTTCTTTCTGTACGTAAAGTTGATCTACAACAACTTCATAATCCTTAAACGTTTCTTCGGCTTTAGTTATATCTCCCTTTGCTCTATAAAGCTCTCCTAATTTTCTAGTTGCGTCCTTTTGCACCACCAAATCATTGTTTGTCTTGGCTTCTTTTATACTCTTTTGTAAATACGGTATGGCATCTTCAATATTTTCTTGTGCAGCGTAGGCGTTTGCAATTTTATAGTTTTGTTTTTGTGGCGTTAATGCACTCTCGTTATCAATTTCCTGTTCTTTTTCCACAGCATCTTCAGACAATACCTCAATATCTTTTAAGGCCTCTTGGCGTAATTGTATTTCTTCTCTATAAGATCTATTCTTACTGTAAAAATCTGCTACCTTAGTTTTTTCTTCTGCAGCACGTTTACGTGTTTCCTTATTAGCAAGGTTTAATGAATTTTCATAATAATCTTCTGCAGGTTTAGTGGCTCCTTTAGCATCATAAGCCTCCGCGATTTTGGAATTTAAGTCTGTAACTTTTGGTGTAAACAAATGCTTTTCTGCCAAGGTAAGCGCTTGTTGATATTGGGTAATAGCTTTATTTAAATCACCAGTATTTTTATAGGTATCTCCCAAACCTTCTAATCGTAAAACTTCATTATAATTAGAAAGCGATTTATTTTTTAGCTCATTATAAAGAGATATACTTTCTTGGTAGTTCTTATTGAGTGTATAAGCTTTTGCCAATTTTAGCTGCCGTTGCGTTGAAACATTATCTCGTATAGCAAACTTGTAATTGCTTACTGCTAAATCATGCTGTTTCCAATACGTGTAAATATCGCCCAGCAACTCATAAGCCTTTGCTTTTTGAAGTTTAGATAACGCTTGTTCTTGATCTGTTGCCAAGGCTTTAGCAACATACTCGATACTTATTTTTGCATCTTTTTTTAGTACATTTTTGGCAGAGTCTAAATACTGCTGAAAACGTTCTTGAGTAACCTGTTTATTTCGCTTTACAGCTTTAGGTTTTGTTTTGTTTGGTGCAACTGTGAGTTTAATATTGTCGTTTCTACCAATGGTATGATACACCGTTTTAAAATCTTCGTGTCTAATGACAAGCTCTTCTCCTATTCTTGCCTGTAACCTAAATTCGCCAGCCGCATTTGTGGTCGTATAAGCGCCTCCAACAACCTCAACATTAGCGTTGGAAAAAGGATTGTATGTACCTTCTTCTAAAACTGTACCTCTCACAATAGTTTGTTCTCCAATTTGAGCAACACAACAAGGCACTGAACATATGAAAAATAAGATGATAAAAATGTGTTTCATAAGTACTTTTGAAAGGTTAAACCTACTACAATAAAACGGTTCAAAAAAATGCAGATGTGCTGTAAATACTCAATTTAATACGTTTTTGTTCTCATTTTGAATAGCTGAATCATTCATATGTGCTATTCACTCAATAGTATGTACCAGTTACTCATTACCAATTTTTATTGCCCTACTGTACAAGTACTTTTATGATGTTCAATTAAAAAAAAGATGATGAAAATTAATGCCCTACCAATTATTGTAAGTTGTTTAAGTCTTATTGGCTGCGTAAATGCAAATTCAAAATCTGAAACTCTCTTAGCAGATGCTCCAGAAGTTACTCACCAATTACACACACCTGCGACTAACGAGACTCCAAAAATACAGGTTGCATTATTGTTAGATACTAGTAATAGTATGGACGGATTAATAGACCAAGCAAGAGCTCAACTTTGGGATATTGTAAATGAGTTATCCTTAGCTAAATGTTATGGAAAAGCACCAACCTTAAGTATTGCTTTGTATGAGTATGGAAATAGTAACCTTTCTCAATATGACGGCTATACTCGCAAAATTTTAGAGTTCACACAAGATTTAGATGATGTCTCAAAAGCATTATTTTCTTTAACTACTAATGGCGGCAGTGAATATTGTGGTACAGTTGTACAAACTGCAGTAACCAATTTAGAATGGGAAAACGAAGACGAAACCTTAAAGCTTATTTTCATAGCAGGAAATGAACCGTATACGCAAGGACAAATAAACTATGTTGATGCCTCACAAAATGCTAAAGAACATGACATTACCGTAAATACTATGTTCTGCGGAAGCTACAATCATGGCGTTTCTTCTTATTGGCGAGATGGTGCACTACTTACTGGAGGCGATTATATGGCAATAGATCATAATAAGGCCATAGTACACGTTGCCTCTCCATACGATGATGCTATTTTAAAATTAAACACAAAATTGAATAACACCTATATACCGTATGGCGCAAAAGGCCTAGAAAAAGCTGAAGTACAAATGTCTCAAGATGAAAATGCTATGAGTTATAATGAGAGCAGCGCAATTAAAAGAGCAGTTAGTAAAAGCTCTCATCTTTACACAAATAAAAGTTGGGATCTTGTAGATGCTGTAAATGAAAATGAAGTAACCCTTTCAAAATTAAATACTGCCCAACTACCTAAAGCGTTGGCAGGAAAATCTACAGCAGAGATTGAAGCCTACATTGTATTAAAAACTAAAGAGCGTAAGCAATTACAAGAAAAAATACAGCAATTAAACACCAAACGAAAAAATTACATAGCCAAAGAAACTACAACATTAAATAAGGCTAACAACCTACAGAGCGCGATGTTAGCGGCTATTAAGAAACAAGCTGAAGCCAAACATTTTTACTGGTAAATCACTAACGCTCAACTGCCTGTATTTTAATTTTATTGAAGAATATAAAGACCTGTATTAAATTATTACCTAACTTTAAGTGTTAACTAAACCACTTATATTATGGGAATTTCAAATTACATGGGTCGTAGAGCTAAACCTACAAAAGGTAGCAAAGAGCAAATTACGGTGTCTGATTATATGAGTAGAAAACTCGTCACCTTCACACCAAGCCAAAACGTGATGGAGGTGATACAGACACTCGTAAAACACAAAATTTCTGGTGGTCCAGTAGTAAATGACCAAAATGAACTTGTTGGTATTATTTCTGAAGGTGACTGCATAAAACAGATAAGTGATAGTAGATACCACAATTTACCAATGGATGATGCTACAGTTGAAAAACACATGGTAAGAGATGTAGAAACTATAGATGGTAATATGAATATTTTTGATGCAGCCAACCAATTCTTAAGCGCTAAAAGGAGACGTTTTCCTATTGTTGAAGAAGGGAAGCTTGTAGGATTAATTAGTCAAAAAGATATTTTAAAAGCTGCTTTAAATTTAAAGCAACAAAACTGGAAGTAAATTAAAGTTTGTCTTTAAAAGCTACAGGATCATCTGTAATGATAAGTTTGTCGTCTTGTGTTCCTTCTAGCTCTAATATGCTAGAATAGTTGTAACCTTCGATAGGCGAGTTTAATTTTTTCCATTTTGCTGTAGCAAGTACAGCAATGCGCTCTCCTATTTCAATAGATGATTCTTTGTATTCTAAGTTTTTATTGAAACCAAATAGTGTTGTTGCTCCTATATCTCTTGTCCTAATAAAATGTCTTAAGCGTGGTGAAGCGTCATTTAAAAATCCGGTAGAATGACTTATATCTTGTACTACATAACTTGTTACAGTCTTTAAGTTAGTTTGCGGTTTTATTACTGCAAAAGCGCCATTTGCTTCAATCATAAAGTTTTTTATACGTTCTTCTTTAAAGATGGTTCGGCTTCCGTTATTCCCATTCTTTTCTTTAACTTCAACATAATAATAAACACACTTTCTTTTACTTAATGGTGCGGTTAGTACATCTGTACCTGCTTTTACTTTTCCAAAAACCTTCACTTTTTGATTATGCCTAACACTAACTAAAGATGTGCTTTTCACTTTGGTTAATTGCCTTAATACAACATTACGTTTTGAAAAATAGTAACTGCATATTATAATTATAAATGCAAAAGCAAAACCTGCAATTAATAGAATAGTTTCTGTATCCATATTAGTTAGTGTCGCTTTACTAGTGCGAAGAAATCATTATCTAGTTCTAAATAACCTTGATCATAAACAAAGTAATACACCTTGCCTGCTTTGGTTGTATATGTGCTTGTAAAATAATTGAAGTCAAAATCTTTGGCAAGTAATTTAGTACGCGTAGTCTTGGTTTTATCTTTGGGGTTAAACGCTTCTAAAATTCGGTAGTTTTTACGAAGTCTGTTATTAATATTTCTAATAAGATTTTTACTGTCCTTATTAATATTGTTATTGTAAGCGTTACGACAACCGTCATGGCAGAACTTTTTATCTACTCGACCCATTAACTTTGTACCACACTCTAAACAAACTCGTTTTGCAACCATGTTATAAATATAGCAAAATTGATTTCAGAAAAAAGCTTAAAAAAACGCAGCTCATAAGAGTCTGCGTTTTTTAATTATTTAGAGTTGTTGGGATTTCGTTTGTTCTTCTCCTTGTCTTTATTAAATTCTTTCATTCGTTTAAAGGCTTCATCTGTTAGCATATAATCTCTAACATTTTTCCCTTTCCAACGGTAATATATAAAACAAGGTATAAGAATGAACATGCCTAACAAACAAGCTGTTCCTATAAGTTTATGACCCAAGGCAACATCTTCTGTATCTAATTTCCAAAAACCAAGGCAAAGTAATATTGCACAACTAAAAAATAAGATGACAATAAACTTTTTCATAATTACAGGTTAAGCTTAAGATGAAGCTCCTTAAGTTGCTCTTCATCTATTTTTGCAGGAGCATCTATCATAACATCTCTACCAGCATTGTTTTTAGGGAATGCTATAAAATCTCTAATAGTTTCTTGTCCACCTAATATGGCTACCAATCTATCTAGTCCAAATGCTAGTCCGCCGTGAGGTGGCGCACCGTATTGAAAAGCATCCATTAAGAATCCAAATTGAGCTTTTGCTTCTTCTGGAGTAAAGCCTAAATAATCGAACATTAAAGCTTGAGTTTTGCTATCGTGTATACGTATAGAACCTCCACCTATTTCATTACCATTTAAGACAAGATCGTATGCGTTTGCTTTCACTTCTCCAGGATTAGTTTCTAAAAGCTCTAATTGTCCAGGTTTAGGTGACGTAAATGGATGGTGCATAGCGTGATAACGCTTTGTATCTTCATCCCATTCTAATAATGGAAAATCTATTACCCATAGTGGAGCAAATTCGTCTGACTTTCTTAGTTCTAAACGCTCTGCCATTTCCATACGCAATGCACTAAGTTGTGTTCTTACTTTATGTGTATCTCCAGAAAGCACGCAAATTAAATCGCCTGGTTTAGCACCAGTAACTTCTGCCCATTTTGCTAGATCTTCTTGGTCATAAAATTTATCTACCGAAGACTTATAGGTTCCATCTTCATTACATTTTACATACACCATTCCTAAAGCACCTACTTGAGGTCTTTTAACCCAATTTACTAAGGCGTCTATTTCTTTACGAGTATATGATGATGCTCCAGGTACTGCTATACCTACTACAAGTTCTGCAGAGTTAAATACACCAAAGTCTTTATGTTGTGCAACTTCGTTTAGTTCACCAAACTCCATCCCAAACCTAATATCTGGCTTATCATTACCATAACGCTTCATTGCGTCATCATAGGTCATTCTAGGAAACTCGGTTACCTCTACTCCTTTAAGTTCTTTAAGTAAATGTGTAGTTAAACCTTCAAATGTATTTAAGATATCTTCTTGTTCTATAAACGCCATTTCACAATCTATCTGTGTAAATTCTGGCTGTCTGTCTGCACGTAAGTCTTCGTCTCTAAAGCATTTTACAATCTGAAAGTACTTATCTAAACCTCCAATCATTAACAATTGTTTAAATGTTTGTGGAGATTGTGGTAAAGCATAAAACTGACCTTGATTCATTCTAGAAGGTACCAAAAAATCTCGAGCTCCTTCTGGTGTAGATTTTATTAAATAAGGTGTTTCTACATCTACAAACCCTTCATCAGAAAGATATTTACGAACCTCCATAGACACTTTATGACGGAACAATAAATTCTCTTTTACCGGATTTCTACGAATGTCTAAATAACGGTATTTCATTCTCACATCTTCTCCTCCATCAGTTTTGTCTTCAATAGTAAATGGTGGTGTTTTAGCCGCATTTAAAATTGTTAACTCAGTAACCAAAACTTCTATAGCTCCGGTTTTCATATTGGGGTTCTTAGACTGTCTTTCTATGACAGTTCCTGTTACCTGAATCACAAACTCACGTCCTAAACTTTTGGCAATGTCCATTAGGTTAGCTGCAGTTCTTTCTTCATCAAAGATCAATTGTGTTAAACCATACCGATCCCGAAGATCTATCCAAATCATAAATCCTTTGTCTCTAGATTTCTGCACCCAGCCCGCTAAGGTTACTTTTGTATTGATGTCTGAAGCTGTTAAAGCCCCGCAAGAATGTGTTCTATACATTGTTTCTTATTAATAATTGATACTGCCATTTCCATTACAATAGGAATACACAAAAACAACAATTTCTGCCTTCTTAGAAACCACAAATAGTTATCGACTACAAATTTAATCAAATACTATCAATAACAATGGTTTGGGCGTTCCATTTCTTTTTGCTCTTAAATAAGCATCTAAGCGGGTCATTTTTTTCTTTAGAACAAACAAGTAATGTGGGTTATTTATCTGTCTCTTATACACATCTGACGCTGCCGACGAATAGAGAGGTGTAGA
>OJHK01001522.1_pt1 | contig 10617 bp, 10 predicted proteins | sample 1595161 | NCBI WGS metagenome assembly OJHK01 (sample SAMN05416842, study PRJEB24817) | seawater metagenome | isolation source: Sea water | place: Canada:Atlantic | collected 2013-07 | reverse complement strand
GCTGAATAGGAGCGTCATTCAATGAAAATCGGTTGCGTATTCCCTCATTCCGAAATCGGCGACGATATGTCGATGGTCAAAGACTTCTTCCAGACGGCGGAAGACCTTGGCTACGACCATGTGCTTTGCATTGATCACGTGCTTTGCAACAAGGAAGCTAAGGGCGCGCCCTGGGCGCACTATTACACCATCAAGAAAACCTTCCATGAGCCGCTGACGTTGTTCGCCTATGCGAGCGCGTTGACGAGCCGGATCACCTTTGCATCCGCTGTAATGGTATTGCCGCAGCGTCAAGCGCCGCTGGTGGCGAAGCAAGCCGCAGAGGTTGATATCCTCTCCGGCGGGCGCTTGCGCCTTGGCTGTGGCATTGGCTGGAGCCCGGAGGAATATCAGGGCCTCGGCGCTAATTTCAAAACCCGCGCCCGCTTGTTCGAAGAACAAATTGACGTCATGCGGAAGCTCTGGACTGAGGAAACCATCAATTACAAGGGTGATTTCCATCAGATTGAGGACATGGGCATCAACCCGAAGCCGGTCCAGCAGCCCATCCCCATCTTCATTGGTGCCTTCGCGGACAAAGCTATTGAGCGCGCCGTGCGTTTGGGGGACGGCTATTCCCTGAACCCGCGCTCTGAGCCCGACGACGAGACCCGCCGCATCCTTGGCCGCATTAGCCAATGGCAGGCCGAGTATAACCGGGACCCAGCGACCTTCAGCATGAATGCGACGCTGCATCACTGGAATCGCGGCGAAGCTGCATGGGAAGCAGACCTTAAATCTTGGGAAGAAATGGGCATGAGCCATGTCAGCTTCCGCACGATTGATTCTGATCTGCCAAACCCCAAAGCCCATATCGATGAATTGGTGAATTTCGCCAAACTTTCCGGCCTGAAAGGCTAATTTGACCCCATGAGCTTGCCCAACACCCACCGCCGCGTCGTTCTCGCCAATCGCCCGAACGGCATGGTCTCACCGGACAATTTCCGCCTGGAAGAAGCACCGCTGCCAACGCCTGCGCCCGGTCAGGTGCTTGTCCGCCAGATCGTGATGTCGCTAGACCCGTATATGCGCGGGCGGATGAACGCGGTCGCAGGCTATGCGGCCAATGTGGAAATTGATGCGGTCATGACTGGCGGCGGCGTTGGTGAGGTCGTGCAATCACTGCATCCGGATTTCGCTGTTGGTGATATCGTTGAGGGCACACTTGGGTGGCAGGAATATTCCGTCCCGCCGTTGGAACGTCTCCGTAAAATTGATCCTTCCATTGCCCCAATTTCGACCGCCAATGGCGTGCTCGGCATGCCGGGCATGACAGCCTATTTCGGGCTGCTGCATGTGGGTGAACCGAAACCAGGTGAGACGGTTGTAGTTTCCGCCGCATCTGGCGCTGTTGGTGCCCTTGTTGGGCAGATTGCGAAGATCATGGGCTGCCATGTCGTTGGCATTGCAGGCTCGCCCGCCAAATGTGCCTACGTTGTTGACGAACTCGGTTTCGATGCGTGCATCAACTACAAGACGGATGATCTGGACGCCGGGCTGCAGAAACACTGCCCAGGTGGTGTTGATGTGTATTTCGAGAGCGTTGGGGGTGCTGTTTACGACGCCATCACACGTAACCTTGCCTTAGGCGCTCGTATCGCTGTATGCGGCGGTATTGCGGAATATAATCTGGCGGAACCTGAACTGGTGCCACGCAATACGCGTTTCTTCATCCCCATGCGTGCGCGGATGCAAGGCTTCCTGGTGTATGACTTCCATCACCTCTGGCCGGAAGCGCTGCCGCGCATGGGCAATTGGATCGCAGAAGGCAAAATCAAATACCGCGAGGATTTTGTTGACGGGCTAGAGAACGCGCCAGAAGCGTTCATGAAGCTGTTCCAGGGTGAAAATTTTGGCAAGCTGCTGGTGCGGGTTGGGAATGATCCGACGGCTTAGTTTTCTTTAATTCCTCCTCCCTTGTTGTGAGGGTCTGCAACGTAATGAACCTGTGAAGCTCAGCATGAACACCCTACCCCCTGTCATCCGCGTTGCACTTTGGATGTGTTTCACCGCAATCGGCTTTGCAGTGATGATCGGGAGCGTGCGTGAACTTTCTGCGCATCTCGACGTATTCGTGATCTCTTTCTGGCGGAATTTGGCGGCGGTGCTGCTGTTCTTGCCCTGGATTGCGCGAATGGGGCTGGGGGGCCTGAAAACGGAGCGTTGGGGCCTGTTCTGGCTGCGCGCGGTGATCATGCTCGCGTCCTCTGTCGCAATGTTCTTAGGTGCCATTCTGCTGCCGCTGTCAGAAGCGACGGCGCTATCATTTACGACGCCGCTGTTTGTGACCCTGCTTGCCTGGGTGGTTCTAGGGGAACGATTTGGGTGGCGGCGTGGGGCCGCCGTGGCGATTGGGTTTGTCGGCGTGCTGATCATGACCAGGCCAGACGCGGAAGCCTTGAATCTCGGCGCGCTGGTCGTGCTGCTGGCCGCAATTACTTTCGCTGGCGTTGTCATCACCGGCAAGAAGCTTTCGGCGACGGAAAATCCAGCACTGATAACGCTGTATTTATCCTTGCTGCCATTACCGCTTTCGCTGCTTCCGGCCTTGTATTTCTGGGAATGGCCAACCGGCAATGATTGGCTTTGGATCGTGACGTTAGGTGTAGGTGCGGTCATCAATATCTATGGCATTAGCCGCGCGCTTGCGGTTGGGGACGCCTCGCTATTGCAGCCGTTTGATTTCCTCCGCTTGCCAACAGTCGCGCTGGTCGGGTGGTTCGTATTCCGCGAAAGCACGGATATGTGGACCTGGATTGGTGCTGCGCTGATTGCGGCAGCGGCGATCTATACCGCCAATCGGGAAGCCCGGCTCCGCCAAACGTGATCCTCTGTGTTCGCCGAGACGTATAGGGTGCGTCTACTGGCTGAAACACACGGGGAAATCCTATGCGCGCCTTCGCCCTTCTGCTGATCGCTCTCATCCTGCCGCATTCAGCGCTTGCAGCACCTGATCGGGGGCCGATTGAATGGCGGACCTGGGGCAAAGCTGTATTCGAGGAAGCCGCGCGCGAAAACAAATTCGTGCTGCTGCATCTGGGCGCCGATTGGTGTCACTGGTGCCACGTTATGGAACGCACCACCTACCGGGACCCGGAAGTCGTTGCCAAGGTGCTGAAGCACTTCATCCCGGTCCGTGTGGAGCAGGATGAACGCCCGGATATCTCTCGCCGCTATAAACGCTTCGGTTGGCCCGCCACAATCATGTTTGATGCAAAGGGTGCGGAAATCCTGGTTCGGCGCGGATATCGGGAAAAAGCGCGGTTCCTCATCGATATCAAGACCGTCCTGGATGATCCGTCACCGCTGCCCAACCTATCGCTTTCCCCAGATGGGGCGGAAGGCGCGCATAGCCTAACGGCAGAAGAACGCTCACTTCTGGAGACAATCTTTTTCAATGCCCATGACGATGTGAATGGCGGCTTCGGGCAAGTTCACCGGTTCATAAATGCGCCAGCGATTGAATGGGCGATTCACCAAGCCAGACGCGGTGATGAGCGCTATCGCGCCGTCGCCCAAAAATCGCTGGATGGGTCCCGCATGCTGATCGACCCTGCATGGGGCGGCCTTTACCAGTATTCTGACAAGGTGGATTGGTCTTCCCCGCATTTCGAAAAGATTATGCAGAGCCAGGCGGATGGTATTCGCCTTTATGCCCTGTCCTTTGTGGCTTGGGGTGACCAGCGTGATCTGGCTAGCGCTAAGGCTATCGCGGGATACCTGACAGGCCGGATGCGCGGCCCGAACGGTGCGTTCTATACCAGCCAGGATGCAGACCTGGATGCGGAGACGGATGGCAAATTCTTCTACACCTTCTCTGCCGCAGCTCGTGCTGCTGTGGGCCGCCAACCCCGTATCGATAAGAACCAATATGCGCGGGAAAACGGCTGGGCCGCTGCCGCCCTGGCGCTCCTTTCCGATGTATCCGGTGAACCGCAATGGCTGAATGCAGCCATGCAGGCCGCCGAATGGGCCGTTGAGGCCCGGCGCTTGCCTGAAGGTGGGTTTGGCCATGGCTCGGCGACGCCGGGTGCCGCATATCTCGGCGATAATGTCGCCATGGGGGATGCAGCGCTGGCGCTCTACCGCTCAACGGGCGAGCGGCGGTGGCTAGATTTGGCAGCGGAAACGGGTGCCTTTGTCGCCAAGACCTTCCGGGTTGATGGCGGTGGATATCGCACGGCACCGCCAACTGCTGCTGCGTTCGGTGTATTCAAAACACCCGTGCGCCATCTGGACGAAAACATGGCCGCGACCCGGTTTTTCAATTTGCTGAACCGATATACCGGTGATGCTCAATGGGCCGACGCCGCACTCCATGGCATGGGCCACTTGGCAGCATATGCTGAATTCGAAGTTTTCCTGCCCCATGCCCTGCTGCCGGATGCTGAGCTTGCAGCAGAACCGGCCCATGCAACAATTGTCGGCCAGAAGGATGCGATAGAAGCACAGGCGCTTCATGCGGAAGCCCGTCGCTATCCAACGGGATATTACCGTCTGGAATGGTGGGATAAGCGGGAGGGACCATTGCCCAACCCGGACGTGACCTATCCTGAACTGGACGCGCCCGCCGCCTTCGCTTGCGCCAATGGGCTTTGCTCACTGCCAGTATTCACGCCTGATGGCGTTGCGGCTGCGATCAAATCAGTGGAGATGCGCTAGAGCGCCGTGCGTCGCGTGCGACGCAGCCCGGCGCTCTATCACATTGATTGCGGGCAATTTATCCCGACCAATCTGATTCAGGTTGGTCGGGAATTGCCCTAGAAATCCAGGAAATGTGCGGTCTGGCAGACATGCGTTAATCCTTTCTGCACCATGAGCGCTGGATAGTCCGTCTCATGTTCTGCAAACGCGCCCTACCTGCTATTGTTCTCGTCGCTGCGACTGTGGTCGCTTTGCCGACAGATGCCCAGCAAGGCAAACGGGCGAACGTGACCGAAGTCTCAAAAGAGGTCCGTGGCGAGAGCGAAGGCCCCGTCGCCCCTGGCGGTATGCCGCGTCCAGATAAAACGGAAGACGGGCGTGAGTTCTATTACATGGACGCCGTCTACGTGACAGCGATCCGGGACTTCATACCCGCTCGCAAATATACGCTCTGGACGCGGATGATCTTGGCCGAGGACAAAAAGGACGCTGAGATTGACGCGGTCAGGCCGTTCATCCGAGATGCGTTGATTACCGCACTTCCTGACATGGTGCAGATTGACTGGGGCGGTGATGCAGAAATTGATTCCGACATTGCCAGTCAAGTCGCTAAAGACCGGATTGAATCAATTGTAGGAGAGGGGGGGGGACGCCCTCCACTTTCAACGGATTGAAGTGTAAGTTTTCTAGGCCTTGCCAATTTAATGGCGATTTGTCCGCCAAGCGCTCCCGAAGCTGGAAGTTTTCCGCCCGTGCTGTCTGATCCTGCGAAACGTAATGTCCTTATCCTGGCAATATGTCAGGCGCTCTATATGACCGGCACCTCACTGATGATCGCGACCGGCCCCTTGGCTGGTAAGATCCTCACGCCCTCACCGGGCTGGGAAACACTGCCGCTGGCGACGCACCATGCGGGTGTCATGCTGGCGACAATTCCTGCGTCCCACTTGATGCGACGGATCGGCAGACGGGCCGGGTTCATGTTCGGTACGATCTTCGGCGTGATAGGCGCGATCATGGCCGGGTACGGCATGCTGATCGGCTCATTCTGGATGCTCTGCGCTGGGGCCTGCGTCATTGGCTGGTTCAACGGGTTCGCGGTTTTTTATCGCTTTGCGGCTGCTGATACGGCGTCTGATGAGTTCAAGCCGAAAGCCATTTCCTGGGTGATGACAGGTGGTCTGTTCGCGGCTTTCTTGGGGCCAGAACTCGCTAATATGACCAAGGATATGCTGTCGCCAACCATATTTGCGGGCAGTTATTTTGCGCTGATTGGCGTGTATGTCCTTTCCTTCTTCATGCTTATGGGCGTCCAGATACCGAAACTCTCGGTGGCGGAGCGCAAAAGCTCAGGCCGACCGCTGGTCCAGATATTAATGCAGCCAAAATGCGCCGTCGCTGTCATTGCGGCATTCATTGCGTATGGCGTCATGGCGCTTCTGATGACATCGACGCCCTTGGCGATGCTGAACTGTGGATTTGAGTTCTCAGATTCAAAATGGGTGATTCAGGCGCACATCATTGGCATGTTCGCGCCATCATTCTTTACGGGCGACATCATTAAGAAGTTCGGCGCACTGAATGTCATTCTATGTGGCGCTGTGCTGATGATGGCGGCTGTGACATCCCATCTTTCAGGCATTGAATTCACGAACTTCACGGCTGGTTTGCTGCTTGTCGGCGTCGGTTGGAATTTCATGTTCATTGGCGCGACGACATTGCTGACAGACACATACCGTCCGGAAGAGCGGGCTAAGGTGCAGGGCTTCAATGACTTCCTGATCTTCGCGACAGTCGCTCTGGCCGCGCTTTCCTCCGGTCATTTGCTGAATGCGTTTGATTGGGATGTCGTCAACTATGGCGTGGCACCCTTGCTCGCCATCGCCGTCGTATGTGTGATTTTCCTAAAATCCAGCCGCGCCGGGCGTGCTTAACTCGATCTGGCATCACGTGGAGGCCGCCTAATGCTCATTGCTCAGATATCAGACTCCCACATGTTGCCACCGGGCGAGATCGCCTATGGCCGATCCGATACGGAAGCAGCGTTGCGGTCTGCCGTAGCGGCTGTGAACACCGCGGGTGCCGATGTCGTAATCCACACCGGAGATTTCGCACATGATGGCGCGCCTGAAGCCTATGCCTTAGCGCTAGAGGTTCTGCAGGATTTGGATGCCCCGCTCTACGCCATTCCAGGCAACCATGATGACCGCGCGAACATGCGCGTTGCATTCAAAGGTTTCGCCTGGTTGCCAGAAGGCGACGGCCTCGCAGACTTCATTCACTACACCTTCGATGCTGGCCCAATCCGTGTCATCGCCTGCGATTCCGTTATTCCAGGCGAAAGCAATGGCGAGCTTTGCGCGGCCCGTCTCACTTGGCTTGAGGCTGCGTTAGACGCGGCGGCAGATAAGCCCGTCATCATCGCTCTACATCCCCCGCCGTTCCCGTGCGGTCTCCCAGGATTCGGGGCAACCGGCCTTGGAGGCGCTGATGCGCTCGCGGCAATGCTGGCGGGGCGCACGAATGTGCTTCGCATCATTGCGGGCCATAATCATCGCACAATTACAGGCCTGTGCGGTCCCGTCCCGGCTTGCGTCGCTCCTAGCGTCTCATACCCGTTTGCATTCGACACGATAGCAGGGGCGCCGCTGGCCATTGCCTATGAACCGCCAGGATGCGCCATGCACCTTTGGCGTAAGGACATCGGACTTCTGACGCACACACTGCCAATTGGTGATTTCGGGCCGGCCACGCCATTGCTGAAAGATGGAAAGCGGCTGCTGCCAACCTCGACCACACGATAGGACAATAATCGATAGGCATCCCTTTGCATTGAAACCTCAGCCAGCTCTGGGTGGTTTGCAGAAGCTTGACGCTCCCGTTAGCATTTCTCCGGGGAGTATTGTTATGCAAGCACAGCATGGCGCGGTAGCAGAGGCGCAACCGATCCGACTTGGTGTACGCGCGGCGACATTTGGTGATGTCAAAGCGGCGTTCAAGGATGGCCTGCGGGACACATGGCGACGGCCGGGATTGAGTATATTTTTCGGGTTGGTATATGCGCTTTTCGGTTTGGCGCTTTTGGCCGGGTTCACTGTCTTCGACCAGATTTGGATTATAATTGCAGCGGGTATCGGATTCCCGCTCGTGGCACCCTTCCTAGCCGCCGGCCTCTATGAGATGTCACGGCGATTTAAGCGTGGAGACACGTTTACGGCATCTGACATATTTCTTGTTATTTTCCGGCAACAGCGGCGGGAATTTGGCTGGATGTCATTTGTGGTGCTGTTTGTATTTTGGATTTGGGCATACCAGTTCCGACTGATCCTTGCGCTTACGGTGCAAAGTCATGGCTACCGGTCATTTGATCACCTGCTCACAACGATATTTACGACCGGCGAAGGCATGGCGTTCCTCGCCGTTGGAACCCTGGTCGGTGGCGTAATTGCGACAGTGCTTTACTGCATCACAGTGATGGCGATGCCCCTCCTGCTGGATAAGAACGTCGACTGTGTGACCGCGATGATTACGAGCGTTCAGACTGTATTGAAAAGCCCGGTGGTGGTGCTGGTATGGGGTGCGATTATTGGCGCACTGACATTGCTTTCTGTCGCGCCTGGGTTCATCGGGGTCATCATCGTGTTCCCGGTCCTAGGACATACCAGTTGGCATTTGTATGAGCGACTGGTATTCGAGAAATAGGCCCTGGCCCTAGCTTCCAGACGCAATTTGCCAACCGACTTCGGCCAATTGCCGGGCCTTCGCGCCGCGCTTCAGGGCGTCTGGGCTGGAGGCGTTGCCATCAAGCCCGCGCTTGTAAACGCCCTGGGCGATGGCAGCGAGGCGGAAGAGGCTGAGCGCCATGTAGAACTTCCAGTTCGGCGCTTCTTTTAGCCCGCGCAGTTCGCAATAGCGCTCCACATAGGCCTGCTCGGTTGGAATACCGTGCGCGACAAGGTCAATATTGGTGATGTCTGCCCGCTCAGGGTCGCCAACGTGATAGTTTAGGCAGTTATAGGCGAGGTCAGAGAACGGGTCGCCAAGGGTGCCAAGTTCCCAGTCAATCACGGCTAGGATTTCAGGGTGATCCGGATGATAGATCACGTTCTCCATCCGGTAATCGCCATGGACGATGGTGGTTTCTTCATGCTCTGGCATGCGTGCGCCAAGCCATTCGATCAGCTTTTCCATTTCCGGCACGTCGTCAGTTTTGGTGTCGGCATATTGACCAGACCAGCGACGGACTTGGCGGAAGCAATATCCGCCCTCCCGGCCATAGGTTTCCAGGCCAACTTTGCGGAAGTCCACACTGTGCAATTTCGCCATCACATCGCACATGGCTTCATAATGCGCAGTGCGTTCCACAGGCGTCATTGAAGGCATGGAATAGTCGCGGATCACGCGACCCGCCACATGCTCCATCACGTAGAAATCTTGTCCGATGACGCTGGCGTCTTCGCAGAGCACATAGGATTTTGCAACCGGCACATCTGTCTTGGCGAGTGCAGAAATCACTCGAAATTCACGGTCTACGGCGTGGGCTGACGGCAGCAATTTCCCTGGCGGCTTTTTCCGCAAGACATAAGCTTTGCCGCCGCCATCCGTCAGCATAAAGGTCGGGTTAGACATCCCGCCCTGGAATTGCCCAACGGTGAGCGGCGGCTTGAACTCTGCTACGTGCTCTGAGAGATACGCCTCCAGCTTTTCGACCGGAAAGGCGTGCTGCTCCAGCACAGGATCAGTGTCCGTAGTTGATGTCGTGGCGATGATGCTCATGGCGCGGGTAATCCTTGGAAAAAGCGTCGCTGCTATTGTTCCCGGATCAGGCCCGGCGCGTCAAACGTCTTTGCTCAGCGCTTGGACGTGGGCAGCCAGAGATTCAGCGAGGCCTCGCAGATCATATCCGCCCTCCAGTGAGGCGACGACGCGGCCTGATGCGTGGATATCCGCCAGCTCGACGATCCGCTCCGTCACCCAGCCAAAGTCCTCGGCCTCGGCTTCGATATTGGCCAAAGGGTCGCGGCGATGGGCATCGAACCCAGCAGATACCAAGATCAGTTCTGGGCGAAATGCGTCCACCGCTGGCAATAACGCATCTTCCCAGACATGACGGAATTGCGGCCCGCCGTCGCCAGGGGCCGAAGGGCCATTCCAGATATTCCCCGCACCGCGTTCGGCTTTGGCGCCAGAACCTGGAAAGAGCGGCATCTGATGCGAAGACGCGAACAGAAATTCTGGTTTCTCCCAGAAGATCGCCTGGGTGCCATTGCCGTGATGCACGTCAAAATCCAGGATCGCGATCCGCTCGAGCCCATAGGCGGTTTGGGCGTGTAGCGCTCCGACAGCAACGTGATTGAAGAAACAGAAGCCCATGGCGCGCGCAGGTTCGGCGTGATGTCCGGGCGGGCGGACCAGGCAGAAGGCGCGGGCAAGATCATCGGTCATGACAGCATCAACGGCGTCAACAACAGCGCCGGAAGCTTTGAGGGCGGCTTCCGTTGATCCAGGGCCAATGCCGGTGTCGCCGTCCAGCATCACAATCCCGTCGTGTCGCTCGGCTTCCAGGATGGTATCGATGAAATCCGCTGGATGGGCGCGCTCAAGCGCTTCACGACTGGCGCGATTTGGTTGGCGTCTGGGCAGTTTGGCGAAGTCTGGTTCCGCTAAGCGTTTGACAGCGGCCACATAGCGTTCAGGCCGTTCCGGGTGGCCTTGGGGCGGGCGATGGCCAGCAGCAGCGGGGTCGTCATAGATCGCGAAGCTCATGGGTGCGGCGCTTTCATGCGGCGTTGTGGAAAATGATGCCAAGCGTATAGCGTTTGCCAGATCGGATGCGGCTGACGCCATGGCGCATCCGGGCACGCAACATGCCCCGCGCGCCTGGAATTGGGCGTTCGGCACATGGGAACAGGATGGTTTCGCCAGCCTTGAGGG
>OJHK01001520.1_pt1 | contig 10629 bp, 13 predicted proteins | sample 1595161 | NCBI WGS metagenome assembly OJHK01 (sample SAMN05416842, study PRJEB24817) | seawater metagenome | isolation source: Sea water | place: Canada:Atlantic | collected 2013-07 | reverse complement strand
TCTAGGAACTGGGCGAGCGGCATCCGACCGCCACGGCCATCGCTGCCGGTTTCCATCCGATCACCGCGTTTTACGGTGACGGATATAGATACGCGGACTAGCGGGCGGAAATCCGCTGCTTCCCGACCATCTGCCCGGATAATGCGCACGGCCTGCATTTCTGCATGGATGGAGCCAGAAACCTGCGCCACCAACGGGTCCTTAGCGCGGAGATAAGCGTCGATCTGCTCCAACACGCTGACTTTGGCGGCGAAATCAGGCGTTTGTGTAGGGTCCGCCGAATCGTAAATGCGTTTGTTTTGGATTGGCGGACCGTCTGCCAATGCGCCGCCGCGGCCTTTCCCGGCTTCGCGTGCGGTTTCCGCAGCGCGGGCGAGAGCGGCGTTCGAAATCTCGCCACCATGGGCATATGCGGCGAATTCGCCAGCGACGGCACGGAGGCCAAAGCCTTGGGAAACATCATTTGATGCAGCCCGGAGCACACCATCATCGAAGCCTAGGCTTTCGCTGGTTGTTCGTTCGAGGAACAGCTCGCCATCATCTGCGCCGGCGAGGCCATCCATAAGGCTTTTGCGGGCGGCGGCGGGCTCAAGCCCGGTTTCTTCAAAGAAGAGGCGGTCAGTTGCGCTGATCGGGTCCATTTTGACGCGGGCTCCAAGGGTGAGAATCGGCTTCAGTTGATGTATAAACTAGATCACGCATGTGAATAAGAAATATGCAGTCTTGGTCGAAATGCGCATTTGCAGGCGGCGCTGAAATCGAGCGACATCGGGTCGCATAGGTTCCGGGCGCGTCACAGATAGTGTACGAAATGACGGTTAGCGTTGGATAGGGGCCGTTGCGTCTCCTGTCTGTTAGGGCTCCGCCGGGCGGAGCGCTCTGGAGAAAGCAGAACGATGGCAATTGCAAAGCAGGCGGCGCGGCAGGCCGCAGTATGGGGTGTAGCGGCGGTTGCCGGCCTTTGGACGGCGGTCTCATCTGGCGCGGTTTGGGCCGCAGCCGGACGGCCGACGAACTGGGGCATGGGCCTGCAGGACGCTGCCTCACCGACGGCGCAGGCGATTCACGACCTGCACAACATCCTGCTCTGGGTCATCACCCTGATCACGTTGTTTGTGCTGGGTCTGCTGATTTATGTGGTCATTCGTTTCAATGCGAAGTCCAATCCAACACCGTCGCGCACCACACACAACACCCTGATTGAAGTGCTGTGGACCGGTATTCCCGTGCTGATCCTGGTGCTGCTCGCCATTCCAAGCTTCAAGTTGCTTTATTTCGCAGACAGCATTGAAGATGCCGATCTCACCATTAAGGCGACGGGTCGCCAGTGGTACTGGGTCTATGAGATTCCCGAGCAGGAATATAAGGGCCAGAAGATCGGCGGTTTTGAATTTGAAAGCCGCATCAAGTCACCATCAGAATTGGGGCCGGATGATATTCGGCAGCTATCTGTCGATGTGCCCCTGAATTTGCCGGTGAGCGCAAAGATTCGCGTTTTAATTACTTCATCCGCTGACGGTGTATTGCACAACTTTGCTATGCCATCACTTGGTCTCAAATTAGATGCCGTTCCGGGACGCTTGAACGAGACCTGGACGCTGATCAATCCGGAGTATCAAGGAACGCGCTTCTTTGGGCAGTGCTCGGAGCTTTGTGGCAAGGATCACGCATACATGCCTATTGAAATTCGCGCCGTGGATGACGAAAAGTTTTTAGATTGGGCCGCTAAGTCTAAAGCTGAATACGCAGAGGTTGCCGATATTTCGGTAAACCTCGCCGCCGTTTCAAATTAGTTCGAAGCCTGGAAGGAATCTCTCGCGATGGCGTATGCTGATAGCGCTCACGGGCACGAAGATCATCACAATCATACCCCCGGCTTCTTTGTCCGGTGGTTTCTCTCAACGAACCACAAAGACATTGGCACACTTTATTTGGTCTTTTCGGTTATCGCAGCCTTAATCGGCGGTGGTTTCTCGATGTGGATGCGCACAGAACTTATGCACCCTGGCGTGTCGACAATGACCCTCGCAGATGGTGCGCCTGATGGTCACCTCTGGAATGTCGTGGTCACCGCTCATGGCCTTATTATGGTTTTTTTCGTTGTCATGCCTGCCTTGATAGGTGGTTTTGGCAATTGGATCGTGCCAATGATGATTGGCGCGCCGGATATGGCGTTTCCTCGCATGAACAACATAAGCTTCTGGCTATTGGTTCCTGCGTTTCTGCTGCTGCTGGGTTCAGCAGTTGTGGGCGGAGGCGCAGGAACGGGCTGGACTATCTATCCGCCACTTTCGGCTGCCGGTCCTGGCGGCCACGCTAATATGGCCGTTGATATGGCCATCTTCGCCCTCCATTTGGCAGGCGCATCCTCTATCCTTGGCGCAGTAAACTTCATTACCACGATTTTCAACATGCGTGCGCCGGGCATGACCCTGCACCGGATGCCGTTGTTCGTATGGTCCATGCTGGTCACGGCCTTCCTGCTGTTGCTGGCGGTCCCCGTGCTTGGTGGCGCTATCACCATGCTGCTGACAGACCGGAACTTCGGCACGTCCTTCTTTAGCCCGGCTGGCGGCGGTGATCCGATCCTGTTCCAGCATCTGTTCTGGTTCTTCGGTCACCCTGAAGTTTACATCATGATTTTGCCAGCATTCGGCATTGTCAGCCATGTCATCTCGACCTTCTCACGCAAGCCTGTCTTTGGGTATCTGGCGATGGCCTATGCCATGGTCGCGATTGGTTTTGTCGGCTTCATCGTGTGGGCGCATCACATGTACACAGTCGGTTTGGACGTAAACACACGGGCCTATTTCACGGCGGCGACCATGGTCATTGCGGTGCCGACAGGTGTGAAAATCTTCAGTTGGATCGCCACAATGTGGGGCGGCTCTATCACTTTCGAAACACCAATGCTTTGGGCGATCGGGTTCATCTTCCTGTTCACTCTTGGTGGCGTCACCGGCGTCGTGCTGGCGAATGCGGGCGTCGATCTCTCATTGCACGACACTTACTACGTTGTAGCCCACTTCCATTACGTGCTGTCGCTAGGCGCTTTGTTCGGCATCTTCTGCGGCATGTATTACTGGCTTGGCAAAATGAGTGGTCGGCAGTATCCGGAATGGGCAGGCAAGATTCACTTCTGGACGACATTCATTGGCGTAAACGTCATTTTCTTCCCGCAGCATTTCCTTGGTCTTCAGGGCATGCCGCGCCGGATAATTGATTACGCGCCGGAATTTGCGGGCTGGAATTATGTGTCCTCCATGGGCGCATTCATGACTGGCCTATCATCCCTTTTCTTCATAGGCATGCTGATTTGGACCTTGGCCAAGGGTCGGCGCGTTGGCGATAACTACTGGGGCGAAGGCGCTACGACGCTAGAATGGACTGTATCCTCACCACCGCCGTTTCACACGTTCGAAGAGCAGCCCACCATCAAGGAAGAGCAGGCGCACTAAGCGCTTGTCCCTTCTCTGAAAGGCATAAACGGATCCATGTCTGAGGCATCCATCCAACCAGCGCGCGTTCTACCAGCGGAAGCTGACGGCGGCGAGGCTAGTGATTTTATCGCGCTCTTGAAGCCGCGGGTGATGTCGCTGGTGGTGTTCTCCGGCCTTGTCGGATTAGCGTTGGCACCTGGACCGATCCACCCAGTGCTTGGGTTCGTTGCTGTTCTCTGTATCGCGATTGGCGCTGGCGCATCTGGTTCCATAAATATGTGGTACGACGCGGACATAGACGCAATCATGTCCCGCACCCAAAAGCGTCCTATCCCGGCGGGTAAAGTTTCGCCTGAAGCAGCCCTGGCGTTCGGCTGTATTTTGTCCGCAGGCTCTGTCGCTCTAATGGGGCTCGCTTTGAATTGGTTGGCTGCGGGGCTGCTCGCTTTTACTATTCTGTTCTATATAGGCATCTACACCATGTGGCTGAAGCGCCGCACGACGCAGAACATCGTTATTGGCGGTGCTGCTGGCGCGTTCCCACCCATGATCGGCTGGGCCGCTGTTACCGGCGATATCGCGCTTGGTGGTGTGGTGTTGTTCCTGATTATCTTCTTTTGGACGCCCCCGCACTTCTGGGCGCTGGCGCTCTATCGGTCCGGTGATTACGCGCGGGCCGGTGTTCCAATGCTGCCAGTCATTGCTGGCCGGGATGAAACCCGTAAGCAGATCCTGATTTATAGCTTGATCGTTGCGCCTTTAGGCGTGGCGCCGGTATTCGCCGGGATTGCTGGAATTGGCTACGGCATATTTGCGGGCTTGCTGGGTGCTGGGTTTGTTGCCCTTGCAGCGAAGCTGTACCGATCAGACTCGGACAAAGATGCAAAGCGGCTATTCGGCTTCTCGATTCTGTATCTCTTCCTGTTGCTAGCGGGTTTGCTGGCCAACTGGGCGATTGGATTGATCTGATGCCTTTGCCTAAGCCCGCAAATTTCAAAGAAACAATGTCCCGTGATTCGGACCTGCATCGTCGCAAGCGGCGCCGTAATCTGGCGCTATTGGCGGCTTTGGTCTGCCTGATGGGTGTATTCTATCTGGTGACAGTGGTCCGCATTCAGGCTGGCCTCGGAGCCGCCGGATGAGCAGTGGTGCGGCCAAAAACAAACGTGTTGGTTTGGTCTGCGGCGGCGTTGTCGCGGCGATGATCGGCTTGGCCTATGCCTCGGTCCCGCTCTACGATCTGTTCTGCAAAGTGACAGGGTTTGGCGGTACGACGCAGCGGGCTGAAATGGCACCGGGCGCACAATCCGATCGCACGATCATCGTGCGGTTCAATGCTGATATCAGCGATTCCCTGAATTGGCGCTTCAAACCTGTTAGCCGTGAAATCACCGTGAAGCTTGGCGAAGAAAAGCTTGCATTCTTTGAGGCGACCAATCTAGGCACCAAGGCGAGCATGGGGACTGCGGTCTTCAATGTGACGCCCCAGAAGGTCGGTGGATATTTCAGCAAGATCCAATGCTTCTGCTTTGAAGAGCAAACGCTGCAACCCGGTCAGACCATGGACTTTCCAGTGTCCTTCTTCATTGACCCGGAAATTTTTGATGAACGCAATTTGGATGACGTGAAAACCATCACGCTATCCTATACATTCTTCCCAGCCAAGGACGCGACTGCGTCCGACACGACAGCATCGCTTGCGCAAGACCTGCGCGAGCGCCGTTAAGGAGTATCCCGATGGCCGATAGCCACGCCGAACCAAAGCATCCGTTCCATCTGGTGGATCCAAGCCCATGGCCGTTGTTGGGCGCTTTCGCTGGCCTGCTGATGGCCGCTGGCGCATTGGCTGTCATGCATGCCGGTTCATACTGGCTGCTGAGCATCGGCGTGCTGAGTGTCATCGGCGTGATGTTCGGCTGGTGGCGTGACGTCATCCGTGAAGCGGAACATGAAGGCCATCACACGAAGGTTGTTCAAGTCGGCCTGCGTTACGGTATGGCGCTGTTCATCGCGTCGGAAGTGATGTTCTTCTCGGCTTTCTTCTGGGCTTATTTTGACGCCAGCCTGTTCCCCAAGGAAGCGACTGGCTTCATCTGGCCGCCGGTAGGCATCGAAACCTTTGACGCCTTCGACCTGCCGCTGTTGAACACGATGATCTTGCTGCTGTCTGGCTGCACTGTTACCTGGGCGCATCACGCCCTGCTGCACGGCAATCGTAAAGACTTCATCCAAGGCTTGGCATTGACTGTCATACTGGGCGCGTTCTTTTCCATTTTGCAGGCTTATGAGTATGCCCACGCGGCATTCGGCTTCCGAGAAGGCATCTACCCGTCCACGTTCTACATGGCGACGGGGTTCCATGGCTTCCACGTATTAATTGGAACGATCTTCCTGTGCGTTTGCTTGTTCCGCGCGAAGGCAGGCCACTTCACCGAAAAGCAGCACTTCGGGTTTGAGGCTGCAGCTTGGTACTGGCATTTCGTTGACGTCGTGTGGCTGTTCCTATTCGCCGCCGTATATGTCTGGGGCGGCTGATCCCGCTTGGCAGCGACATGTCCAAAATGCCGTGACGGCAAGCTTTATTCCGGTTTTTTAACTGTCAATGAAGCCTGCCCCACATGCGGCCTGGACTTGCGGGCCCATGACTCCGGTGATGGTCCTGCGGTCATCCTGATCTTCGTGGTTGGCGCTTTATCCGTATTCGGGGCCATCATGCTGGAGATCGTGGCGACGCCTCCATATTGGCTGCATGTCGTCATTTGGCCGTTTTTCGTTTTTGGGCTGACATTGCTCCTTCTGCGCCCCCTCAAGGCGAAGTTCATCGGCATCCAGTATCGCCGCCGCACGACCTCCATATGAAACGCTTGCTTGTTCTGGCTGTTGTCGCTGGGGCCTTGGCGACACTGATTGGTCTCGGTCTTTGGCAGCTGGACCGCCGTGCTTGGAAGCTGGACCTGATCGCGAATCTGGATGCCAACTTGGCCGCCCCTCCGATCGTGATGACGACCGCCCCCAGTCCAGATGACGCCTGGAGGCGCGCGTCTTTCACTGGCGTCTGGGCCACGAAAACCCCCGCTCGCATCGTTTCACGCACGTTGAACGGTCAAGTCGGCGCAGATTTCGCCGCCCCGCTCATGCTGAAGAACGGTGATGTGATCATTGTCCGGATTGGTTGGATACGTGACCCCACCGAGACGCCGGTCTTGCCGGCCGGCGACGTCACCGTCAGCGGAGTCTTGTTTCCCTCACCCCGGCCGACTGCCTTTACGCCAGATAACACACCGCCAGATCGTTGGCTCTGGCTGGACCCAAAACCAATCGCCACGGCCTTTGGCGCATCGGCAGAGCGTACCGCGAGCCTCGCCCTTAATGTGACCGATGCTTCCGCTGGCTTAACGGCCAGGCCCGCGCGCCCGACCGTCCCTAATGACCATCTGCAATATGCGTTCACATGGTTCAGTCTGGCGCTTGCGCTCGCCGTTATCGCTTTTGTGGCGCTCCGAAGGCGACGCTAGGCGTCACACGGTATTGAGCGCCCAGTCGTAACGGGCATCGGCTATTCCAGTGATGGGCTTTAGCCGATTTGCAAGTTCCGGTGCCGCATAGCGCTGCAAATGGCGGATGACTGCGTTGTCTGTTCCGCCGAAATCATCGCAGAACCAAGCGTAGATTTTGGACACGACGAGCCCGCCCGATGGATCGAAGGTTACGCCGCGCGGGTGGTTTACATAAATGCGCGCTTGCTCCTCCAATTGAACATCGATGCGGCGCGCGTCATAGGCTTCGGCGCGAAGGTTTGGGCAGCCGACAGCCCCGCAGTTCAGTACATAATGAACGCGGGCATCTTTCCAGTGCGGGCGAACGATCCCGTGCTCAATATCATCAAGTGAAAGCGCTTTGCCGCTAACAGTAACGGCTTTGGCTTTCCAGGGTCCGCTCGAGAACAAACCGGGCGATGTATCGATGTCTTGCACAGACTTCACTGGATAGTAGGCAAGCACGGTATTCACCACCGCAGCGTTATACAGGTTAATCCAAAGCGCATATTGCTCTGGCCTATCGAGCGCTTGGAGGTCCGTTTTGCCTAGGCTGTCTATGTAGCGTGTTAGTTCAGCCTTATCAGCGCCAGAGAACCCGCCATAGTTCACGCGCGCAATCCCAGCACTGTCCAAGCGAACATGCTTTTCTAGCAGCGCAGACCAGGGGCTGTGGTCAACGCGGCGGGTGCTGCCCTTCGTGAATGCATCCCATCCGGGCAAGGCCTTGGCCTTTGGTGCGAACAGGGAATCTGCCGTACTGAAGCCCATCAAGGGCAGGCTCAGTCCGGCCGTGACGAATAGACGGCGGCTCATTTGGGTATGCATCAAGGTTCCTCCACCCATGAGATAGGTGGCCAGCGCCGATCGTCCCAATCGCGCGTGATCAAAACAAAGTGAGGGTGCTGTGCAGCTTCTACCTGCCAGCGAAAGGAGCTACACTTGGCCTCTGCCTAATCCCAGTGTTTGAAAGAAGCGTCCGTTATGATCGATCTATATTACTCACCCGGTTCCTGCGCGCTCGCGTCCCATATCGCACTGGAGGAGGCGGAGGCTGAATACACTGGGCACCGGGTAGATTTTTCCCAAAACCAGCAGCAGTCCCAGGACTTTCTAAAGGTCAATCCGAAGGGCCGGGTGCCTGCGTTGATCACTGACAAAGGCATCCTGACTGAAACGCCAGCAGCGTTGGTTTATATCGCGCAGACCCATCCTGCAGCCAATCTGGCACCCATGGATGATCCATTCGCATTTGCGCAGCTGCAGGCATTCAATAGCTATTTGGCGTCCACGGTGCACGTCGCCCACGCCCATAAAGGCCGTGGCAGCCGGTGGTCCGATGATGAGTCCGCGTGGGATTCCATGAAGCGGAAAGTGCCGGACAGCATGACCCAGTGCTTCCGATATATCGAAGACCACGCCTTCGTCGGTCCCTATGCGCTTGGGGATAGCTACACCGTGACAGACGGCTATTTGTACACGGTCGCCCGCTGGCTCGCAGGTGACGGCGTTGACACCGCCCAATTCCCCAAGGTCCACGCGCACATGCAGATGATGGCAAACCGTCCCGCCGTCCAACGGGCGTTGGCGGCGGAAGGCGTTATGGCTTAGAGCGTAGGTATCTTACGCAGGCCGGATAATCTTCGGGTTGATTTCCATATAGCTGCATTCGCCCTTGTCCACGTCCCAGGCCAGGCGCTTGGGTAGGCGTTCTAGGGAAAGCCCGTACATGTGGAAATGGCGGCGGGGGACGGTTCCTGGCGTGGCGACGCTGTGAACGTCGTCTGGGAGCATGCCTGTGCTCTCACCTGCCCGTACTTGCACTACTTCCCGCTGTGCCAGGGTTGATGGCCCTGGGGTGTGGCCGCCGGATGCGCGGTCGAAATACGCATTTTCTTCAACACCGCTCACCCCCGCCACGACTGCCCAAGTGCCGTGGTTATGGGGGCGGACAGCACCACCCGGGTTGGCGCAGGTCAGGTAGATCGGAAAGCGTCCGTCAGCATCCTCGCTCAGAAGGTACAGCCGTGCAGGCTGGCCTTCTGGCGGGTTCGGAAACGTCTCTTCATCGAACAGCTCAGCCCGCTTGGTCAGCGGGACGAGTGCAGCCTGCATTTTGCCGACGGAGGCGCGGGTAACGCCGTCCGCCGTTTCGATTGCTCGCACATCCGCCATAACGGCGGCGACGGCAGCGTCTCGTTCTTGCTGGATAGACATGGGGCTAGGGCCTATTCGTAGTAATGGATCTCAAACAGCATGCACCCGCCGACAGATTTGAACGGGCCATGTGCAGCGCCGGGTGGGCGGCAGGCATAGGTATTGGCTTCACATTTGTCGCCGCCATCGCCGTTCTCGTCATTGCCGACCCACAGGTCACCGGATAGCACGTACACTTCTTCCCAGTGCTCATGCACGAACGGGACGGTGGTGTAGACGCCAGGATCAAAGCGGAGCAGGCGCGTGCGGCTGCCCGTTTTTGCGTCATCGTCAATCTTGCCGGCGAGGACCTTCTGCTTGATCCCGTCTGGGTAGCCCGGCGGGGTCGCCCAGCCTTCATCCAGGTCCGGTACGACGAATTCCAGGTGTTCTTTTTCGATAGCCATTCTAAGAGTCCTTATTCTGCAGCTTTTTTTTGTGCTTTGACGTATGAGCGGAGTACCGCGTTTATTCGGGTTTGGTAGCCTTTGCCGCCCGCCTTGAACCAGTCCAGGAGTTCAGCATCCAGGCGGAGTGTGATCTGATTCTTAGACGCTGGCGATACAATTTCTGCATGATCCCAGAAATCGGGCGCTAGGATATCTGGCATATCAGGATCATCCGCCGCGCGGCGCATGACTTCATCCTCCGACATGTTTTGCGCCATGTCGGACATACGGGGTTCTGGCTTTGAGCGATCAGGGCGATAGCGGACCGTATGCTCTTGCATGGATTTCTCTTTCATACCTACCAGCCTTTCTGGCGGAGATAATCCGCCGGGCATCATCTCGCCAAGTCCAAACGACGAAGAAGAACTGTCCATAGACGTTATGGCCAATCGCGACCCGCCGCTCCTCTGTCATTGGCCGCCGCACGATGATATCGACGAAGGCGTAGTCAAAAACAGGGAAGATATGAGCGAAATCGACGCCATGCTTGGCGTAGTTCGATGCGTTCTTCGCCGTATCCCATTCAAACTCCGTCAATTGTAACTACATTTCGTCGTTACGTCAAGAATTCTACGCCTTAAGCTTTTTGGGGCAGGGATTTTTCGGCGATTTCGGCCCAGTATGTAGCACCCCAGGGCAGGGCTTCGTCGTTGAAATTGTAGTGTGGGTTATGGACGACAACGCCGCCTTCGCCGCCAACCTCGCCATTGCCCATACGGATGTAGCAGCCGGGTTTCTCTTGCAGCATGAAGGAGAAATCTTCGGAGCCCATGACGGGCCGGGCTTTGGTATTCACGTTGTCATCGCCGACGAGGCCACGTGCGATTTCAGCGCAGAAATCCGTCTGTGCAACGTCATTCACCGTTGGCGGATAGCGGCGCTCGTAATGCACATCGACTTTGGCGTCATAAGCGGAGGCGATGGCGGAACAGAGTTTGTTCATTTTCTCCTCCACCAGATCTGTCTCTTATACACATCTCCGAGCCCACGAGACCTCTCTACATCTCG
>OJHK01001509.1_pt1 | contig 10712 bp, 9 predicted proteins | sample 1595161 | NCBI WGS metagenome assembly OJHK01 (sample SAMN05416842, study PRJEB24817) | seawater metagenome | isolation source: Sea water | place: Canada:Atlantic | collected 2013-07 | reverse complement strand
ATCTACACCTCTCTATTCGTCGGCAGCGTCAGATGTGTATAAGAGACAGGATCAACTTATACCTTTTAGAAATAAATTTGCACACAATAACGATGCATCAATAGTTGAGCTTCATGACGCTAAAGCTTCATTAGATTGGTTTAGCTTAATAATTGAGTGAAAGATAGAATGTCCTCCCCAAAATAGTTGGATTTCACTCCTCTTGGCTCCCAAATTATTCTTAAAAATAATTTTTGTGTTTGTAGACAATTTTAGCATCATTAGAAGGTATATCTTCAGATTTATTTGGATGTGTTAATCCGCCTCCAATAAAGAATAATAAACAGTAAAGTAATATTTGTAGAAGCTTTTTAAATAAAAAAATTAAAGCAATTAATTATTTTATGAGACGTTCATTATCTTGAATATCCATCCACATAGCAAAAAACAAGGATTGAAATCCTGAAATTGTTAGGAAAATAAAAATAATTAAAAAGTCTGTTGGAGTTTTACTATTAGCATCAATAAAGTTTTTGATAAGATGATAAAAGAAGTAAGAGTTGGACAGAAAAATCAAAAATGCAACATTATACAACAAAAACAATGGATGAAAATCTCTAAAAAGATATTTTGTCCATAATCTTGTGAAAAAACCTTTAATTAAAAGTAGTAAGATTGGAAAAATCACCTTTAAAACTTTGAGTTTAGATTTTTCGCCTACTGCATAGACTGGTTTAATCTTTACTTCTCTTATAGAACAAAAAGCAATATTAAGCTTAATAAGCATATCATTAGGCATACCGTATCTTTTGTATATTTTATATAACGGTATAGAGTTTAACCCATGGTTTGAAAGAGCTGTATATCCTGTCTGTGTATCTGATACGTGCCAATATCCAGAGGCTATTTTGGTAAGAATGCTCAATATTGAATTTCCAAAAAATCTTATTTTAGGAATAATGACCCAAGCAGATTCATGAATCAATCGATTTCCTTTGACATAATCAACCCCTTCTTCAATTACTGGAGAGCATATGCTTTCTAATTCACTCGGATCCATTTGTCCGTCACCATCCATAGACGCTGAACAACTTATATTATGATCTTTACACCATTTATAACCTGTGGCTCTAGCTGCACCAACACCTCCATTTTTTTTATGTTGTATGAGAATAACCCTTTCGTTTTCATCGTCATGATTTAAAACTTCAGATGGAATAAAAAAATCAATCTCTTTTTTTGCTCTTTCCCTTAATTCAATATCAGCTTTATTGTAAGGATTCGAAACAATATCATCCTTAAATAAGGAAGGAGTATTTATGTTTGAACTATTGCTGTCAAAATATTCTTTTACATGACTTACCGTATCATCCTTTGAGCAATCATCAACCACAATTATTCTATCCACAAAGTCAGGCATGCTATCTAAAACCATTTTGATTTGTGTGGATTCATTGTAGGCAGGTACAACAACAGCTATGGTTTTGTTATTAAGCATAATTATTTTTTATTAAGTTCTCTATTGGCCCAATTTAAGTTGTTTTTTGCAATTTGAAAATTTGGATCAATAGTCAAAGCGTTTTGACAAGCAGTTTTTGCCAAATCCCATTCTTTGAGTTGATTGTAAGATGCACACATATTGTTGTATGCTAATTTGTTATTCGGTGCAAATTTCAACAATTGAATACATACATCAATAGCCTTTTCATATTGATTATTTAGATATAATTTCTCACTAAGTTCTATGTATAAATCTGGATTAGTCTTTTCAGATTTGATTTTAATATTTAAATTTTCAATTTGTGTTTCTAATGAAGGCTCCTTCACTGAAATAGTATTCAAAAGCATTTGACTTGGGATGTGACTTGAACTTTTTTGCAATGCTTTATGTAAATACTTAATCGCTGATCTACCCTGCCCGTTTTCATTTAAATATCTAGCATAATAATATTCTGTGCTTGGTGCTGAAGAGTTTAGTGAAATGGCTTTTAAAAAATGTGCTTCTGCTTTTTGATTGTTTTTTAATGCCCCATACAAAATACCTAAATTAATTTCCAATATATAATAATTAGGTTGTATTTTCTGCGCATCTAAAAAATATTTCTCGGCAATGGTATAATTTCCTAATGTCATTTGAGATAAGCCATAATTCATTAATCCTCTTCCATTGTTAGGACTTTTAACAGTAACATCTTTCCAAAGAGTTTCTGCATTCTTCCAAACTTTATTTCTTTGATATGTTCCAAATGAATAACTCAAGGTAAGGACTAATACCAAAGCCAATGAGCCATATTTAATTCCTTTTCGCGTTGCAGAATTAACGTATAAAAATACTGCCCAACCAATAGCAATAAATATACCAATAAACGGAAAAAACATTCTGTGGTCATTAGCTATTTGATAAAGAGGAACCAATGAAGTTGGAAGTGATGCAATGAAAAACCAAAGTATACCAAAAGCAATGGGTAGTGTTTTTTTATTACGAGAAGTTTTAAAAGCTATAACCAACATAATCAATGCAACCAAAACACCAAGTAAAATCCTTTTATCATAAAACGGTTTAATGATTTCGAGATCAGGGTCTGCACTTAAAGAAGTTGGAAGAATAAAATTTCCTAAATAATGAACCATTACATAAAATTGTGTTGAAATGTATTCAAATTTAGTAACCTGAAAATTTGTTGAAACCGTACTGGAAGGTGTTAGATACAATTGATTAAATAAGAATAATCCACCACCTAAAATTGTAGGAATAGCCATTACTTTAAAAATCTTAATGAACCAGTTTTTTAAATCATTAATTTGTATTTTCTCTTCAAATAGAATTATGTATACAAAAAGAATGGGTAAAAACATTACGGCTGTTTGTTTCGTCCAAATGCCAATAACCATAGATAAAATATACAAATGATATTTTCTAGTTTTTGAATTGATAAAAAGTAACAAGGAAACAATAACACATAGAGTTGAAAATGAGTCAGATCTAGCGCATATATAATTCACAGTTTCTGCATTTATAGTGTGCAATGCAAAAAACAATGTAGTTAATAAAGAAACGAGCAATATATTAAACTCACTTACTTGATTTTGTGCTGATTTTGTATAAAGACTATGTATTAGCCCAAAAAATAAAACGATTGTAACTAGATACCAAAAAAAAATATGATAATGAAAATAAGAGGGATTTAATCCTCCAGCTAACTTATAATCTATGGCATTCATTAAAGTAATCATTGGCCGGTATGATCTATTAGCAGGAAGTGAACTAAAAGTAGATGCGTCAGTAAAAAAACCTATCCATTCATCCAAAGAGGTTATGGCTTGATTTGATTGAATGGTATGTGAATCATCAAAAAAAAAGGGATTATCAAAGTGATTGGAATACACCAAAGAAGTTAAAATTAGCACTAAAATTAGACCTGCTATTTTAAGTGTTTTAAGATTATAGGACTGTAGTTGAGTTCTCATTTTAACTGTACTGCTTTCTTTCTTTTTTTAAATGTAGTAAATATGCTGAATATTAAAATAGCTATTTGATCTAAAGTGAATATTCCTGCTAGAAAAATAAAACTAAGTCTCATAAAAGCTTTACATTTCTATGAGGATTGTTAAAGTTAATTCAATAAAACAACTAATAAACTATATTTATATTTATATTTAATGAATATTATGAAAAAGTTAAACCTCACCTTAATTTTTTTGTGTGTACTTCAATTAAGTTATGCTCAAGAAACCATACCCTCAACTGGTGGTAATGCATCAGGTACAGGAGGCGCCTCAAGCTATACTGTTGGTCAATTAGTATATACAAATAACATATCAACTACAGGTTCTGTTTCACAAGGAGTCCAGCAAGCATTTGAATTTCAAACCTTAGGTAACCCAGGTCTTTTAGCTGCTCAATTAACAGCAGTTACCTACCCAAATCCCACAACAGATTTTATTGTGTTGAAGATTACAGATACCACATTAAAAAACCTACAATACACACTTTTTGATGTAAATGGTAAAACAATAGCCAGCAACACAATCAGAACCTCTAGTACAGAGATTCCTATGAAGAATTTATCTATAGGGATGTATTTATTAAAACTTACCAAAAAAAATAAGCCACTAAAAACTTTTAAAGTCATTAAAAAACAATAGCTGTGAAAAAACTTTATCCATTTCTAATTTTATTATTTCTAAGTCTGAGTATTTATGCTCAATCACCAGAGAAGATGAGTTATCAAGCCGTTGTTCGAGATGCAAACAATACGCTTATAGCCAACCAAACTGTAGGGATGCAGATAAGCATCTTGCAGAGTACCATAACAGGAGCAGTGGTGTATACAGAAATCCACTCGGTAGATACTAACATAAACGGATTGGTGAGTTTAGAGATTGGTAACGGAAGTAGCTCAGATGATTTTAGTACAATAGATTGGAGCGCTGGTCCTTACTTTATAAAAACTGAGACAGACCCAACAGGGGGCAGTAGCTATACCATAACAGGTACAAGTCAATTAATGAGTGTACCGTATGCAATGTATGCAAAGAGTTCTGGAAGTTCTTTACCAGGCCCAGAGGGTCCAGCAGGGGCAACAGGTGAAATGGGATTAGACGGTAATTCATCTTCATGGAAATCATTAGGTACAGTTGGTTTACCTGGGTCTGGTGTGCAACCAGGTGAATTCAGTTTAGTTTATGACCCAGCTACATGGGCAAATGCCGGAAATACAACCCATCAATTGCATATTGGAGTAAATGATGCTTATACTAATGACTTTTCACAATGGCTTAAATCAGTTAGACCCTACGATATAGTCACAATAAGGAGTACCACTAACAGTGGAGAAGCTCATAATTATGAAATTCTACCAGTCTCCACTACCGCTTCACCACCTTTTCAGAATAATGGACCTTATACTGCTTTCTTTGGAACATCGTCAAACTTCTTCAGCGCAAGATTAAGATTAATAAATGCCACATCTGTTCCTAACACAAATGGTGGTCCATTCGCGGCAGGTGATCTTTGTCACATCAGTTTCACTAAATCAGGAGTAGATGGTTCATGTAATGGTTTTGAAGGAGAATATGTAGGGATTGGAAGCTCTTTACCTGCATCAAGTCCTCCTACTTATGGAGCTATTATGTTTAATTCACCTTTTGTTGGTTCTGTCGGAAAAATTATATTTTACCCCGAAGATGTTAATCAAGAAAATCTAGACGATTATTTTATGTCAATGAATAATTTTGGATATAATGGTAATAGAGGACTACTTACAATAGCCAGTCCTGCTACTCCAAATTCTAATAGATATACACTTGTTTATCAAGTTGGCTCTACTGTATTAATTCCTAATTCGTCAGGAACAGCAATTCAAGAAATTGTAGTCGAAGTCCAATTTGTTGGAGGTATTGCTAATCCTAATACAACAAATATACCATTTGTTAATGGTAGAGTTCTATGTCATAGTTTTTCTCCAACTGGTCTAAAAGGGGCTACTGGTATTACTGGTCCTACTGGTATTACTGGTGCAACTGGTGCTACTGGTCCGAGTGGTGTAGATGGAGTCGATGGAGCCCAAGGTCCTCAAGGTGATGCTGGTGATACTGGCCCTGTTGGTCCTGCTGGTCCTCAAGGTGATGCTGGTCCTATTGGTCCTGCTGGTCCTGTTGGTCCTGCTGGTCCTCAAGGTGATGCTGGTCCGAGTGGTGCTACTGGTCCTACTGGTGCAACTGGTCCTGTTGGTGCTACTGGTCCTGCCGGTCCCCAAGGTGATGTTGGCCCTGTTGGGCCTACTGGATCGGATGGAACTGATGGTCCTACTGGTGCTACTGGTCCGAGTGGTGCTACTGGTCCGAGTGGTGCAACTGGTCCTGTTGGTGCTACTGGTCCTACAGGAACTGCTCCACTTGTTAAAGCCTATCTTGTAACAACAGCTCAACCCACTGGAACCACCGACCCAACAACAACTGCTAGCTATGGAGAAATTGAAGCTATTTATTTTGATGTGCATAGAGGGAGTATCGTATATAAATTTGCAGGTTCAACTCCAACGTTTCTTGAATTGGTAGTTGACCCACCGGGCTCTCCAACTAATCAAACAACACAACCTAGGCTTACAGTTACTAATTTTGGAACTACTTATCCATAATAAAATAATATTAAGAAAAAACTATTAACTATATGGTTTTTTTGGAAGCTGTAGGTTTTAAAAAAATATATCACCAAGAATAATAATTTATTCTTGGTGATAATTTTTTGATTAAATTTAATTAATATTAGAAACTTAATAGAATAAGTATAGTTTTCTATATTTAAAAATAAGATCTAAATGATTCAAAAAATTAAGTTATTAGGGATAGTTATAGTACTATTAACTTTCAATGCTTGTAATAAAGGGGATGATTCTTTACTGCTAAGGGCTTTCTATTCTGTATAGACAAAACTTACTTTGACAACTTCGGAAAAGTTAAATCTGCCTATCGCTACCTTCAAAATGATAAGGGCAAGTTAGAATGTTTCAGAGTAGTTGATCAGGATGGTATTGGTAGAGTTGTAATGATTGATAAATAATGCATGGTTTGTGCCGGGTATGGATTATACTTTGATGGGGAGTATAAAAAACTAATAAATGAAGACCTTTAAATCTTCCCCAAAATAGTTCGCCTTTAAACCTCTTGGCTCCACTTTTTATTTCCAAGAATATTTTTTTGATTAAATTTATACTAAATAAAAATATTTAATAAAACCAATCCATGAAAGATTCAGATAAGTTATACATAGGGTTCAGAGATTTTGTGGTTTCAGAAAAGCTAAAGGACTATGACAATGAGTATTTTAGCAGAAAAAAACCTTCATATAAATTTATGATACCATTTATTTATAAATACATTGATATAGATACTCTTAAAAGTGAAGTTACCGAAACAAGTCAAACTAAATTAATCACTTTTTTTCTGAATGATTATTGTTTGAGAAATTCAAAACTCACAAAATATTTAAACAAAGTAAAGAATATGCCAACAACAGTAGAAAGAAACTTCTTGTTCAAATAACCTTCTACCATCTTAAAGTTGCTTAAAAATAATTGGTAAATAAATTTAAGACTTAATCTTTTACTCCTCCTCATCATGCAAAGATCGATACCGATCGCCCATCATTTCACGAAATAGTGCTAAGCTCTCAACATCTATTTGATCGAATATAGAGGCTTCTTTACTAAATTTAACTTGTACTTTCTTTTGATTTGAAGCTTCTCTTTTTGTACTAGATGTGTTTCTCTGTGCGTGTTTTGCAAGTTCTTTTAAATACGTCTTGTTGTCCATTGTGCGTGTTTTAATAATTAATTATTTAATATCTTACAACAAGAAGAGATGTGGGTTGCTCGTTTATTTTGGAGAATTCCCGCATGCTAAACCACCGTGCTTCGAGTAAGTCGGTTGGTACGTAATTTTACGTTCCTGATGCGTGGTAAAGATAGGAAAATTAAATATCTTTGAAAGAAGACTTCAAGAGTTATATGCTATAAAAACTGCAGATGTCAAAAAATGAATTAGAAAAAAATAAACCCCCTCAAAAAAGAATAGAGTACAGAGGAAAGAATGTTCGCGTCTCAAGAACTGGTGGCCTTTCAGCAACCAAAACGTTCAAAGGCGATGGGCATGCTGTAACCCTAAACACCAAACACGGCGTTCGCTTGCATAAGCGTTTATTTAAAGGTGCTAGAATGGGGTTTCAAAATGGAAACTTTCAATTTATTGGACGCTATCACAGTGGTCCTTTCAATTTTAACATCTCAAAAACTGGCGTTTCTTCGTCTATCAAAAACAAAAGAGGCACTTACAACTTCTTCAAACCAAATTATTCGAGCTTTAAATTAGGGGGCATACAAGTCCGTGGTAAGAATGCTGCAACCTTTCAGTTGATATACATGGTGCTTATTTTAATAACAAACAGCATTAAGGTTTTATGGCATCTTACTGTTTCTGTTGTATGGTTTGGATTTTTAGCTTTAAAGTGGTTGGTAGATTTTAGCATTGGCTTTATAAAAGGGTTTAAAACCTCTGCAATGTAGATTTTCCAACACTATACAGGATAAGATACAAAAACCCAAGGAATGGGTGTTTGTGTGGGAAGACTGCTTACTTGAAGTTAAAGCCAATATACCTCACTTAACCTTAACTAAAACAACATATTTAGATATTTCTTTAATCTGCTCTATAAGAGGTAAAGATTTAAGTCTAGTGCTAGATGGTAATTCGATACTTTTAGGAAGAACATCTAAAAGATTTTTAACATAACTTGTTTTAATAGAATAAGCTACATTATCAGCGATATCTTTTTTTAAACCAGATGAATTAATACCTATTAAATTCGCTTGTTCATCAAACAATGGACCCCCACTATTTCCTCCTTGAATTGGAGCTGTAATTTGATAGGTTGTAATGTTACCATCAAATCCAGATTTAGAACTAATCATACCATCAGTAACTTTAATTTCTTTACCCATAATAGATAAAGCCATTGGATAACCAAAAGCATAAACTTTTGTTCCTACATCACTGCTTCTAAATTTAAAATTATAAGGAGGTTCATTTACCCCATCAAAATTTCTATCAAATATTTTAAGAACTGCTAAATCATTTGTCTTATCTATTTGAATAACTTCTGCATTTAATTTCTGTAATTCATTATCTAACATAAATTCAACCTCGATTTTTTCTGCATCTTTAATCACGTGATGATTAGTAATAATATGTCCAGATTTTGAAATGATAATTCCAGAGCCATTTCCTGCCCAGTTGTTATCACTCTTAGGCTTTACTTTGTTTATTGAATTTAATCCAGGATATAACTTTATCATGGTATATTTTCCAAAACTAGCAATAGCTCCACTTTTCAATTCAATAATTTGACTAATCTCTTGTTTCTTATAATCATTTAACCAAGTTATATTGTAATAATTAGGAACTAATGTTTTTTCAAATATGGTTCTTATTTCTCCTTTTTTCCAGTTTTCTACATTATACATAAAACCACCAAGTTGGTAGCCATAAAATTTATCGTCACTACCCTCAAGTAAAGCTATTTTATAGTTTGTGTTAGCACTGGTGTTTTTTACAGTGTAAACACCTTCTATAATGGGAGTATTATTCTTCTTGAAGTATTGTTTTAAAGAAATTTCATTTATACTTTCTAGTTCAGAATAAACTTGTCTACCTGCCATTGAGTATACTTCTCTCTTTTTGAGAACTTCCTTACCATCGTTATAATACCATTTTGCTTTTTTTCTGTCGGTTCTTTTATCATATTGGGTTACTGAATAACTCTTCCAATCTTTATCGATGGGTTCAAATACCCCATACGAATCTTTGATATAATTGATTCGTTTTAAACTTATATCTTGTTGCCAAGAAATATTATATATTTTCTCACCTAAATTGTTAAAAACAATTTGATCTCCTTCTTTTTTACCATTTTTATATACTACATCGAACATTTTTTTACCATTGGGGTAAAACTTTTCAACAGACTTAAAATATTTTAAAAGAACGTTACTATTTAAAATGGTGTCAAGATTTACTTTAACTGCGTGAAGTTCTACAACAGATCTAAGCATGCCCTCAGCTCTGGTGATATTTGAGAATGAGATTGATCCCTTTTTATTAATTATTTCTGACCAATTAGTTTTATTATAGGTTGGATACTTCCCTTTTGCATAGTAATATTTTATTTTGACAAGAGATTGATTTTCAAACACGTATTTTGCATAGTGATAAACATTCTTTCTTTCTTTTGAAGAAAGTTTATTGCTATTTTTCACTTCAATTAAATTGAGGTCAGAATCTAATAAACGGTATTTAACTTCTTGTCCAAAAGTTATAAAAGGTAATAATAGAAAAAATAAATAGTTGATTTTCATTGCTTCAAATGCTTAAAATTTATTTTAGAGTCGTAAAACTATTTATTTGATAATTTTTAATACTTCTAATAATCTAGGAATTTTGCTAACTTGTGTTTCAGTCCAGAATGTGTAATTATTAAATTTACTATCATCATAAACGTTCAACTTAATAGTTAACCTCCTTTTCTTCTCATAAATATAATAAGTGAGAGTCATTTCATTTGCTTTAAAGATAAATTTAGAGGATTTATCCTTAAATTTTAAATCTAAATTTGGAATTACATTTTTTTCAATAAAATAAATAAATTCATTGATTTCTTCGATACCAATCCATGCCGTTTTAAAAACATCAGGATTTTTTATTTTCATATCTAGTTGAAGTGCTTCCGTTTTTTTCCCGTTTTTTAAATCTATAACTTCAATGGGGTAAAACTCAACAGTTTCACCTATACCTGATTTAAATTCAGCTATTGTTGTCCAATCTTTATTAATTCTTGTAAACTGGGTACCATCAATAAATTTTCGAGTGGAAGATTGAATATTTTGCCCAAACGATAACGATGTTAGCAATAAGAGTAGATATAGTAATAAGTTTTTCATTAAGATTTTTTTAATTCATTTTTTATATGCTAAATTTAATAAAAAATAATTCAAGGAGCCAAAGGGAGCAAAGTCGAACTATTTTGGCGAGGATTTATTGGAATTTAATAACTCTCTATGAATCTCTTAACAATAGATGTCTAAAGTTTTAAAATAACTCTTAATTTATTTTTTTAAATTACGTTTAGTTTAAAAACTGTCTCTTATACACATCTCCGAGCCCACGAGACCTCTCTACAT
>OJHK01001508.1_pt1 | contig 10713 bp, 6 predicted proteins | sample 1595161 | NCBI WGS metagenome assembly OJHK01 (sample SAMN05416842, study PRJEB24817) | seawater metagenome | isolation source: Sea water | place: Canada:Atlantic | collected 2013-07 | reverse complement strand
TTATCCCAAGATACTAGTTGGCCCCATTTGGTCCAAAAAGACCAATTGTAATTTCCAGCAGGAAGGGTTACTGTTTGGGTGACAAATTGCCCAGAACTACCCCCGACTTTAAACATTTTAAACATTCTATCGTTAGAATGACAATCTCCATTAACAGTAGAAGCAGCTGCATAAGCTCCTCCAAATCCAGTTCCCCAGCCTCCTAAAACAGGAAAATTACCAGAACCATCTACACCAGTATCTGGTGTGGTAGTATTTGCTCCTGTTGCAGTATTAATACCAGGGTTAACAAGAAATTCATCGCCAACCTCCTGAGAGCTAATTGTTAAACTAAACAAAAAAGTGAAGGCCATAAAACAGCTACACAATAATGTTTTCATTAAATTTTGAGTAATTTTTTTTGTCATGATTTATATATTTAATTGTTTCTTTTATAGTTTTGCCACAATAGCATTTTTTCTTCACCTAGATTTCCTTTTAATTTTCCGTAAAGTTTATTGTACACTTTTTTTAATTTAGTTTTTTTTGTTTCTGGATTGTCTTGATATTTGTTTTTGATTATCGAAACTTCTTGGAAACGCTCTAATTGAATTTGATAAACTTTAGTTTGTTCTTCTTTATTTAAAGAAAGAGCCTTTGTCATAGTATCTGTTAATTTAGTTGCTCTTTTTATCGGATCATCTTGAGCATATGTTCCAAGAGAAAAAATTATTAATAACGTAAATAAAATAAGTTTTTTCATTATTGATATATTATGTTAGTATTAACTAAGTAAAACACATGCAAAGACTTACTTATCAAATTTATATTTCATTAGAACCTCTAACTATTACTTTTGAGGATTAATCTGTAAAATTTGAGGATAAGTAGTTTACATATTAATACTTCATAAAAATATATAGACAATAATGGCTAAGGGTTCACAATTTGTTCAGATAGTTAAATTAATTAACCAATCTGTATTGTTTTGATGTTTATGGGTCTTAGTGATAGGAATTAAACTTTTCTAGAGTTTTATTTTTCCAACTAATACCTGATTGCCATTTAGGTGCTTTTACTTTACTTAGATAGTTGTCTAAGAGCACCTCTAGTTGTGAAACTTTTTCAGGAAGCGATGCTACTAAATTATTTTTTTCTTTAATATCTTTTTTAATATCAAAAAGCATCAATTCATTGTTATTGTAAAATTTGATCAGTTTAAAATTATCTACAATAATTGCAGAATGTGCTCTCTTAATTGCGATACCGTTTTCATAAGGGACATGAAAAATTAATCCTTCAGAAATACGGGTAACATTCCCTTTGCCATTTTTGGTAAGTATGTTTTTTAAACTTCCACCATCTAAATCGTCTTGCAAGGGTAGTTTATAGCCGGCTATATCAGAAATGGTTGGTAATAAATCTGAAAATGTGATTGGAGTTTTAGCTTCTATTCCTGCCTTAATTTTAGGCCCAGCAATAATAAAAGGTACCCTGATTCCGCCTTCCATTGCATCCCATTTTCCCCTACTAAGAGGAAAATTAGATCCTTCTTTATAAAATCGTTTAGGCGGCATTACAGGAACAGCTCCATTATCTGAGGTGTAGATTATATAGGTATCTTCTTCTAAACCTAATGCTTTAACACGGTCTAATAACATACCAACACCAGTATCTAGGTCTTCAGTCATTGCTGCAAACCCTTCGTGTTTTTGATATTTCCCCTTAGGTTTGTTTTTATATTTTTTTAGTGTTTCTTTTCGAAGCATAATATCAGAATGAACTGCATAATGCGAAACCTGTAAAAAGAAGGGCTCTTTTGTTTTGGCTTTTCTTTCAATAAAATCTATCGCCTTTTTTGTAGTACTAAATATTTTTTTTGGATCTTCAGAAATATTATTTTTCCATTGTTTTTTGTTCGATTTATAATCGAATCCTCCATCTTTATTTCCCGTAATTCCATCACTTTCATCATATCCAAGAACAGAAGGGTCTACATCGATACCCCACTTTCCAAAATGAGCTGATTTATAATTAGAGTTTATTTTTTTTAAAAGCTTAGGAATTGTAAATGATGTTTCGTGATGTATATGATTGGTATTCATTCCAACTCTTATCATTTTAAGCCTAGCCGGTGTTTGACCAAACTGAATGCTATATCTAGAGGGAGAGCATACTGGAGCACTGGCATAAGCAGAAGAAAAACGCATGCCTCTGTTGGCTAATGCTTCAACATTTGGAGTTTGGTGATAGTCACTTTTTGAGCGAGTATCATCATCCATCATCTGAACTGAAGTTCCGTTCCAGCCTTGATCATCAGTTAAAATTAAAATAAAATTTGGAGCTTTATTTTTTGTGACTATTTTGGCGGGTTTACAACTAAAATATAAAAATACAACCCCACATATAATGGCAAATAATTTGTAATTATTTTTTGCGTTTTGTAAGTTCATTATTATTCAAATAATTTTTAATACTATTTTTTTATTGAAATACAGGGTGTCAATATTTGATATTTATGACCAATTTAAATTGGTATGGGTAAAGATTAATCTTTTGAGTATTATCCTTAGTAATACTTTAATAAATAAATAAATAAAATAACACATTAAAGTTTAAATTTTACCCAATACAGTTTATTATTTGACATTAGTTAAAATGGATAAATAATTTAGATGGTAAGAGTTGCTTAATACTCTTCACTATACTCTTTAGGAGTTTTACCATAGTGTTTTTTAAACAGTGTGCTAAAATATTTTGGATTGTTAAATCCAGATGAATAAGCAACATCACTAATTCTAATTGAGTTATTAGCCTTTAGCAATTCTGAAGCATGATTTAATTTGATTTTTATTACTAAATCTACTGGAGACATATTGGTGAGTCCTTTTAATTTTCGGAACAAATTAGAGCGACTAAGACCTGTTTTATCAGAGATCAATTTAATTGAAAACTCACTATTGGTAATGTTATTTTTGATGATGTCTACAACTTCAGACAGGAAATTTTCATCGGCAGACTTAGATGTTATTTTTCCCTTTGACTTTGGGCTCAAAATTTTATGAATTGCTTGCCTAGAATTGATTAAGTTATTGGCCATTGTAATCAATATTTTCATATTAAATGGTTTTTCTAAGTAAGCATCGGCACCAATTTCCAGTCCTTCAATTTTATCATCAAGACCACTTAAGGCTGAAATCATTATTATGGGAATATGGCTTGTTTGAAAGTTTGATTTGATGACATTACACAATTCTTTACCACCCATATCTGGCATCCTAACGTCTGTAATAATTAAGTCTGGGTTTTTTGCTAAGGCTATTAAAAGTGCTTCTTTTCCGTTTGGAGCATCTAGAACTGTATACTTTTTTTCTAATTCAGCTTTAATAATTAATCTTAAATCGTCATTATCTTCAACAAGTAATATGCGTTTATTGTTGGTTATACTTTCTTCCAATGAGATGGGCTCAAATAAATTAGAATTTTCAATTAGAATTTCATTTTCATTATAATGTTCACTTCCCATTTTTAAGATTACTGTAAAAGTAGAGCCTAAATTTTCTTTACTTATAAATTTAATATTTCCACCATGTAATTCAACAATTTTTTTTGAAATCATTAATCCAATACCTGAACCACTAATTCCTTTATTGTTAATATTGGTTCCTCTTGTAAATCTTGAAAAAATTAATTTTTGCTCTTTCTCAGGGATTCCAAATCCGTTATCTATAAAGTCTATTTTTATGTGTTTTTTATCTTTTGATGCCTTTATTTCAATTTTTCCACCATCCTCACTATATTTTATAGCATTAGAAATTAAATTATAAAAAATTCGAGACATTTTATTTTCATCGATCCAGATATGAATTTTTGGAACTGAAACTATAATATCAATAGACTTTTTACTAAGCAATGGTTCTAATTCAGCCACAGTCCTGTGAATAATTTCTTTCAACTCAACTTTTATTATAGACAATTTAAGCATTCCTCGATCTGCTTTTTGAAAGTCTAAAAGTTGAGTAACATATTCATTTAAATTCTGTGTATTGCGATGTATTAGATCTATGTTATTCTGAAAATTGTTTTTTTCGGAAAGTTGAGAAACTAAGAGCTGAATTAGAGTAACAGGGGTTCTTATATCGTGAGCTACTTCTGTAAAAAACTTTATTTTATTATCATTAAATTTTTGAGCAGCTCTAGATTTTCTGATTAGAAAAAATAAATAGGTAATTCCACTTCCTAACAATATATATAATAAAAATGCTAAGTGATTTAGCCAAAAAGGATTTTTAATAATAATATCTATATGAAAGGGTTCTAGAGATAAAACATTCTCAATATTAATAGCTTCAATAGCTAGGGAATAATTACCGGGAGGTAATTTTGAGTAAACGATACTTCTGTTGTTTTTAGATATATTTTTAGTTTGGTCATAGCCTTTCAGTTGCCAATTGAATGAATGTTTTTTTGAGCCATGGAAAGTAGGTGCTTCAAAATCAAAACTCAAAGAATTTTGATTATAATTAAGTGCTATTTTATCAAGATAATTTATGTTTTTCTCAATCATAGTAGAATCGGCCAAAACACCATTGATCTGGAAGTCAGAAATATAAATTTTAGAAATTTCTTTCTCTTTTGGGATCTCTAAAGGATTAAATAGTGTTGCACCATCTGGACCACCAAAAGCCAACCGGCCATCTTTAGATTGAGTGGAGGCACCAAATCCAAACCTATCAACGGTTACGCCATCTCCATTATCATATTTTCTAATAATGTCTTGCGAAATATTTAATTTCCATAATCCAACATCACTAGCAAACCATAAATTTTCATTTGCATCTTTTTGAATAGAAAATACAGTTCCAGGTTCAAAATTTAATGCAGTATTAATGTGTTTTATTTTCTTCGAAGAGAGGCTGTATTTAAATAATCCCTGAGTATTTCCGATCCAAAGACAGTTGTTTTGTTTGTCAAATAATACTGCGTGATTCTGATCAATATTTTGTTGGTTAACATATTTAATAACGTTTACACTTTTATCTAGCCTATTTATTTCATAAACACCACCTGAGGAAGCTACATATAATATGTGATCTTCTCCTGCCACAATGCAACGTGCATTTCCGGTTTTATAGGTGCTGATCAAAACATTATTTATGTAATGTTTTACAGGCCCATCGAAACCTCCTACCCATAATTCATTATTGTCTATGAAAGTGGTAAAAATCCGTTTAGAGCTTTCCCCATTTTCTTTGAGCTTAAAAGTGGAAGTTTCTCCAGTTCTAGTATTAAAGTTTAATAATCCAATACCATACACCCCTAAAATTAAATGATCATCAAATTTATTTATGGTTAAAACCGCTTTATTCTCTAGTGGAGTGTTTGTGTTGTAATTTGTCCACGTTCCATTTGGTGATCGTTTACTAATTCCATTTTCAGTTCCAAACCAAACATTCCCTCCATCCTCATAATAAATTGAACGTATGTTATTATTGCTAATACTATTGGGCTTAAAAGGAATGTAAAAAATATTTTTAAAAGCATTATCTCTAGGATAGATTAAATCAATTCCAACCTCTCTTAACCCAAGCCAGTATGCATTTTCTTCATCAACAAAAATTTCATAGATACTATTCTGACTTAGAGAGTTAATTTCATTTGGGGTATTTTCTAATTTATTAAGAATGTTAAATTGATCATCCATAATTAATAAACCAACACCCTCTAAAGCAATTAAGGCTTTATTATTTTTATCAAATTCTATAGACCTTATGGTATGTGTTTTTATTTTTTGATCATAAGTTTTTATTTTTTTAACATCATCATTATCAATTATAAATAGCCCTTTTTCATAGGTGCCCACCCAAATTCGGTTTTGATTGTCAAAATTTAAATCAAGAATTTCATGATTTTCTAAGCGTGTTTTATATTTTACTAACTCATTTATACTTTGATAATAATTATAGATATTAATTCCTTTTGTAGAGGCAATGTAAATTTTGTTTTCATGCACTTTAATACTTCTGTTAAACATGCTTTTAGGATGAAGAACTTTACTTAAGTTTTTAGATTTTAAATCGTAAATGATCAATCCCTGTTGAAGCCCAATAATTATAGTATGGTCATTGATAAGTTCAAAAGATAAAAATTTAAGGTCTTTTAAATTTAAAATAGACGCAAAGCTGTCTTGTTGGTAATTGTATTGAAGAAGTTCCCCTTTAGATCCTAAAATGAAAAGATTTCCATTTTTACTAATAATATCTACAACACCACTGGTAAGAAATTTGTCGTAATTTTTAAATTGATATCCAGAATATCTATTTAATCCTTGTGAGGTGCCAATCCACATGTAGCCCAAAGTATCTTTTTCAAAAGCACGAACCGCTCCACTTCTAATTCCGTCATAAACACCTAAATGATTTATTTGCTGACTACAAACTAGAATGGGAAGTAAAAAAAATAAGAAGCTAGCTATCTTATAAAAGCGTCTCACCATAAAAAAGATTAAAAAAAGTTAACTCTAAAAATACTCCTATTGGTAAAAATACAATTTTTCCATTGTAAGCTTTTTATTATAGTTTGACAGATTATAATAAAAAAGATGGCTTTGGGGTTTTAGGGCCTCTTTTTAGATTTCATTACTTTCTTTAACCACCAATCTCGGTTTGGATTATAGTTGTATTGTTGTTTTAATTTGGTAGCTTCATTTCTGAGTTCTGCTTCTATCTTGTCATAGGCTTCCACATTGATCAGGTTATTCATTTCACCTGGGTCTTTTTTAAGGTCGTACAACTCATCGATATCATTTGCTAAAAAAGCATCTACTAGCTTGTAATTTTCTGTTCTTACAGCAATTTGGTTAGGGCCTGCATAGGGCCAATAGCTATCTACATAATATTCGAAGAGAATAGCATCTCTCCAGTTTTGCTCTTTTTCACCCTTTAACAGGTTTACCATAGATTCTCCTTGCATATAGTCTGGCTTATTAATGCCTGCTAAATTTAGAATCGTTGGAGCTATGTCTATATTAAGACACTGCTCTGTTATTTTAGTATTTTTTTTGATCATTTTTGGATAACGAATAAGCATTGGCACTCGCATAGAGTTTTCATAAGCTAATCGTTTGTCTAAAAAAGTATGTTCTCCCATAAAATAACCATTATCACTACTATATATAACCACAGTATTTTCTAATTCACCCATTTCTTCTAGGGTAGCTAAGACTTTTCCTAGAGATTCATCAATGGCAACTAAACAACGTAAAAGCTGCATATTTCTATCATAATTTATAGGCCATTCTTGTTCTGGTAGTTCTGAGGGAATTGGTAAATGTTTTTTCCATTCAAACCCATAGGTTTTTTTTCGCTGCCATTCTGGCTTCCCTTTAAAGGTTTCTTTATGAGTATCATAAGGAGGTTTTGGTAATTCTTCTCCAAGGTATAATTCTTCATGTCTGGGAGCAGGCAAGTGAGGTTGATGAACCGCTTTGTGCCACAGATTTAAGCTAAAAGGTTTGCCAGGATCTCTTTTTTCTTTTAACCAAGAAATTGCCTTATCGGTTAAAATATCTGTCATATATCCTTCTTCCTGATACTCTTTACCATTTTCATTTACTGGAGGGTCAAAGTATTTTCCTTGGCCCACAAAACTAAACCAGTAATCAAATCCTGGTCTGATGTGTTTTTTCCCTTTATAATGCGCCATATGAATTTTTCCAACATGTGCTGTTTCGTAACCACTTTTTTGTAAATGACTAGAATAGGGTGCAAACTCATCCCAATTTGGATCTACATGTTTATTATTTTGATTTACTCCATGAATATGAGGATAAGTTCCTGTTAAAAAACTAGCTCTAGAAGGAGAGCAAATAGATTGCGTTACAAAGAAGTTTTCTACATTGGCACCTTCTTTAGCCAATCGATCAATGTTTGGCGTTTTTAAAAACGGATAGCGTTCAGAGAGTCCAAGAGCATCAAAAGGTTGGTCATCAACTAATACAAATAAAAAGTTAGGTTGTTTTTGTTTGGATGCCTTTTTAACTGATTGTGCTTGTGCAATAAAACTTGTAGTTAAAAGAAGAATAAAGATTTGATGAATTAAAAGATGTTTTTTCATTGAAAATTTACAAGATTAAACAACAAAATTGAGATTAAATACAAGTTTAATAGTTCTGTTTTCGGTCAATCTGCTTAAAAAATTGTTCAAACCGTGTTATAATATTAGTTTATAAAAAAAATGAATAGTAATTAGCTACAAAAACAATACTTTTTTAATAAATGGGAAGTGTATTATTTTATAATAATACTGATGAGATTTACTACAGATCTCCTAGCTGTTTAAACTTGAATTTTTTGTTAGAAGCTGGCTCATGTTCTTCAACCATAATTCTTTTTATATGTGCTACAATATTAGGGTGCTGGCTAGCAATATCTAGTTGTTCTTTAATGTCTGTTTCTAAATTATACAACTCAATATCTAAATTTCCATCAAAAATATTTTTACGAACCCCCTTCCATTTCCCCATTCTTACGGCCTGTTGGCCATGGTAACTAGGAAATTCCCAATATAAAAATTCGTGTTGCTTTTGTTCTAGATCTAGCAGCGTAGATTTAAAGCTAATGCCGTCTATAGAATTTGGAGGAGGTACTCCGGCTAAATCAGAGATGGTAGGCATAAGATCATAAAAAGCAGACAGGTGTTTACTTTGAGTTCCGGGTTTAATAGAATTTGGCCAACTCACAATAAGAGGAACTCGAATACCTCCTTCATATACAAACCCTTTGGTTCTTCCATACCCATTTGAAAATGGTTTTGAACTTTCAAAATAATCGTAGTCAACCCCACCTAGGTAGGTAGGTCCATTATCACTAGAGAAAATGATAACGGTATTTTCATAGATTCCTTTTTCTTTTAGTTTTTTAACCAGCTCACCCAATTGATGGTCTAAATAACTAATCATTGCTGCATAGGTAGCTCTGGGGTACCTATTCGGAAAATAACTATCATCACCAAGATAGGGGTCTTCTTCACCTAAAATCTCCCTATACTTATCTACATAGGTTTTAGGAGCTTGCAAGGGGAGATGTGGTAGCGGAGATGCATAATACATAAAGAAAGGCGTGTCTTTATTGGCTTCAATAAAAGACAATGCTTTTTCTTGAATTTTTTGAGGCGCATAGTCATTCTGAGTAAACTTTATATAGCTTTCCTCTTTTAAGGGGTCTGCTAAGGAGTCTAATTTGGTTCTTGGTGCTACCAATTGGTTATTTAATAAGACTTTAGTTTCATTTTCCCAAAGATGAGAAGGGTAGAGGTTGTGTGCTTGCCTTTGGCAGTTATATCCATAAAAAAAGTCAAATCCTTGCAGTGTGGGTATGCCATCAGATTCAGGAGCACCTAAACCCCATTTTCCAAAAATACTCGTGGTATATCCAGCTTTTTTTAATTGGTCTCCTAAGGTAATTGTGTTTTTAGGAATGGGTCTTTGCCCTTCTAGCCCTGGGTTATGATAAACCTCCTCATAGTTCCAAACATCACCCCTTTCATTCCACTCATCGTTACCTCTTATGTAAGCGTGTCCCGCATGTTTTCCTGTTAAAAACACATATCTTGCAGGTGCACAAACTGGAGCTCCAGAATAATGCTGGGTAAACTTCATTCCATTTTTTGCTAATGCATCTATATGGGGTGTTTTGATGATCGATTGCCCATAAGCTCCAAGTTCTCCATAGCCTAAATCATCGGCAAGAAAGTAAATTATATTTGGGGTACTTTGTTCTGTTTTTTTATCATGGGAACAGCTAATACAAGCCATACTACAGCCAATTAAAAGTATTAGTATTTTTATGTTTTTAGTCATAATACAATCAGTTAGTAACCCGTGAAATTTATTTTTAGAGCAAGCTAAATTAGTGTTTATCTCTATTTTTTCCATGTACCTCCGTATTTGTAGTTTGGGTTCTCTTTTTTAAGAGACACTAAGCAATCTTTACATACAAATACCCATTCTTTAGGGTTTTTATATTGCACTCTATATAGGGTAGAGAAATCTTCATTACATACCTTACAGTATTTGATTCGTTGTTTCATATAGAATTATTTTCCAACAGTCTCCTCAGTTTTCAAGTTAAAAAAAGAATAATAAGGGGATAAGTTGCACCAATAGACTTATAATTATTACAACTAGACTAAGGATAAAAACACCTAACATTAAAAACTTTATTAATCGTAACATAAAATTATCTAATCACTAAATATAATAAAACGATTTGAACTCTTGTTAAAGAAGTGTAAACAAGAGAAAATTCAACCTTATGGGATAGAATTTTAATTGTGGAACCAAGGAGAGTAACATCGAAGTGTTTTTGAGAGGATTTGATTAAACTTTAGATTATATTTTTTATTCTAAACTTTCCATAGCATCAAGCACGCCATTACAACCATTGTTAAATTCTCTATGATGGTAATCTTACTCATTGGTAAATTAAAAACTGCTCCCAAACAAGCACATTTAATCTTTCTCTTGTCTAAGACGCTTTGAATCACTCCAATACTACTAAAGCTCATTAAAAAAATGGTAACTATATAGGTAATTTTAGGCTCAAAATTTGTGAGGTAGGCAACACCTAGAAATAGTTCAAGAAATGGATAGATAAGCCCATATACTTTTACTCTTTTTGCAAGTACATCATACATGGCATAGCTTTCTGCAAAACCAGCTAAGTTTAAAAATTT
>OJHK01001507.1_pt1 | contig 10729 bp, 9 predicted proteins | sample 1595161 | NCBI WGS metagenome assembly OJHK01 (sample SAMN05416842, study PRJEB24817) | seawater metagenome | isolation source: Sea water | place: Canada:Atlantic | collected 2013-07 | reverse complement strand
GGCAGCGTCAGATGTGTATAAGAGACAGCCATAACACTGGTTTTGCCCGTTCCTGCGCCTGCTAACAGCAAATTATTATCATTGTCGATAATACAAGCACGGCGCTGAGGCAAGGTTAACGGGTTAGACTCAACACCATCAAAAAAGGCTTGATGAACATGCAGTTGCTGGGTGATATAGCGCTCTCTACAATCATCAATATCTTGAGCTTGCCAACGCGCATAATGCGACAACCATTGCAGCTTTTCAGTTACTATTGGCAGTGCTTTACTTTGTTTAATCCAAGGAAACCAACGCAGAAATTCTTGTTGAATAAGTAACTGAAAACGTTCAATGCTCGACTGGCGAATATACTGATTAGCCGTTAGTTTTTCTATCGAGGCTAACAGCGTATCAAGGCGATAACGGTTAGCCGCCACCCAAAGCGCTTCGCACTCTGATTTTTTCATCAGCCTAGCGCTATAAGCAAGCATACTAAGCACATAGGTTTGCTTAGCGGTTTTTAACGTAACAATTTGGCCTAAAAAGCTGATATTAAATTGCGCTGGCACAATAAGATCTTGCCATTTAATTTCAATTAAGCTGTTTTTAAACTCAAACGACAAGCCCGTTTCACTAAGGTTAATTTTTCTATTTTTAACAATAAAACGACCAAAAAAACTTGCAGATATACCATTCATTAATACAACAAACCCGAATACGAAAAGGAGACTTTTCCTGAGGCAAGTATTCTAGCATTAGTGATGGCGAAAATGCCCTTTGATTAATAGAGAAAGTTTAACGGAAAAAGTATAATTGAAAAAACATCAGCAAAGGCTAATACCTATGACGCAAGCACAACACCCAATAATTAGAGTTTTTAAAATAATACACATCATTGGACTAATGCTGTTTCTTGCTGGTGTAATAAGCCTATTCATAACAGACATTGAGCAAACTGTAACAGGAATGGTAGCGTTCAGTAGTTTGATTGGTCTAGGCTTAGTACTAATTTCACCTTTCCCTATTGCTCTGGTTTTTCAGTGGGCGAGTAGAAATAAGTAGTTGAAAACAGTCTGTTACCTACAAGGCACTACCCTACTTTATGACTACTATCTTGTTGCCAAATTTAAAATGGCACTCATCTTAAATATCAATTTAGGGGTATCTACTAAACTGATTTTTTGTTTCTCTGGCGAGGCCATTACTTACCTGAGATAAAGTTGTGAGTTATTTTTATTTAGAGCTGAGTTTAGGCTGAGTATGTCCTGTTAATTCCTTAACCAATTATTCGCTGATTAAAATTACAACTTAAACAATTTAAACTGTACGTCTCTCCCTTCTTTGATACCTTAGTATTTTTACTATCGCAACTTACACAAGGCATTTTCATTGCTGTATTAGTTTCACACTTATTACATTTTATGAAATAACCATATCGTCCATACTGTGCAGAATAATCTGATTGTGCACCACATGATTTACATTTCAATATGTTATTAGCAGTAGTTTCAAACTTAACAGGCTCCTTCACTACTAGCTTTTTAACTATTTTATTATCACCTAATTGAATCATAAGAAATGACGTTATAGACTTTAATTCCTCAGCATTAAAATCAGGCCGCGTATCGAAAGGATTGAGTTTTGTTATGGCGTAAACTTTCAACTTCATTATTTCATTAAGTTTATCAACCAAAAACTCGGTTTTAACAAGTTGTTTAGATACATTATTAGGCATTGACTCACGGTCAATAACAGAGTTACTTGAAACGGCACAAACATTATCCCAACAACGCATTCCAAATGATTGTTGTTTAATTCCAAATAACTTACCTAAGATAGTATCTCGATTTTCATGTAGCATTTCTCGAAGTAGTTTTTGCTGCAACTCTAATTGTTTGATAGGTGAGGTCATACCTGACCAATTATTATTTAAACTACGAGTCCACTCACCTAAGCCATTGACTTTAACTTCACCTTTGATGCTTTTAGATTCAATTAATACAAAGCCATAAGGGTAAACAATCAAATGATCAATTTGTGCGGTTTCATCATTAAAGGTAAATTTAAAATCATTAATAACAAAAACTTGTTTATGATCCTTGTAAGCTCGCCTAAGGAAAAAAGCAACATCTTGCTCCTGTTTTTGACCTGCTTTAGCCGTAGGAGAAATAGCATTTTGAAGGGTTTTGTCTTTTAAAATCATACAATAATATCGTCCGTGAAAATCAATTCTTATTTCGCTGATTCAAAGTGTATAGAGCTAACTCTGACCTCAGTCTCCGTAAACTTACTACTTTACTCTCAAATATACAAAGGCATAATACTTTAAAGACCACATCACCATTAGTTAATTACTTGGGTCGAAATACCCGTCAATTTAGACTTTAAGCTCGGTGATAAGTAAAAATGGTGCCATTAAAGTACCAATAAGATCTTAAAGTTAACTTTAATTACCTCCCCCATTCATTGTTCATGTTCTACGAATAAACGAGTCTATTAAATTTCAAAATCACCATTCTCTCAACTGCTGCATTTCTTTCAAACACCCACGTTGCATCATCAGCGCTTCAAACAGATCATCGATTGATGTATTAGCTGAATTTAATCCCGGTAAGGCGATATTCCCTTCGGCAAAAAATCTTTTCATTTGTTGTATCTGCGCGTCATTATTTAGTGTTGGAATTTCTGGCGTTGGCATGAGGCCATTTATACTTATTGCGTAACCCACTGAAGCTTCTCGTATTTCATTTTTGCTGTATTGTTCATTTGTATTTGCTTGATTAGTTTGAGCTGATGCCGTTAAACTTTGGTTTAAAACAGCTGCGTTGGTGTTGTTGTCTAACCAAGCTACTTGCCACCAATGCTGAATTCTTTCTTTCGATTGTTTTAACTTCTGCTCCGACGGCAAGCGGTCGCTTTTTTGGTTGTTAATTTGGCTATCGGTTGGCAGTAAATTCCATAAGTCGTTATTAGGCCAACGAGCGAATGGCATGCTGTGGTCAATATCGTAACTTTGCATTAATGATTTTTCTGACCATACACAACGTATTTGCTCAGACTTAGGTAAACTTGTTTTAAGCTCTTCAAAACGTTTACGCACTTCGGTTGTAGTGCGTTTTGGCTCTTCCCAATTTAGGGCTTGGTATAAGTGATACTGTTGTTCTGGGGCTGAATACTTAGCATTACCTGAATAACTTGCCATGGTTTTAACCCATTCGCTGACCAATACAGGTTCAATCCAGCAAGCATAACGATTGAATGCTAGCCAAGTAGATTCAGGCAGAGAGAACTCGCCCCATTGTTCAAGTGTTTGTAAATCAAGGAAGATACTGTCTTTTGCTTTTACAGTTTTACTGGCAACTTCAAATACCGTTTGAGTACTATTGGCTGCTTGATTTGGAAAGGTAATGTAGCGACAAGGCATAGTTTTAATATTGCTCACCGCTGCTGAAATAGTTTTATGTAGTGAAATAGCGTCTTCACCGGTAAACAAGTTGCCAATACGGTAATCTGAAGCGGCTCTGTGCGTTAACTTATGCCAGCCATTATCTTTCATAAAACCCATGTTAGGATCAGCACCTGGTCTTTGGAATATACTATGTTTATCAATTAAATCTTTGTATTGATGACACCAATAAAGCGCGACTAAGCCAACAGGTAAAATAACGCGATCGCCAAATGGAGAAGTTTCTCTTCTAAGGACTGCACCGGGGTGGCCATCAGCAATGCGTAGTAAAACTCTTAATAAAGCTAATTTATGTGTTGCTGATTTTCCGTCATTAAGTGCCACATGTCGGATAAATGGAAATGCGCCAGTACCATCGTCTGGCATTTGCAATACAACCGTTTGCCATGAAACGTGATTTCGGCCTAATTTGTCTTCCTCTTTTGGGGTTTCTAGCTTGGTAAACAGCCCAACTTCGGCAGCTAAACGTATTAATTCATCAACACATACATTGTGCATTTTACGTTGTTTTATCTCTTCATCGGTTTGCCCATGGCGCAGAGAAATAACTAACTTACCGCCCGGCTTAAGCAAGTTGGCAAGTTTACGAATAGCACGCGCACGTTCACTTGGTGGAACATGCATCCAAACAGCGCTTAAAAGTATTAGATCAAAGCTGATTTCTTGTTTAGTTAAATGGCTTAATGACGGTAGTGAATCTTCTAGCCACTTTACGTTTAAACCTGAAGTTTGAAGTGCTCCAATTTCTGCCAGTGTTTTTGCAGGTTCTACGGCAAATATTTGAATATTGTTTTTATCACCATGGGTTGAAGCGGCTAATTCAGCAATATGCTTTGCATCACGACCAGCTCCAGCACCTAAATCAAGAATACGGGCATTAGGATTTGCTATAACAACAGGTAAAAACTGTGACCAACTTTGGTGAACCTCATCAAAGGTTTTTGAGAGATACTGTTTAGCTAGTTCATCAGCATTGTCGTTATAAAACTGTGGCATCGATTACAACATCCTATATACATGCAGCGCATGTAACTTCATCCATGCTGCGTTTGTTAGCTTATAGTAAGTGCTAACAATGCAGGGTTTAACTTAGGTAACTGAATTTAAAATCATATTTTCAATCAGTTTATGTAATTTCCATAATGCTCTATTTATTTTTTATTGTCTGTAACTATTTGTACAACAATATGATTTTTTATAAAGAGGTATTTTGAACAAATAAAAAGGTATAGCACTAGAAGAGTTGCTATACCTTTATTTTAAGAGGCTTTGCTAGCGGTATAGCTAAAAATAGGCTATTTGAAATGTTATTAGTTAGTGCCTATTGTAGAACCGCTATTGTTTATTAAGGTTTATTCTTTTAATTGGTATTCTAATCGACACCAACCTGGTTGGTCTTCTATGGGCTTACACCCTAAAAATTCCCATAGGCCATCTTCTTCTATTTCACGTTTATTGGCTTCACAATGTTCACAGGGTATTTCACGATGCTCAGACATTATTGGCCTCCTTTGCTAGTTTACAAACCAAGTTTCTGTGTGCCTCTATCACTGCAGCATATGTGGGTGAAGCACCATCTAGTTTAGAAATTGCAGAAAAATATAGTTTGGTAGACGATTGTCTTTTTTCAATTGTTTTATCGTTAAGATATTGCTGCCACCTTTGTTTAATTTGGTTTCCAATGCCCCCAACGAGGTTTGCCGCGTTTGCTGAATCTATTACCTGTGGCCATTGTTCATCTTTCAAAGAGGCTGCACATTTAAGTGTATGCAATGCTGATTTTTGCTGTTTGTTTAGTTCATCTTTGTATTCTTTAACGGCATCTCGAGCTTTAGTGTTAAACGCTTGCCTAACAAATCCTTTTGTTGCTAAATGTTTAGCAGCAGTGCCCGTTGCAAAATATTGCCCTACTTGCAAACCATCGGGGTTAAGATCATCAGCATCAGGCACTTTCATGGTGGTATCGATGCTGGCAATTACAGAAGGGTAAACATCAACATCGTTTACATTGCCAAGTGGAATATACGAGGCTTCTATTCGCTTATAACCGATATTAACCGAGGGCTGACTTTGAGTAACGCCAACTTTGAAACCTAGGTTAGTACTTGTACCAAAAAACATCCCTAATTTACTGCCAGTTAACTCCTTCTCATCATCAGTATTTTCACTATAAGTGCTTGCTTCATCTACGACTAAATTTGCGGCTTCGCCCGTTGCATAAAGCTGCTGCACTTTCGGCGCAAATAAACCACCATCGGTTTTTATTGATGACACCACAGGAGGCAAGGCACCATTGCTATATACAGGTGCAAAATATCCTTCTACTCGGTCATATCCCACGGTAATTTCAGCCGGCGTCGTTTCAACATCGGCAATACTTAGTGAAGATTTGGTGACGAAAACGACTTTGTCTGTTGTTGTACAGGCAGCAGTTAAACAACTTAGTATTAAAACAATAGCTGATTTTCTACTCGCTTTTATTTTTATCATCTTCCTTTCCATTACCTTGTTCATTAATTAGTACAAGGGCATCGTTCTTGATGGAGGTAGTTGATTCTTTGTTGTAGCCGACACTTACTCCTGAGTACAGCGGTCCGTTACTAAGCAAAATGCCAACATTCGTAACTTCAATTTTATCTCCTGCTTTAAGTTTATCGTTTTCAACGCCCTGCATAGTTATATTCATAAAACCGACCATATTATGGTTGCCTTCACTATCAATATAACTAATAGCGCAGCCCGACATAACAAACATTAAAATCAGATAAACACTTAATTTAAGTAACTTGCTAACAAACTGCATGTAGACATATTCCTAATAAAGACAACCAGTGATTTGAAGTGCTTTAATTAGAATAGTAAATATCGCCAAATTCGCAAAAACATTACTATTGAATACTTCTTTTAGCTTTTATAAACACGGGGGGTAGTATTAATTATCATTACTATTATTGAGCACTTTAGTTGTGCAATGTTATGAGCATAGTCGTAAGATTAAATAGAAATAACATTATCAAAATATCAACCAAGACAAGGTATTTATGGGATATTCTATTAACGCTGTGCTAAAGTCATACCCATAAATCGACCTAATGTTAAGTACTTACAAATAACTTTATATCTAAAACTATAATAAAATACCGAAACGTAAGGTTACCTAACTAATAAAACTCAACAAGTTGTTTTACATGGATAAAATGAATCAAAACTCTTCTGCTCAACCTTCTACTGACCAAGCGACTATTCTTTGGCACGATTAATTACAAAGACAAATAAAGCATTGTTTTAATTGGCTTTAATATAGCGCCATATTTTTTTGATGCACTTTTTGATGCACAACAATAAATTTAGCAGCTGTTTTGGAAAATATGCTACAGAGTTTAATAGGAAGTTAATATAATCATTTTTAGCTTCATGGCTCGATTACTAACATTTTATCAGCATCCGCTTTTGTTATTAGCTTAACTTCTAAATCATTCCCTTTTGTTTTCCTTTATTCATATAGTCAGAGTTTTCAAATAGGGCTACTTTTTTATTTTCCATAATTAACTTCTTGACCTTAGGTTTATTTTTTGTTTATTTTTTGTTGAAATAAATTAAAAGAGTTTAAAGAATTTTATTGTTTAGATTTTAGCAAAAAAATAAATAGCAAATATATAACTTACCATGCGTTTGATTGGCTAATTAGGCCCAAATCAATCTCAATAACTTAACTTTCATGTTAATGGCTTATTCGCTTACAAAAAAGGAATTAAACGGGGGTAAAACACGAATTGCTTTTACGTCAGATGCTTTTCTTTGGCCTACCAGCATGCCCTGGCGAAACACGTCGACCTATTACACGTTCAATTTGGTTTTTAAATCGCTCTGATCCCAATACAAAATTTCCGTTTGTGCTCAAGCGTATATCTTTAATAACTTGAATAGAGAGTACATTTTTGAATAATTGGCGATAAGCAAATGCTCTTTCACTGCTGGTACTTGCCAAACTAATATATAAATAGTGAGGTGTGATCATTGAATTTTTCTCACCATGGGCGTTATATCTGTAACTGCTCCACGGGTATTTTTCAGGCATATCTACCATATTTGCTCTTACGGGGTTTAGTTCTATGTATTTATAACAGCTCATAACATAATGCTCATCTTGAGCAAGGCAAGATTTAAAACGCCCCTCCCATAATGTGCCACTACGGCGATAAGTTCGATTAATATATTGAACATAGCGTTGACCTAAACGTTTCATTAGTTGACTCAATGCAGTAGCGCTTGGTGGTGTTATAAGTAAGTGTACATGGTTGGTCATTAACACATAGCAGTGTACCAAGCAGCCATATTCATTAGCATATTCTTCAAGCCAATTTAGATAATATTGATAATCTTGTTCGCAGAAAAAACACACATCACGGTTATTACCACGCTGAATAATATGATGGGGGATGTTAGGGAGTGAAATTCTGGCTCTTCTTGGCATGACAGGCTTCCTTGCGCTGTATTAATAATAGATAAACCATAGCACATGAACAGTTGTATTTAGTTATTAATACTCAGGAAATGCTTTTGCATTTAACACATTATCCAGCTCAATTAACAAACAGAAAGCTAATTAACCGTGGTCTGTCCCCTATTTACTTATTAAATGAATATATCATTGGGGTGCAGATTAAAAGTTGATTATAGACAATAAAACTCCTTCATTCCGGGGCTTAATTACAACTAATACAGCTCTTTATTGATCAGCTTATGTTTTGGCAACAAACTTAATCTTCAGCTTAAAACCGCCTCCACGCCTTGATAACAAAACACAGGCGAGGAGTAGTTTTTTAAGTATTATAAGTCCTTTATTTTGCTTATTTAACTAGCCTTTAAAGTCATTTAGCTAACTAATTGCAATTAAATCTCTATTTTCTCTTGCAAATTTATCCATTAGACCGTCATTTCCGAAGTTTTTCTGGAATGAATAATCTTCTGCACTTATGAAAACACATAAAAGCAGTTCGTAGGCTTCGTCACTAAGTGAATTGAAATTACCTAAATCTGATAAAATATTTGATACTGCTGCGGGTAACAAAAGAACTCCTACCTTGTCGTTTTTTATTAAATAATCATTATTAAAACGCACCGTATCCCTCACTTTAAATCCTTTACTTTTATCAGCATTTTCAAGTTCTGAAATCAAATAAGCAATAGATTCAGGATCTCCATCGGTTACAGTCATAAATAGCTTATTTGAATTAGTAGGGAGATTAAATACTATGTATATCTCCTCACTAACATTAAGCTTTACATATGCTGTATATTCAGTTCCCGTCCCACTGTCAAAATTTAATAACTTCGCCTTGTCCGTAGCTAGCTCAAGCTCTAAAACATTGTTAATAATATGCGCATGTTCTTGTTCGTATGTTTGATTGGTCATATTTACATCTTATCTAATTTATCTTTTACGTGGCTACTTGGGTTAGGTGGAACCCACTTGCCATCGCCTGTTGTTTTGCTTGGCATTTTGGTTCCTTTTCCTCCTGAGCCTCTATTACAGCTCGTACACGAGTTAACAATGTTTTCAGATTTATTTAAAGTATCTTTCGCTTGAGCTTTGGTCATTTCCCCACCATTGACTTTCTTCTTACCCTCGTTTAATGGTATGAAATGATCTCCTTCATTGGCATTTTGAGCACCACAGTATTCACATGTGCCACTTGATCTATTTTGTGCTTCAGCCTTTCCTTCTTTAAAGTTTCCACCTCTTAATTCTCTTGTACTACTGATTTGTTCTTGCGAACCTATATCTGCCGTAGACTCTGGTTTTGAACCACTAGCTGATTGACTACTCTCAGCACCATTTCCTTTAGAGCCACCATCAGTTTTCGATACATTATCAGGCTTTTGAACATTAGATGTATCAGTCTTTTTGGATGCTTGACGTACATCGGCAATCTTATCAACTCCAGCTCTTGTAAACTTACTTGCTCCCGCAGGCACAAACGGAATAGCCGCTGCGGCAGCGTCAAGAGCCATATCAGTTAATCCTTCTGATACCATTGCATCATTGCCCGTCACCGCACCATATACTACCTTACCAGCATCATAGATTACATTACCAACATCCCACACTGTTTCCCAAATGTAACCTGTTGGATCAGTCCCACTTAAGGGGTTATTCATACCATAGCTATATGGATTAAGTGCCTGACTATTACCAGGAGACATGATAAACGGATCGACACTCAAGAAACGCCCAAGGTTATAATCATACACCCGCCCGTTCATATGAATAAACTCAACTTCATCGAGATGCTCATGATCAGTGAACCCACGCCTAGTCGTATTATCATTATATTGACCTAACACTGCACCGTAACTACTTGTGCTCGACAAATTACCATTGCTTTGTCTTGGTTTGCCGAAAGGGTCAAAGTTTCGATACGTCAAGTTATTACCATACTGATCACTGATGGTTGTTGTACTACCTAATCGATCTTTAAAAGTGAATTTTAAGCCTTCATCAGATGATAGAATGGCCACATCGCTAATATAACTAGTGTGCTTTTTAACTCCATTCGTTGTTTCAACTTCATATAGCTTGTCAATATAATGGGTGGTGGTGGTTATGCCACTTTTAGTTCGTACTTGTTTATAGCGAGCATTATCTGCGCCATAGTACAAGTTAACAGAGTAAAAAGGGTCAGAGCCGTTTTAAGTTATCATAAATCGTTAAATGACATTAAAATACAATGGCTTAATTTAGCTTCGACAGACTTAAAGACCCTGAGTCAGAGGAGAGAAAAGGTTAAAACGGCTCTGACCCCTTTATTCCCCTGGGCATTTTATATCTGCCCATGCCTGTGTGCTTGATAACAAGACAAAGGCGAGGAGGAGGTTTTTGATCATAGTATTCCCTTAGCTAATTTATTTGATAGCATCATTCATACTAGGAATGAATATTTCTACCTCATCTGAGCCTTTATATAGCGAAAGTAAAAGTTCGGACATATAAAACTCATCAGAATAATCTCTAATAAATATTGACTCGATTTCACCTTCTGACATGTAAAAAACGTCAACCTTAAAGCCCTCTCCGCTGTACGAATCAGAGTCATGTGATAAAGCCATCTCAAACTCATTATTGAGCTTTTGTACAACATCATTATTCATGTGTTTTTTACTATCAAATTCCCAGCCAATATCAGTTAGTTCTTTCGTAGCTGAAATTGGAATTATGAAGAGAGACTTATACCTGTCTCTTATACACATCTGACGCTGCCGACGAATAGAGAGGTGTAG